>Ga0100401_1000493_pt1 | contig 32201 bp, 25 predicted proteins | sample CryGeymeta201525_FD_80421 | JGI IMG/M metagenome (GOLD analysis project Ga0100401, IMG submission 80421) | Groundwater microbial communities from Crystal Geyser aquifers in Utah, USA - Crystal Geyser metaG 2015-25 | ecosystem: Environmental > Aquatic > Deep subsurface > Groundwater | place: USA... | reverse complement strand
GCGCTGCGGACGATGGCGGCTTACATCGACCTCAATCCTGTTCGGGCGGGCTTGGCGAAGGATCCGAAGGACTACCGCTGGTGCGGTTATGCGGAGGCGGTGGCGGGTTCGAAGCGGGCGCGGCGTGGGCTGTGCCGGGTGGTGGATTCGCCGCTGGATGCGTGGAACGAGAAGGCCGGGCCGTCTGATCTAAGCGCTGCGGAGTGGTATCGCTGCTGGTTGTTTGGGGAAGGGGTGGAGGTGGAGGCTTCTGCGGTATCCTCGGGACGGAAAGGGATCTCGAAGGAGGAGGCGAAGCAGGTTTTGGCGAAAGGAGGACAGCTGAGTCTCTCGGAACTGCTGCGATGCCGGGTGCGGTATTTCAGCGATGGGGTGGCGATTGGGAGCCGGAGTTTTGTGGAGGGGGTGTTTGCGGGGAGAAGGGAGCATTTCGGGGCGAAACGGAAGGCCGGTGCGCGGAAGATCGGCGAGACGACAGTGGGTTTGTTTTCGTTGCGTGCGCTGAGAGTGCGAGCGGTGGAGTAATGAAGGAGAAGAGCAGGACGGAAAAGGAGAGGGCGAGTTTGGCGCTGGGGTTGTCCTAAAATAAAAGTAAATCCGGGCTAGAAAGCATTTGTTGCAAGGAATGAAGCATGGAGAATCAATGCAAGCCCTGATCGAGTTAGGGAAATCCACGCTCGCTGCGAGATACTACTCCTTTGTGGCAGCTTCTTTCAGCTCTTGAGCCAGATTCTTGGTGTGTTTGAGCCTGCTGAGGAGATTGGGCAGACGGTGCCGTAGGGTGTTCGACAGATGGGGATTGGAGGGAGAAGTCAGTCCGCCGAGATGCCGCTCGAAGGTCTCAACACTCGGCGAATCGTAAAACTTCAGAAAGCCGCAAAGTACGGGATCATCCATACCGGGCATGGCTTCAATGATCGCGAGGATGGGCAAGGCGAGTCTTTCCCTGGCAATGAGTTCCAAGCCTTTAATGGGCAGATATTCATCCAGCAGATAATCGGAGGGGACTCTTCGCATGGTGGGGAAGCGATAGGGGCCGCCGGAGATCGGGTGAGGAAATCGCCGCTGGATCACCATGTTCGCAAGCCATTCGATGGCCTCCTCGCGCTGACCGTCCTTGAGCAGCACTTCCGCAATTTCGCCGGAGTAATCGTCACCAGCCCATCCGCGCTCGATCGCCAGTGCCCGAAAGGTCGCTGCGGCAGCTGGATCCTGTTCTTTGAAGAAAGCATGCAGACGGCGGACATCGAGAAACGAGGGACCGCGAGATGCGTCGTTGCTACTCGATGCACCGGGAATCGGTTCCGGTTCGAGTCTAAGCAAGTCCATGAGCCGCTCGTGATGCGGCTTTTCAAAGCGGGACAAGACCTCAGGGATCTGGACCACGGAATAGGGACCGAACTGTCCTGAATCTGATAGATCCGAGAGTGTCTTGCATAACACCTCCAGATCGGGACTCGCTTTCAGAGTCTCGGTCAGCTGCAGCCAGGTTAAAGCCGTGGGGTCACTCGGTCCGGGCGGGCGTGATTTGGCTTTTGGTAAAGGACTTCCTTCGTAGCGCAAAACGGCCAGCAATCGTTCTTTCCGCTCCCCGCCCGCTTTCCATAAAAGCTCGGCGGCGGCGCGACGCACCGGCGTGGGTTCATCCCGAAGCTTGGCCAATTCCTCAATCGCCGCCGGATCGGTGGGCGGTTTCCCGTGTTTGATGGGAATCCCGTTGGTCGCACGGCACAAGACGAAATAAGGATCCGTCCGGGTCTTGAGCATCGCCCCGACATGGGCTTCCGCACGTGCCGCAGAAGCCGGATCGGGAGCCGCAAGGTGCCCCGTGACGATCGCGATATCATAGGCCACCGCGAGCTTGCTCGTTGCGGGAAGCTGCGAGCGAATGGCGGTGGTCCACGTCGAGCTTGCCTTCAGCCAACCAAAGTAGTTCGCCTCCAAAAGATCGGCGAGCGCAGGATAGCGCGGCATCAACCACCCCGCAGGAAAGATCTCGAAATCACCCATAAAGCCCCATTCCGGGCCGTAGTAATCTTCGGGACCGCAGCCAAGCGGGAACCCGCTGAGTCCAAGAGGCCCAAACCACGAACACGCCCGCAGCTTGGCATCAATGTCTACCGCTTCAGCTTGAGTTTGGACTTCACGTTGGGCGGCTTTCCTTCCCAGCACTTCGCTCATCAATTCGAAGTCAAGCTTCACGCCTGGGAATCTTTGTCCCGCTGCCAGAACCTGCCGCGCAAACTCGGGGCCACGTGCCAACAGGCCGGCATTCCAGCGGCGCAGCAGCTCGAGTTCTTGGGCCGTGGTGGGTCGTTGGTAGAACCCAAACAGGATTCGAAAGGGTTGTGTCGAATGCGCCGCCACCAGTGCCGCCGGTTTTTGCGGACTTCCGAGGATGATCTCCGGCAAGAGCGCATGGAAGCGCTCCAGCAGTTCCTGAGGAGGCTGGCGGGGGTAAGAGGAAGGCATGGAGATATAGCCTCCGTAAGCGTCGTTGGCCGGATCACGCCAGTCGGTCTTAAATATCACGTCCATGAATGGCAGGTCGAGCCCCGCCGCATCAAGATAGCGGAGCTGGTCAAGGGCGGGCAGTGCCTTGAAGTCCTCGCGGGAATACAAAAGGCCATGAAGTTTTTTGGAAGAAATCCACTTGGCGAGTCCTTGCAGCGCGAAGCGAGCGGGATCATCTCTCCAGAACGGATAGTGCCAATAGCCCGAGGATTGATTCTTCAAATCACCGTCTGGATTTGGCTTTCCCACCGGCAGTGGCGAGGAAACAACGGCTCGCTCCAGACAGTCCAATGCCGAGCGGGTCACGACAATCCCGCTCCCCTGATCGTAGCGGGATGTCTGGTTGAAACCCGCGAGGAAATTCAGATAGGCGTTATGCGGATGGCGTTCGGCGAGTTGACAGAGAGGCTCAAAGGGTAAGTTCGAGGAGAAGCTCATCACCGGTGCGAGACCTGTGAACAGGCGGATGAACTCTTCATCGCGCTCGATCCATTCGGTAAGCAGGCGGGTGCGTGGCTCGTGGTCGTTAAACCTGCGAATGAATTGGCGGAGCAACTCGGATCGTTCGGCGTCGCTGCCGGCACCGGTCCGGATCGCTTCGCGAAGGAATGGCGCGGCTTGATCCGTGCACCCGTCGATTTCCACGAGCCATGCCAGATCAAGGACCGGAGTCCCGGCGGCGGGAGTGACCAAGGGGCTATCGGGATCGAGCATCCGGTCGGCGAGGGCGCGGGTAATGGCCGATTCCCCCGCGAGTTCCGCCAGCAGGGTATCCAGAGTGCCGCGATGAAGCGCAAGATTGAGCCGTTGTGCCAGCACCGCCGAACGCCATTCGCCGATCCTGCACTGTGGCTGGAGCCACGCCAAGAACTCGGCCATTTCCGCGAGATTTTCCTGCACGATAAGGGGCTGAACCGCGATCTTGATACGGCTCTTGGGCAGCGCGGTAACCGGCCCGATTGGAGGAGCGATCGACTGGATTTCGGTGAAAACCTCGCTTGCCGCGTCTAGCTTGCCGTCGCGGTAAAGAAGTCGCATGAGATGCAGGCGATCGAAGTCATCGGCAGTCTCGTTCTCCAGAATCTCAAGAGCCCTCCCGCGCTCGCCCCAAAGTTCAAGGAGTTGGGCCGCGTAGCAGGATCGGCTTTCCGTGGCGGCGTCGGATCCCGGTTCCAAGAGAGCATCAATGAGCAGCCCGCGCTCGGCCTCGGAAGCAGGCAGCGAGGCGAGCGACGCAACAGGTGGCAGCGAGCCCGCACGGGCCAGCTCCCCGGGGCTCATTTCGAGAGTCTCAAAAATCGAGGCAGCACGGGCGTGGCCAGAAAAGAGAATCGAGCCGATAATCAGAGCAGTCAGCTTCTTGCGCAATTCGACCAAGTGAAAATCGATCGTCATGTTAGTGAATCATTACGCCAGTCAGGCCCAGATGATCCAGTGCAATCCACGCGTGTCCTTTCCGATGATGAAATCTCCTCGGCAATGATGTGACCGGGCCGGGCTTTCACTTCGGAAAAAATCCGACTTAAGTATTCACCCAGCACCCCGATCGACAAAATCTGCACGCCACCGAGAAAGAAGATCGCCACCGTAATCGTGGCCCAACCCGGCAGTTCAACGCCAAAAAGAATCGTCCTCAAAGCAATCCACAAAGCATAAATAATCGACGCCAGCGAAACCGCCGCACCAATCCCCGTCCAGATTCGCAAAGGCCAATCGGTGAAAGATGTTAGGCCACTCAAGGCGAGCCCAGCCAGCCGTCGCAAGTTAAACTTCGATTGCCCACTACGCCTCGCCTCGATCACCACCGGCACCGCCAGCGACTTGAAGCCGACCCAACTGTAGAGCCCTTTCATGAAGCGATCGCGCTCCGGCAAAGCGCACAAGGCATCGACCACCTTGCGGTCCATCAATCGAAAGTCGCGGGCATCCTCGGGAATCTTCACCGAGGTCGCACGATTCAGCATCCAGTAGAAAACCGCCGTTCCCCGGCGCTTCAGCCAAGACTCGTCGTCACGATTCGCACGGACGCCATAAACCATCTGATAGCCCTGATCCCAGTGTTCGAGAAACACCTCCAAATAACTCACCGGCTCCTGAAGATCGGCATCGATCACGATCACCGCCTTGCCCAGGGCCTTCTGCAACCCCGCAGTGATCGCATTCTCTTTGCCAAAGTTTCGCGAAAGACAAATCACGCGCACGGGCAAGCGATCCACCAGCTTCTTCGCCTCTGCCACCGTGCCATCGCTGCTTCCGTCATCGACGACGAGGATCTCATAGTGCCGCCCGAGCCCGACCATCTCCCTAGCCACCTCGTTGATCGCGTGGGCGATGTTTCCCTCTTCGTTGAAGGCGGGAATCACACACGAAACCTCGGGCAAGGCCGGAGCTTCGATGACTTCCAAAGGGAGAATCCCAGATGAAGCCCAACCGTAGTCGGGCACCGCGGATGAATTACTGAGCGAGCGCATGAGCATTTAGAGTTTGGGGTTTTTCCAGCATGAGAACATCTCCTCCCACTTCCTCCACTTCCGTGAAGCTATCCAACAAATCTTGCGGTATCGCGGACTGATAAGCTTTCCGAACCACGAGGAAGTCCCGCTCGTCATTCGTCAACAAGGCGGCGATCTCCTCGGGCTGGACCACGGCCTTCGCCGCACCCCGGCTATAAAACTCTGCCGAGTAGATCCTCTTCGGCCAGTAGTTCAGGACCGAGGGACTATCGACACTCATCGCCTCCACATCCGCGACCATCTGCTTCTGAGACTTCTTTCTTGAGAGGCCAATGAACCCATTGAAGGAGAGTAATCCAAGGGCGAAGATTGCCGTCGCAGCAACTGAAGTTCCTGCGAAGAATCGAATCGCAAGTCGTGACGGAACCGGGTCCCGATTGGCAACCATCGACCACAGTTCGACCGCAAGAATACAACCAGCCGGCACTCCGGTGATCACGTAGGTCGGAATGATATTCGTCGCGACCGTAAAGAAAAGCATCGGCGAAGTCGCCCAGCAGAGGAGATAAAAAGGCCATGATCCCTCCGCACCCTTCATGCCTTGAATGATCGTCTTGGTGCGCCTGAAGGGAGCAAGATAGAACGGCGTCCATGGCAACACCGCGAGAATCCAGAGAACCCAGATCATCCCCCGCGCCTTGGCGTGACCGCGTCCGTAAAGATCGCCTGACCAGCCTTTGACTAGGAAACGCTCGATGTGCTCACCAACGATGAAGTATTTGAGGAAACCCGGAGTTTTGTGCTCGGCCAGTGCATACCATGGACCCGCGATCAGCAGCATGAGCAGCGTTCCCTTGATCCAAGGAATCCTCTGCCACGTGTCTTTCCAGCGGTTTTGAAACAGCACCCACATGCCGATTGGAACACCTGTTAGAGCCGTTGCCACCGGTCCTTTCGCCAGCAGCCCGATCGCCAAGCCGACAAAGAAAAGATAGCCCCAGAGCCTGCGATTCTTTTCCCGCTCAAGCGCATTCCAGAACGCGACCATGCAAAGGCTCGTCCCAAAGAGCATGACGAGATCCGTCATCACCGCCGCCATCGAGACAAAGAAGATACCGCAGCCAAGCAGTCCGAGCGTGGCAAGCATCGCCATGTCCCGGCCACGCTCCTTTTTCACCCAACGGTAAAGCAAAGCCACCATCCCGCAGGCGATGGCAAAGATGAAGATCCGGCCGCCGAATTCATTCGCCCCGAAAATCTTCATCCCCAACGCCGACACCCAGGTGTGGAGCGGCGGCTTGCCCCAGAATGGCACGCCGTAATCAAACTGCGGCGTGATCCAATCATTCGTCTCCATCATCTTCCGCGCGATCTCGGCGTAGCGTGCTTCGGTGGTATCCGTATAGGGCACGAAAAACATCCCCAGAACCCGAAGCGCCAGCAGCACGGCGATACTGATGCCGACGAAGCGGCGCTGGCGGGACGACAGTTGGACGGCGTTTGCCGCCTCGAAATTGGATTCAGTAGCTCTCACAATGGAACGGATTTCTCGCAAATGCGAATCCTTTCCTATCTCTAGAAGCGTGAGAAAATGATGAGACTTCCCAATTAATCTTTCAAAGAAGGAAGATGCAGCTCGACCGTCACTCGATCGTCTTTCAAATCCATCTTCAGCTCTCCGCCCAATAATCCGGCAATCTCCTTTGCCAAACTCAAGCCAAGCCCTGCACCTTCTCCTCCGGCCAATGCACCGCGCTGAAAGGGTTCAAACAAGCGCGTCATCTCCTCGGCCTTCAAGCCACGGCAAGCATTGCTGATCTGCAACAGCATCCCATCCAGCAACTCCAGCCGGATATCCGCATCCGTGCCTTCCGGAGCATGCCGCACGACATTGTCCAAAAGTGTGGCCACCACGATTTTCAGAAGCTGGGCATCGCTGGCAAAGCCCTTGCTCGGACCGATGATGTCCTCCGAAAGCTCCAGCTTGCGATCCCTAAAACGGGGACGCTCGATTTCGACCATCTCCTTCACCAGCACACGAGGATCAAACGCCGCGATTTCGACCTTCTCAATCCTGCCGCGAACCCGCGCCAACTTCATCAAACTCTGAATCGTCCCGCGCATCCCCTCGGTGACCAGCAAGGCATTGCCAATTCGGTCACGAAGGTCATCAGCCGGACGATCACGTAGGAGCGCCTGCTCAAGCGTTGCCTGAATCCCGGCAATCGGCGTGCGCAATTCGTGAGCCGCATGCATGGCAAAATCCCGCTCACGGTCGCGCGCGGCCTCGGCCCGTTTGAGCGTCCGATTGAATGCCTCCGTCAATCCCCGCAGCTCCACCGGCAGATCATCAGGAATCTCAGGAAGCGGCCCACTGTCGTCTTTGGCACGCTCTTCGAAACGCCGCTCAAGTTCACGGATCGGCTTCATCGTCCACATTGTGATGGCAAGGATCGAAAGCCAGATCGTCAAAAGTGTGGCCGATCCCGCACGGAAAAGATGCCACTTCATCCGTCCAAGCTTATTATTCAAAGTGGCCGTCTCCCTCGCGCAGACCAGCACCTGCGGAAAGTCCTCAGGCTTTAGGAATTTCCCAATCTTCTCCATCTCCCCAAGTGTCCCGGCATCGAGAAACGGCAAAAGCTTCAAACCTACGGCTAAAGCCGGACGACCATCATACAGCGTGATCGGCTGGATGATCGGCTGGTTCAATTCGCCATAAAAAATCTCAAGCGAAGCGCCTTCCAAGGCTGGCGAACCAACACCCACTCCGGTTTTCAGATCCCAGAACTGGAACAAGCCGGCAATCGAAGCATCAGCATTCGACTCCAGAGCTTCCTGCCATTCGTAAACCACCTTGTCGGTTTCCAGCTCGGCCGACTTCGCCAGAATCGACGCGCTCTCCAGCAACTGCATCCGGATCTCCTTGCGCAGCATCTGTGCGATCGATTGATAGATCATCACTTGGGAAATCAGCAGCACCACCGTCACAAAAAGCCCGGTCCCCACCAAAAGCCGCAGACGCATTGATGGCCGTTTCATGCTTCCGCCTCTTTCAGCATGTAGCCGTAACCGCGCACCGTTTGGATCAACTCAGATCCATCCCCGACATTCAACTTCTTCCTCAGGTAGCCGATGTAAACATCCACCGTGTTGCTCGACCCGCCCTCCTGGTCTTCGTAAACATGCTCCCAAATATCCGTCCGGCTCACCGCCTGACCCGCGCGATTCATCAAATACTCTAACAACGCATACTCACGCCGCGTCAGCACAATCTCCACCCCGGCGCGGGTCACCTCTCGAGTCGTGGCATTCATACAAAGATCGCCAACCTGAATCACCGGCGACTCGTGATCGTAATTCCGCCGCACCAGCGCCCTCACCCGCGCCACCATTTCCGCCAGCGCGAAAGGCTTCACCAAATAGTCATCCGCCCCGGAATCGAGACCTTCCACCCGGTGGTCCACCGAGTCCCGCGCGCTGATCACCAGCACCGGCGTCTTGTCCTGAAGCTCACGCAATTTCCGCAGGATCTTCAGCCCATCGATCCCCGGCAGCATGATATCCAGCAGGATCACATCGTAGGTATGGTTCTCGGCAAACCACAGGCCCTCATCGCCCGTCGCACTCGCATCGACCACATAGCCATTCTCCGTCAGGCACTCGGCCAGATTCAGGCGCAGGGGCGTATAATCTTCAACTAACAGACAGCGCATGGCAAAATCGGAGCTCCGATGTGTCATTCCAGCATCAGAAACATGAGAGAACGATGAGAAAGTCGATTCCTCCAGTTCCGAACAACAAACTCCCGGCTTGCCAGAACCGCAAATTCCAGCCATCTCCGCAGCCCGGTAGCGCGCGCGAGTCAAAAACCGCAGCCCTCCTGTTTAACCCAATGGCCCTTTAATGCGGCCCCTCTGTCATGGACACACCTCCTTTTTCCGAACTCGGCCTACCCGCTGAACTCCTCGCCGCTGTCGAAAAACTCGGCTTCGAGCGCCCGTCACCCATCCAGGCTCTCGCCATCCCGCCCGCCCTCGCCGGCAAGGACATCTTCGGACTTTCCCAGACAGGCTCAGGAAAAACCGCCGCCTTCACGTTGCCGATGCTCGCCCGCCTCGACCTCGATCTCAATCGCACCCAGGCAATGATCCTCTGCCCGACCCGCGAGCTCGCCAACCAGGTCTGCGAAGACGTCCACCGCCTCGGCTCGGCCCTCGGCAAGCTCCACGCGGTCCCCGTTTACGGTGGCGCGCCGATGGACCGTCAGCTCCGCGCCCTCCGCGCCGGCGCCCACGTCGTCGTCGGCACCCCCGGCCGCGTGCTCGATCACCTTCGCCGCGGTTCGCTCGACCCGAAGTTGATCAAAACCATCATCCTCGACGAAGCCGACCGCATGCTCGACATGGGTTTCCGTGATGAAATGGAGGAACTCCTCGCCGCGCTCCCACCCGAGCGTCAGGCACTCTTCTTCTCCGCCACGATGAATCGCGGCGTCAAGAACCTCATCGAAAGCTTCGGCAACGACCCGGAAATCATCCAGATCGAGCAAAAAGCCAAAACCGTCACCAGCATCGACCAGTGCGCTTATGAAGTGCGCCAACGCTCGAAGGTCGAAGTCCTCTCCCGCCTCCTCGACATCGAGGTCTCCCGTCTTTCCATCGTCTTCTGCAATACCAAACGCACCGTCGATGAGGCCACCGAAGCCCTGCTCGCGCGCGGCTACGCCGTCGATCGCCTCCACGGCGACATCACCCAGCAAATGCGCGAGCGCGTGCTGAACCGCTTCCGCGAAGGCACCATCGAAGTGCTCGTCGCCACCGACGTGGCCGCACGCGGACTCGACATCGATGAAATCGACCTCGTCGTGAACTACGACCTGCCCCAGGACCCCGAGGACTACGTTCACCGCATTGGCCGCACCGGTCGTGCCGGCCGCAGCGGCCGCGCCGTCAGCTTCGTCTTTGGCCGAGAAATCCACAGCCTCGAGTCCATCGAGCGCTACACCCGGAGCCCGATCAAGCGCGCCCGCGTTCCCACCCAAGAACAAGTCGAAGGCCGCCTTGCCGATCGCCTTTTCGATGGCCTCAAGGAACGCCTCGCCGAAGGCCGTTTCGATTCCTACGAAGCACAGGTCGACCGCTTGTTAGAGCAAGGCTTCACCCCAACCGACATCGCCAGCGTGCTCTTCACCATGCTCCGCGAAGAAGGCGGACGCGAGTTCAACCAAATCCAGGAAGACCGCGAAGAGCCCGGTCAACGCGGCCCGCGCAGAGGTGGCGAACCTCACAAGCGCAAGCCTCAGGGCAGCGACCGCAGCGAGCGAGGCGACCGCCGCGAACGCCGTGAGCGCTCATCCCAGCAGCACGACAACGCCGAAATGACCCCCCTCTTCCTTTCCCTCGGAAAGCAGCAAGGCGTCAAAGTCGGTGAGATCATCGGCATGCTCTACAACGAAGCCGGCCTACCCCAAGGATCCATCGGTCACGTCAAACTCTTCGATCGCAACAGCCGTATCGACGTCGCCAAAGACGTCGCCGACCGCGTGATCGAAGTCTGCAAAGGCTCCACCCTACGCGGCAAAAAATTCATCCTCGACCACGACCGCGGTCCGAGAGGCGACAAGTAAGAAAGTCGGCAAGGCGGTCGCCGCCACCACTACTTCTTCACCGTTGGCTCCCCGAGCTTTTTCGCCACATCCTCGATCTCAGGAACCCCCGCGTACTTCGCCGCGAGCTTTTTCGCCGCACTCTCGATACCTGATGTCGTATGGTTGAACTGCGACCCACCGCCAGCCCCTTCGCCGGCGTAATACTTCTCGGAGAATTCATCGATCGCTTCTATCCCTTCCGTGTAGAGAACGTTGTTCCGATCGTCACTGAGCTCCGTGAAAAAACCTGCCACGATCTCCGCATTGGCTCCTGAGATCTTATATTCTTCCTGCAAAAAACTGCACCAATAGTGCGCACGGTAGGGAGCTTTCTCTTTGAGGTCTCTGATCCAAGCGATCAACGATGCCTCAAAATTGAGACGCTCGTCAGCCAAAGTCGCCTCCTTGCGACGATCACCGAGATAGCGGCCGTTCAGCCAAGTGATGCCCTCATCACCAAGCCAGTCCGGCCCGTTGGAATGCCCACCCACACCCAGCCGGTGCATCCCACGATCACCATATTCATCCACCGCATTCGCGGTCAGGTAGCGGTTGTAGTCATTCGTCCCGCCGATCCCGTAGCAGTACTGGCCTTTCGGATACTCCTTGTCCGGCGAGTAGCCGATGAATGGCATATTGCCCATCGATTTGATCCGCAGGGCATTGTAGAACGACATCGCGCCACCACCTGAGTTTCCAGAAAAATAAACTCGATCTTCATCAACCGGAAGTGTCTCTAACAAATGAGCTAGGCAACGCTTGGTATGCTCATGGTTTCCTTCCGGATGATCGGGCCCGTTCTTCGATTCCACCGAGACCGCAAGAACCCACCCGTTCACTTCAGCTCCTTCGGAATAGCGCTGGATCGTATTCGCACTGCCACGCCCCGCACTATTGTAGAAAAGAATCGGGGCCTTCCTGCCCTCCCGCAGCGACTTCGGCACATAGACGAAATAAGTGGACCCTCCGCCCGCATCGATTGGCCCGGAAACCTTTCCTACAGGATGCGCCAAACCATCCTTGATCACCGTGCTCGAACTCCCCATCGGCTGTCCCGGTTCAGGCGGCTTGATCTCAAAGTGCTCTTTCAGAAACTCCTGATCCTGCTCCACGAACTTATCCAGCGGCACCGCGAACTCCCGTCCATCCGCCGCCTTCAAGGTCACCTTTCCTCCATCCACCTTCACCGCTTCAGCAGTAATCGTCGTGCCTGCCGTGGATTTCCAATCCCGCTGCTCCGTCGGGGCCGCGAACAATGAGGAGATCGAGAGACTTGTTAGAATGACTAGTTTCTTCATCATAAATCGGAACTCTGAGTGAGCTTCCAAAGCCTGCGAATCCAACCGCAATCCGACAAGGGATTTGTCCGTTCCATCCCAGTCAGCCGCTGACCCGTGCCCTCCCCACCAGTACGCCCCTGATCCATCCCCTCGCCGCAGACCATCCGCGTTTCAGCGGATGATCCCGCACTTCCTTGAAGCGCAAAGTCTCCACGACCACTTCCTCGTGACCCCGATAGCGAGGCAAGAGCATCAACTGCTTTTCCTCCCCGCTGAAGACCGCCGGCGAAATCAATCCCTTCGCAATGTGGCGCTCTCCTTCCGGCAAAATGACCACCGTCTCCGGCATCACGCAGAACCGGCGATAGCGAAATTCCACGCCTCCATTTTCATTCATCACCAAGCGCCCACCGGTCCGCGATGGAAGCCCGCCCACCTTGCCTAGGGTGAAGACATGCGGCCTTTCCGGTGTCGCCGTCGTCTTCGCACGCCACGGCAACAAGACATCTCCCGCAAAACGCGTGCCGAAGATCATCAAACGCAGCGCCGATGGAGCCAACCATGCCGCGACCAAAATGATCAGCACACAAAGCGCCGCACCCAACCATGGAGCGATCCAATAGAGCAGGCCGATCATCAGCAGCATGCCAACCCGCGCGATCTTCAACATGCTGTCGACCAGCGAAAACGGCGAAAGAATGATCAGCACATTGATCGCATGACTGCACACCCACACCATCGCAAAAGCCACCACGGAAGTCGGCACCAACCACCACGTAGGATCGATCGACGCCATCATCTCATGCCCCAGCATGGCCGTCGGCACGTCCACCTTCTCCATCCCCTTCGACATCTCCCGCGCCACCAGCGGCACGAAGGCCGCACTCGCCACCAAAGCACTCGCCTTGTTCTCAAATAACTCCGCCATATCAAACGGCTTCTTCAAAATCCCCGGAGCCGCCGCACCCAGCGTGTCCTTGAGAAAAATCATCGCCAGCAAGGTAAAACCCGTCCCCCAAGCCCACGGCTGGCAATACCACGGCAGATCATCCCGCAGTTCCGCCGGCGACTTGAAATACTGCCACGAACCCACCGCCGAAACCCCAAGCAGCGGCGAAATCGCCACCCCCGTGATTTCCGTGATTCCCTGCGCCACGGCCACTCCCGGCAGGTGATTCTCACTCACCGCCAAAGGCTCCGCAGCTGCCTGCTCATCGGCAGCCAGAGGCACCAATGATCCAGCGAAAAACAGCAAAAGCAGCATCCAAGTTTTCATCGTCGTATTCGTAGCGGGGTTGACCCGATGGATCGAGAACGAAGCATCCGGACGATCGCCATCATCCACTTTTCGAAGATTCCAGCCATTCCGATTCTCAGCGGATTTTGGATCGACTCTCTTCAGCTCGATTTCACGCCCCACCCGGACTGCACCCTCCATCGACTCCGTCTTCTTCCTTGCACCCCCAGCCTTCGCCCCTCATCCACGGCGCATGAAATTCTCCGCCGTGCTCTTCGACTTCGATGGTGTGCTCGTCGATACCGAATGGGCCATCTACGAAGCTTGGCTGCGCACCTTCCAAGCCCACGGCCACGACCTTCCCCTCGATATCTACACCCGCTGCATCGGTTCCGACTTTGATACCTGGTCTCCCAAAACCCACCTCGAAGAACTCACCGGGAAATCTTTCGACTGGCACCAACTCGACGAAGACCGCCAAATCGAAATCCGCCGCGACCTCGAAAAAGCCGGCCCCATGCCCGGTGTCATCACCCTTCTCGAATCCCTCAAGTCCCGCGGCATCCGCATCGGCGTCGTCTCCAGCTCATCCCACTCCTGGGTCGATACCTGGCTCGATAAACTACGACTCATGCCGTACTTCGAAACCATCGTTTGCCGTGGCGATGCCCCCCGCATCAAACCCGCCCCCGATCTCTGGCTCGAAGCCCTCCGCCGCCTCGATCTTCCCGGCTCGGATGTCCTCGTCTTCGAAGACTCACTCAATGGCGTCAAATCCGCCAAAGAAGCCGGCCTCAACGTCTACGCCGTCCCCAACCGCACCACCGCCGGACTCGATTTCTCCATCGCCGACAAAGTGATCAGCTCACTCGAAGACTTCACCTTGTGATCACATCCCCTTCGGATGCCGCATCACATGACCCGAGCCAGGACGTGTCCGCGTCTGCCAACGGGGCCCGCTACGATCTGCTCCCCAGCCGGTATCTAGCCTCAGCCCGGCGATCGTCATGAAGACATGACCATTTCTCACATAGATCGTAATCCACCTCCCAGCCCCGCGCTCCCCGTAGCTGAAAAATCCGGATGAGGGCAGCTGCCCCTTCATCAGCCCCGCTGCACGCAGCACATAGGAAACCGTTCCGGAACAATCATACCCGTCGTCATTCAGACGAGCATGCCCACCGCCCCACTTGTAGGGTTTGTTTTGCAATCGATTGCCCGCCTGAATCGCTAACTTCACCGCCTTCGGCGCATTCTTCGGTGCATAAGCCAGACCGTCGATGATCTTCGCCGTTTCCCCCTTCTTAAAGTGATAGGAAACCTCATGCCGCGCCTTGATTTGACGACCACAGGAAGGCAGCACGAGCGCTGAAACGGAAAGCAAAAGCCAGTCGCGACGGTTCATGCGCCCGAGAATATCAAAATCATTACGGATAAGCAAAATATTTTAAAATCCTAATGAATTGTCCGCCCTCCTCGCTGAATCAAAGCAGTCCAGCCAGAGATCACGCAGATTCCCGTCCAATTGTGCCAATCGTGAGTCCAATGCACCCTCGAACTTTTGCAGCCACTCCTCCGAAATCCTTCCTAACAGAACCCTCGCCAGCTTCGGATCCGCCTTCAGCCGTAGCAACTTCGGCAAACCCCGACTTTGGTGCCGCGCAAACAAAGTCCCCTTCGCCCGAGCCGACGCCCGGAGCAATCTACGCCTCTCCATCCACCCCAGATACTCATCGCCATCGACCAGTAAAAACGCCCCAGCGCAACCATCTAACACCTTGAGATCCTCTGCCGACAATCGCCGCTTCCCATCATTGAAAAAAAGCCGATCCACCCTTCCCCCCAGCCGCTTCGCCATCGCATCCAGAAAAGTCGTCTTCCCCGACCCATGATGCCCCACCACACAAGCCCGCCGACCAAGCTCATGCCACCGCTCATCAATCGTCTCCCAGCTCGTTCCGATCAACTCAGGATCGAAACCTAACAACCGCTCCACCCGTCCCGTGGCAAAAGGATTCTGTGACGCATTCATTTTGTGCCAAAGCGGCTCTTCTTACCTTTGCTCTGCGGTTTATCGATCGCACCCAACTTCCGCACCACCCCATCAGGCGATAAAACAAACTCCGCCATCGCACAGCCCTCGCCCTGATCATCGACCAGCTCGACCGCCCACGTGACGCTGATCAACTGCCCATCAAAACTCCAAGGCAAGCCCGGCAGCACCATCGAAAAAGGCGCCGAAGCATCCGGCCCCAGCGAAACCGGCGATACCGCTTCCACACTCACCTCCTCCGTCCCGCGCCCGCGCGTCATCCAGAAAACCCGTAACTCCAGCGCCGGCGGCCGCTCGGATCGCTGCCACCTCACCACCCCTTCAAGCGCCTCAAACGGCTTCACCGCCTCACTCGCTAGCTCGATCTTCGCCGTCCCATTCATCGTGCGCCTCCTTTCCCCACTTCGAGCTCATGCTCGTCACTCACATCCGGTCGCCACGGCACCTCTGCCTTCAATTTCACGAGCCAACGCAACTTGTTATGCGCTCCCGAAAAACTCGGCACTGCATCCACTGGAATCATCAAATCGCAAGTCCCAGCCGACATCATCTGCGGCTTATCCGTCTCGAATAACTTCGCCTCATGGAAAACAGACTTCGCCGTCGAAGTACTGCTCCCCCGCTGATAAGTCGCCTCCTCCTGACCCAAGAACCAGATCGTCAATCGCTGCGGCTGCCCTCCTCCGCCCACCCGCCTCCACGAAACCCGCACCCGATCACCCGGCATCAGATCATCATCACCCCAGCTCACATCATAGATCGGAGAAAAGATCGCCAGAAACCGATAGAACCCATGGCCAATCAGGCCTGCCCCAATCAGCACAAAGGGCACCAAGAAGATGGTCAGAAACCACTCTGGGTTACCCTTCTGCCAACTCTTCCAAGCGATCACCACAAAGACCGATGTGATCCCATTCCAGAAAGCCGCCAAGAAAATCAAAGCTATAAAACCAAACACCCGCCCCCGACGCTTGCCCCCAACTTTCGGCACCGCCTTTGACCCCACCTTCGCCTCATTCATCGGCACCCTGAGCTTGGATACTTTCCCCGATTTCGCCGCAGCCTCCTTCTTCGGCTTACGAATAAAGGTGCACCATAACCCTCCCAACCCAACCGCCATGAACGGCAGCGGGAACAGCGCAAACAAAGCCGACCAACCAAGATCACGCATCACCACCGCACGCCATGGCTCATCCGGATCGACATAACAAGTGATCTGCTTCCCCCTCGGATGCGCCCTCACCACCTCCTCCTTGCTCCTCCGCCCACTCGAACTCCCGCCCGCCAGCCCCCAGCGATTCGAACGGAACTCGCGACCGTCGAAGCGGTAGTTGTAGAAAATGTCCACGCTGTAGGTCGTGCCGTCATCACTCGAATGCGATTGCACCCGACTCCAAATCACCTCCGCTGGCGTCTCCACCCAGCTCTTCATGCTGAAATAGGTCACACCACTCGGCACCACCAAACCAAAGAAAATCCCCAGGCCGGCCATCGCAAAGATCCCGAAAAAACCACATCCTAACAGCCCACCGAACCCATCCTCTTTCTCCGCCGTTTTCGCTTTTACAGCCTTCTTCCCTTTAATTGACGACACGATCAACCCCACCCCAACCAACACAAACCCACCGCCAAATAGCGCAAAAGCAAGCCCACCCCAGATACTACTCTGATCCACAAGCAGCACCGCCTCACCCGAATCATCAGGATTCACCCGACACGTCACCTCAAGGTCCGACCAAAGCTTCTCCCGCAACTCACTGAGATCCTCATACTCATCCACCCCTTCCTTCTCCCGCCACAACTTCGTCCCCTCATGCCTTCCACCACCATGTTCGTAGTAGAAAAGCACATCCGGACGGAAAGGCGGATCATCCTTCTTTGAAGCCGTGATCTCAAACCTCTCAATCATACAAGGCACCTCGTCCCAGTCCTGCAACTTCCCCTCATTCAGCGTCCCCATCAAACCGATCACCACAAAGATCGAGCTAAACGCCGTCCAGATGATCCCAAAAATCAACGGCGGCCCCGAGCTACTCGAACTCCGATTCCTGAATGAAAAACCTCTCGCCACACCGCCCCTTTACCAGAAATCCCCAAAAATCAACCGCTCCAAAATCAGCCCAACAATCTCATCGCGCTCCCCGACGCAAAAGTCGGACCAGATGGGGCTCTTACTCCGGCACACGCTTCCCCAGATTCTTTCGAATCCGAAAAAGCGCCACCAGCATATCCACCGCATCCCCCAAAGCATGCACCCGGCTACCACCTTTCCTGACCCAGTTCACCGGCACCTCGTTCCACGAAAACCCAGCCGCCGAAAGCTCCGCCAGCAACTCCGCATCAAACGCCAAGCCATTCTCCTGAAGATTCTCTGCGATCGCCCGGTAATCATCACCCTTGATCACCTTCGCACCACACTGCGTGTCCTCCGAGTTCACCCCAACGATCCGTCGGCATGCTGTTAGAAACCCGTAATGCCTCAGCTTGCGCCAAAAATCCTCATCCACCGTCGTCGTCTCGGTATTCTTCCGAATCGCAATCGTCGACCGACCCGAAGCCTTCGCCTTGTCGATCAAATCGAGCATCTCCCCAGCACTGACACTCCCATCCGCATCCACAAAAGCATAGAAATCCGCCTCAGGCTCCAGCTTCCATCCCGCCCGCACCACCGAGCCCTTTCCGTAGTGCTTCTCGACAAAATGCACCCGCACCTCCGGGTAGTTCATCTCGAAATCCCGACAAAGCCGCTGAAGCGCCTCCTTCTCTCCGAACCCCGATCCATCGTCCGCAATGATCCATTTTACCTCCGACTCCCGCTGCGCCAGTTCCTGCGACAATTCCCGTCCAAAAGCCCGCAATCTCACCGAGTCCCTCCAAACCGGAGTCACCAGGATCGTGGTTGCCTGATTCTTTCCTTCCTCCATGCTCCCCAAAACGTGCGCCATCCCGCGCAACTTGCACATGCTTTATCCACGAAGCGATGAAAAGCCTCCCCATTATTCTCTTCTGGCTCGGAATTTTCGCCATCGGCGCCCACCTGCGCCTCGATGATCTCGCCTCGCGCCCCTTCCACGCCGACGAAGCCACCGGTGCCAAGATCACCTCTCGATGCTTGGAGTCAGGCACTTACGTCTTCGACCCCCTCCACTACCACGGCCCGCTCCTGAGCGAACTCGGCGATCTCACCGCCCGCGCCTACGGCGAGAATAAGTGGAGCGAACTCAACAAGCAGCCCCTGCGTCTCGTCCCTGCCATCGCCGGCTGCCTGCTCATCCTGCTCCCCATGCTAGGTATCAGACGCTACGGCCACCCCCCGATGCTCCTCGCTGCGCTCGCCTTGGCCCTCTCCCCGCTGCTCGTTTACTACAGCCGGATGTACATTCACGAAATGCTGCTCGCCCTCTTCGGCCTGCTCGCCCTTTTCCAATTCGCCGCCCGCAAATGCTGGTGGCCCGCCGGCATCTGGATCGGCCTGATGTTCGCCACCAAGGAAACCTTCGCCATCAGCCTCATCGCCTGGTTCGCCGCCGGCACCCTTACCTTCCTCCTCTACGCAGCCATGGACCGCGCCACGCCGTTGCGCTTATCAACCCAATCCGCCATCTCCTTCATCTGGAAACCCCTTCTCCTCGTCGGCACCATCTCACTCGCCGTCTCGATGTTTTACTACACCGACCACTTCACCCGCTGGTCCGGTGCCATCGATGCCTTCCGCACCTACTTCGTCTACAAGACCGTCGAAGGTCACGACAAACCCTTCTTCTATTACCTCACCCCGCTCCTCATTCCGAAAAACGCCGGAGGCCTCTGGTGGTTCGAAACCCCACTCATCATCGCCGCCCTCGCCGCCTTCATCGGCAGCTTCGTTTCAAAAAGCATGCGTCCCGAAACGCAGAACACCATCCGCTTCCTCGCCTTCGCCGCCGCCTTCCACTTCCTCATCTACAGCCTCATCGCCTACAAAACCCCCTGGCTTGCCCTGCTCCCATGGGCCCACGTCTGCCTCCTCGCCGGCTTTGCCGTGTTTCTCCTCCCTAACAGAAAGCCGATCCTCGCCGGAGCCCTCGCGCTCGGCTTCATCCCGCTCTGGTTCCAGGCCCGAAACGCCACCGGCCGCTACGCCTCCGACGACCGGAACCCCTACGCCTACGTCCCCACCGCCGGCGACATCGAAACCCTCGAACCCTGGCTCGACTCCATCGCCACCGCCTCCCCCGACACCCCCATGGAACCCATCGCCATTATCGGCTGCGATTACTGGCCGCTCCCTTGGTATCTCCGTAAATACGCCAAAATGGGTGCCTGGCCCGAAGCCCCCCCCAGCATCGAACGCCTCCCCGTCATCTTCGCCATGAGCGATCTAACAGACACCCTCATCCAAACCCACGTCCCCGTCCCCCGCGGCCTCCGCACCGACACCCCCATGATCGTCTGGATCCGCCAAGACTTCTGGGACGCGTCCGTCAATCAATCCAATCCCTAAAGTCATCTCAAGTTATCGTTTGGACCAGGATGGATAGGAAAGATTGGATCATTGAAAACCCAGTAACTCAAACTGCCTTTATTCCACCTATCCTATCCATCCTGGTCCCAAAAAAATTCGCGTCCGTTCGCGGCTAAAACACCTCATCCCGTGACCTCTCTCCCATCATCCCATCTCTTCGAGCATGAAGCGATGAAGACCACCTTCACCCTCCGGATCTGCCATCTTGAGCGCGAGCACGCCGCCTACCTCGCGCATCTCGCCTTTGAAGAGCTCGACCGCCTCGAAGGAAAACTCAGCCGCTACATCGAAGACAGCGACATCGCCCGCATCAACCTCATGCAGGCCGGCGAAACGCTCTACATCACCGAAGAAACCCACACCTGCCTGCTCCTCGCCCTCGATTACTACGTCCAAACCGGCGGCCTCTTCGACATCACCCTCGGCCGCGCCATCGAACACCGGAAAGAAAAGCACGAAGGCCCCGCACCCGCCATCGAAGGCAGCCTCATCATCCACCCCGACCGGCCCGCCGTCACTTGCCAGACACCCGGTCGCGTCCTCGACCTCGGCGGTATCGGCAAGGGCTTCGCCCTTGATCGCCTCAAGGACTTCCTCATCGAATGGCGTGTCGAATCCGCCCTGCTCGCCGCCGGCGCCAGCACCCAGCTCGCCTTTGGCGAAACCAGCTGGCCCATCGAAGTTATCGGCGAAAAAGACCGACAGCGCCTCCACCTCAAGAACGCCGCCCTCAGCGCCTCCGGCACCGGTATCCAAGGCAGCCACATTGTCCACCCCGACGGCGACGACCACCCCCTCCCCTGGAAGCACGTCTGGCTCACCGCCCCGACGGCGACCGCCGCCGACATCTGGTCCACCGCCATCATGCTCCTCCCCGATCCCGAATTCCTAGACCTATCAGAGATTACCAATCTCATCACAGAAGACGAATCTGGCACCCTGAAATCGACGATCTAAAATCGCTATCCGGCAACATCATTGGTCCGCACCTTGTAAAAAGCGCGTAGCCGTCACTCCATCTCCCTTACCCTCAGAGCTCGCAACGGAAATAAGCCTAACCTTGTTTTCTTGGATTTCCTCGCACCATCCTTTGGTTCCTCTCCGAAATACTCCCTCCTTCCTACAAACAGCCCTTCCCCAGCCTCAGCTCCTTCCAAACAAACGACTACCCCTGCGGACCCGTGCACATTTTTCAACAATTTTGTTCTTTCGCATCCCGCCCTGGTTCAAACTTCGTCCAATGAAATTCCTCGTCTTCATCGCGCTGTCCTCAAGCCTTGCTCAAGCGGAGGCCCTGCGATTCGAGATCCAGCAGCTCGCGCTCGACGCCAATGAGGGTGTTGCGATTGCGGACCTGAATCAGGACGGCAAGCCTGATGTGATTGCCGGACGCAACTGGTATGCCGGACCGGACTTTATTTCACGACCTCTGCGTTCGATTGCCGATTGGAATGGCTACGTCGAGAGCAACGGAGATTTCATTCACGACATGAACGGTGACGGCTTTCCCGATGTGATCGCCGGCTCCTTCATCCAGACCGAAGTCGACTGGTATGAGAACCCTGGGGAGCAGGGCCTCGCACTCGGTCAGCAGTGGAAACAGCACCTGCTGCAGGATACGGGATACAGCCAGAATGAAGGCAGCTTCCTGCGCGACCTCGATGAAAATGGAACACCGGAATGGATCACCAATTCATGGAACAACAAGAACCCGCTATTGGTCTGGCAACTTGTTAGAGGGAAGCAAGGGGGAGAGAAAAAGGTAGGTGCTAAACCACAGCAGGCTGATGTCGCAGCCATGCACGGTTGCACCGTCGGCGGCGACGGCCAATCGCACGGTCTCGGCTTCGGTGATCTCAATAACGATGGCCGCGAGGATCTCATCACCGGCCATGGTTGGTATGAGCGCCCCGAAAAGGATGCATGGACGAAGGCCTGGACCTTTCACGCCGACTGGCCGCATCTGCATTCCAGTGTCCCGATGCTCGTTCGCGATCTGAACGCCGACGGCATGAACGATCTCATCTGGGGCAAGGGGCACGACTATGGTTTGTTCTGGTGGGAAAGTACCGGCATCAAGGACGGGAAGTTCACGTGGAAGGAGCACCTGATCGACAAGTCGTATTCCCAACCGCACACGCTCCACCTCGCGGATCTTGATGGAGACGGACAGGAAGAACTCATCACCGGCAAACGCGTTCGTGCCCACAACGGGAAGGACCCCGGAGGCAATGAACCGCCGTGCATCTACTACTACAAATGGAGCAAAGACGACCTGGCCTACACTCGCCACACGATCGACGAGGGACGAGTTGGGACGGGCCTTCAGATTGCCACGGCGGATCTGAATGGTGATGGCAGGATTGATATCGCGGTCGCCGGGAAATCCGGAACCTACGTGCTCCTGAATCAGGGGGAATAGACTAAGTCTCTATGATCTCCCGGGGGATCATCTATTGCCAGTCCGGAGACTTGTCATTCTCCTCGACAGATCACTCGGCCAAAACCACCCGCACCCGCAGGAAGCCGGTGCTCGCCGCGAGGCCACTCACCCGCGCCTCTTCAAATCCCTCCAAGGCCGGAGTGTAATCCGCCAGCCCCACCGTCACTTCATCCGCCATCGGCAATGCCGCCCACTCCGCGGTAAGTGTCTCCACCGCTCCACCCTCCACCCCACCGCGTCGGCAACTCCAGGTTCCCGCTGCCAGTTCTTTGCAAACCCACCCCGCGCCGCTCACAGAAACCGGTGCCGCAGAGAAGGCCAACTCGACCGCTATATTGTGTGCCGCTGCAGTCCCCGGATTGCTCATCGCCACCGCCACGCTGCCTGCCTTCCCGCGCCTCGCCGTTCCCACCTCTGCGACCTCCGCGCCCACACTAGCCTCTTCGGGATCGTAGCGCGTCAAATGAAAGCCCTCCGACTCCATGACCGCGTCCAGCTCATCCATGTATTCAGGCACGAACGCGTCAAAATTCCTCATAAATCCCGGTCGGATTTGGATGTCGCTGTGCACCCCCACCAGCGCAAGAGCCCCGTTTTCAATCACGAATGACGGCGAACCGGAATACCCACCCTCAAAATAAATATCCTGCGGCCCACCCACATCAGGATAGTCGAAGTAGCAAAACTGCGTGGCATCAAAACCCGGCGAATTCTCATACCTCTCGAATCCTCCGATCACCGCGTTCCCCGCCCGGCCCGCCTTTCCCACCACCAGCAGGGTCTTCCCCACATAGTCGCCTTGCGTCGCCAGATTCAGAACCGGATACGGCGAAAAGCCCCATGCCGGATCGATCGGGTCCGTCAGTGTTCCCAGCATCAAATCCGTCGCCTCCCCATGGCTGAAGATCACCACCTGCTCGGCGATCGCAGCCGAAAAATACCCTCCCGCAGGACTCACAAATCGAATGTTCTGGGATCCTGTCGGCATGTAGTGCCCGGCAGCCACGAAATGGATGGGCGAAACCATCGTCAGATGCTGGTGCCACTCCACATCACCATCGGGAAACCCCACCCCCTGCAGCATCGTCGGATCCGAAGTGATCTGGAACGACCCATTGAAAACTGGTTCGTCCGGCAGCGACCACAACCACTGGTGCCGACTGGTCACCAGGTCCCGGACACCCAGACCGCCTACTTCTGGCGCGATCGCCAGCGCTGCCGCCATCCCTATTGAAAAACATCGGCAAGTGAAGCAAATCATTGCGCCCTTGACTTAACCTCGATCCCTGCACAGCTCCATCTAATTCCCCTTCCACCCACCATCCGAGAGAGCGAAAACGGGCTTGATAAGGGGAAACGAGTGTCCTCGCTCCTCAATTGAAGCGTTCGCCAAAGCCAATGGCCTCCATTCCCGATCTTCTGCAGCAAAAAAACTCGGCGTTTCGTGATTGAGGCTCAGGTTGCAAGAGAATATGCGGAGCCATGACGATGGAGATCGCTAGGCTCTGCATCGTTAAAGGTAACAAGCATTCGCAAGCGAGCTTTCGCGATGACTCGATCCGGGGGGACCCGTCATCATACTTGGCTCCACGTGGATCCTGTTATGAAAAGGGCGCAGGTTGTGAATCCGGGGGGGTACATTCCTGCGCCTATTCGTGTACGGATGGAGCGTTTTCCAGATGTCCTGCTCCTTCCGTGAATTTTTGGTGAAAGAATGGTGGCTTTCTTTCCTTTCGGCGAGGTGTCCGATAGAAGATGAAGGATGAAAGAGGAACCACAGGAATGGGAAGGGGCGGATGAAGGAGCGAAGGGCAAGGGATTGAATTGGGGGATGATCTTGGTGGGGGTGATCGTGGGAGTCGCGGTCCTATTGGTGCTCTCGCCTTTTGTCATCTTCAGAGAATGTAAAGTATCCTTCCGAACGGAGGCGATCAGCAATGCCAAGCAGATGGGTTTGGCCTTGCTGGAGTTCGATCAGGAGTTCGGGGCCTTTCCAAATGACAAGACGGCGGAGCTGGTGAGGAAGGCGACGGGGACAAAGCTGGATCTCACAGGGACGAGCTCGAATGCGATGTTTCGGCAGTTAATCGCGTTCGGGATTCAGTCCGAAGATATCTTTTACTGCAAACATCCGGAGGGTGTCAGGAAACCGGATAAGGATGTGTCTCCGGGGAAGGCATTGGCCGCAGGTGAGGTAGGCTTCAGCTATCTCTCTGGGCAGAACACGAAGGGGGAAGCAGAGTGCCCGGTGTTGGCGGCTCCGATGAAGATCGGGACGGAGCAGTTTTGGAGTAAGCCTTTTGGAGGAAAGGCGGTGATTCTTCATATGGATAATTCAGCGTCGGCACCGGTCATTCGAGAGAAGGATGGGATGGTTCCGGTTGAGGGCGGGAAGACCTTGTTTGAAACGGGGGCAGGGACGGTTTGGGGGGATGAGGTGGTGGTGGATTTGAGGCATCCGGAGAGGGGGAGGTAGGATGCAATTGGAGCGCGGACTTTAGTCCGCTTGGACTCGTGTGGGCCGGGCGGACTAAAGTCCGCGCTCCAATTCAATCACGCCTGCGAGATGAGGTGATCGCGGAAGATCATCTCGTCGGCGGGCAGGGAGAGGGCGACTTTTTCCTTGTCGGCGAGGATGGCGAGGCGCTCGGGGATCTCGACGGCTCCAGCTCCGATTTCCTGCTCCATCACGTCGAGGAATTTGGAGGGATGAGCCGTTTCCAGCGTGATGGTGGTGTCGCCGGGGTGTTCTTCGCGCCAGGCTTGGGCGGCGAGCCAGCCGACGGCGCCGTGGGGATCGATGTGGTAGTCGAAGCGCTGCTTCACTTCGCGCACGGCGGAGCGGGTTTGCTCGTCGGTGAAGGCGTAGCCTGCGATCTTTCCGCGCATGGCGTCCCAGGAATCGCCGAAGAGGGCTTTCATGCGGGCGAAGTTCGAGGGCGCGCCGACGTCCATGGCGTTCGAGATGGTGGCCTGGCTCGGGCGCGGTTGGTAGTCGCCGCTTTTGAGATAGGCGGGGATGACGTCGTTGATGTTGGTGGCGGCGATGAACTTTTTCACCGGCAGGCCGAGTTGATGGGCGAGCAGGCCGGCGGTGAGGTTGCCGAAGTTGCCGGAGGGGATGACGAAGACGGGATCGGCTTCGATTTGGCGAGCACTGTGGATGTAGTAGAACGACTGCGGGACGAGCCGCGAGAGGTTGATCGAGTTCGCGGAGGTGAGGTTGAGGTCTTCGGAAAGCTCGCGATCGAGGAAGGCGGATTTCACGAGGCGTTGGCAGTCGTCGAAGGTGCCGTCGATTTCCAGGGCACTGATGTTTCCGCCGAGGGTGGTGAGCTGCTTTTCCTGAAGTCCGGAGACTTTTCCTCTGGGATAAAGGATGATGACGCGGGTGCCGAGGACGTTATGGAAGGCGGAGGCGACGGCGCCGCCGGTGTCGCCGGAGGTGGCGACGAGGACGGTGAGCATGCGGTCCTCGTCTTTTGTTAGATGGGCCATGAGGCGGGCCATGAAGCGCGCGCCGAAGTCTTTGAAAGCGAGTGTCGGGCCGTGGAAGAGTTCGAGGATCTGGTCGTCGGGCGCAAGGGCGACGAGTGGGGCATCGAACTCGAGGGTGCCATCGACGATTTCCGAGAGGGCTTCTTCAGGGACGTCTTCACCGAAGAAGGCTTCGGCGACCGCGTAGCCGATTTCCTGAAACGAGAGCTCACGCCAGATCTTCCAGAAGTCAGGGCCGAGGGTCGGTAGCTCGTCCGGCATGTAGAGGCCGTTGTCCGGCGGAAGCGAGCGCAGGATGGCTTCCTTGAGCGGGACGCGGTGGGTGGAATCGTTGGTGGAGTGGTAGAGCATGGAAACTTTAAACTCTAGGGTGCTGTGGCCAATCGCTCTGGTGCGGGTGGCACGACAGGCATCAATCTAAGCTTCGACGGCGATCTGGTGAAGTCCGACGAACTCAAGTTCGGGAGATGCATCTTCGTCTTCCAAGCAAAGCTCGATGGCTTCGCGGATTCTGATTTCGAGTTCATCAAAGGACTTCGCCTGAGTGTGGCAGCCTTTGAGGGACGGGACGCTTGCGATCAACCAACCCTCGGAGTCGCGCTCGATCACTACGTGAAATTGCCGCTTCATGATGGGAAGAGTAGCATCCTAGGGATGTTTGGCGAGGGAAGAGAGGCGGGCTGCATTGTCCGCGTTTGTTACTTCCTATCGACCACGTGCACGCCACGAGGGTTGATTTTTGAGACGTAGGTTTGGTTACCGAGGTCGATGGCGCTGAAGACTTTTGAGACGGCGGCGGCGGCTTTTTGGGCGGTTTCCTCGCCTTCGCAGAGGGCGAAGACGCTGGGGCCGGCGCCGGAGATGGAGAAGCCGAGGGCTCCGGCGGAGAGGGCAGCGCGCTTGGCTTTGTAGAACTCGGGGATGAGCTTTTGGCGTCGCGGCTCGGCGATGACGTCGTGGATCGAGCGGGAGATGAGGCCGTAGTCGGACTGGATCAGGCCGCAGAGGAGGCCGCCGAGGTTGCCGATTTGCTGGGTGGCGTTGACCAGCGGGATGTCTTTGGGAAGGATTTCGCGGGCGACTTTGGTGAGGATTTCGATGTCGGGGTGAACGACGGCGGCCCAGAGGTTTTCGGGGGCGTCGATCTGGGCGAGGTCGAGTTCTTCGTTGTCGCGGATGAAGACGATGCCGCCGAGCAGGCAGGGTCCGACGTTGTCGGCGTGCCAGGCACCATCGGCAGAGGCTTCCCCGGCCATGGCGAAGGGGAGGAGTTGTTTTTTGGAGAGGGGCTCGCCGATGAGGCAGTTGACGGCGTAGGCACCGGCGACGGCGGAGGCAGCGGATGAGCCGAGTCCGGAACCGAAAGGCATCTTTTTGTGAATTTCCATTTCGATGCCGCGGTCGGTCATGCCGAGGTGCTTGAGCAGGTCGAGGGCGGCGACGCCGGCGGTGTTTTTTTCCGGGGCTTTGGGTAGATTGCCGTCGTCACCGGTGATCGCGGTGATGTGGAGGCCGGGTTTGTTGCTGTGGCGGACGACGACTTCGTCGCCGGGTGAATCGATGGCGAATCCGAGCACGTCGTAACCGCACGCGACGTTGGCGACGGTGGCGGGTGCGAATACGCGGACTTCCTGAACGGCTTCCTTAAGCATGGGGCGAGCTGTCTAGCAGCGGTTTTAAGGGATGTCGAGCGGCTGGGAGCGCTGGTCTTTGGTCGGCAGGATTCTTTGGACAGTTCTTCAGCAGTGAGGGGCGGGGGTTTGGCGTCTGATCACTCTTGTTTGCGATTGAATGGCCGGATGAAGCGAGAGCACGTCGATAGCACCTTTGATTGGCGAGTCGGCTTGGCGGAAGGAACCCGCCGCCACGGGTCAGCCCAAGGGCGCGAGCAGCGCGGAGAGGGTTTGGTGGTCGGGGGCGGCGGCTTTGGCGGCGTCGGAGAGGAGGGCGTCGGCGAGCTCGGACTTCTTTTGTTGGAGCTGGTGGATGCGCTCTTCGACGGTGCCTTGGCAGATGAGCTTGTGGACGAAGACCGGGTTCTTCTGGCCGATGCGGTAGGCGCGGTCGGTGGCTTGGGCTTCGGCGGCGGGGTTCCACCAGGGGTCGTAGTGGATGACGGTGTCGGCGGCTGTTAGGTTGAGGCCGGTGCCGCCGGCTTTGAGGGAGATGAGGAAAAGCGGGATCTCGCCTTGTTGGAATTTTTCGACGAGTTCACCGCGGTTCTTGCTGGCACCGGTGAGCATCAGGTAGCGGATCTTTCGCTGCTGGAGGTGGGCGGCGATGAGGTCGAGCATGCTGGTGAATTGAGAGAAGAGCAGGATGCGGCGACCTTCTTCGACGAGGGTGTCTAACAGGTCGGCGAGATAGTCGAGTTTGGCGGAGCCGGCGGCGTCGGCTTCGATCTTGGATTCGTTTTCGAATTTGAGGAGTTTCGGTTCGCAGCAGATCTGGCGGAGCTTGAGCAGGGCTTCGAGGAAGAGCATGCGCGAGCCCTCGAGACCTTTGATGGCGATGGCTTGGCGGACGCGTTTGTCCATGGTGGCGCGGACGGTTTCGTAGAGGTCTTTCTGGCCGGTGTTGAGCTCGATGGGGTGGACGAGGATGGTTTTTGGCGGGAGCTCTTTGGCGACTTCACTTTTATTGCGGCGCAGGATGAGCGGGGCGACGCGGGCTTTGAGGGCGGCTTGTTTGTCGAGGTCGCCTTCGTTTTCGATGGGTTTGCGGAACTGTCGGTTGAACTGTTCCTGGCCGCCGAGGAAGCCGGGCATGAGGAAGCGCATGAGGCTCCAGAGTTCCCCAAGGTGGTTTTCGACCGGGGTGCCGGATAGGCAGAGGCGGTGGCGGGCTTCGAGTTCGCAGGCGGCTTTGGCGACTTTGGCGTTGGGGTTCTTGATGTACTGGGCCTCGTCGAGGATGGCGAGGTGGTAGGCGTAGGGGGTGTGCTTGTCGATATCTCGCTGGAGGAGGGCGAAGGATGTTAGAATGACATCGGCGTGGGGGATGGAGCGGAAGTATTTTTTCCGCTGCGGGCCATCGAGGATGAGGACGGAGAGTGCGGGGGCGAAACGCTTGATTTCGGCATACCAGTTTGGTACTACGGATGTAGGAGCAACGACGAGGGTGGGCTTGCCTTGGGAGCGTCCGCTTTCTTTTTCGGCAAGGATGTGGGTGATGGTCTGGAGAGTTTTGCCGAGGCCCATGTCGTCGGCGAGGATGCCGCTGAGGTCGTGGGTGGCGAGGAACTGGAGCCAGTTGTAGCCGGCTTTTTGATAGTCCCGGAGCTCGGCTTGGACGCCGGAGGGGACATGGGTTAATTGGGGATTGGATGATTTGGTTTTTGAGAGGGACTCGATGAGCTGAGTGAGCTTTGCGGGTGGGTGGAATTTTTCGGGGTCGGTGTGGGAAAGGGTGGCGGCGTCGAGGGGGTGAAGCTTGAGTTTGGAGCCTTTAAATCGCCGCGGGTCGAGCAGGGCGGAGAACTGTTTGAGGATCTTGCGGATGCGATCGGCGGGGAGATTGAGGGCGCGGCCGTCGTCGAGGTGGTGGAGGAAGTTGCCCTGGGCGGGGAATTCGAGGGTGACGTCGCTGGCACCTTGGTCGAGGAGCTTGGCGAGGATCGGGAGGAGATCGAGTTTTTCATCGCCGACATCGAAGCCGACGGAGAGGTGGAACCAGCCGGTGCCATCGTCTTCGAGGACGTATTTGAAGGCGTCGGGGTTGACGTCGATGACTTCGTGTCCGACTTCATCGTCGAAGCGGACGGTCCAGTTGTTAGATTCGAGATTGGCGGCGCCGGTTGAGCGGAGCCATGGCCAGAAGTGGGTGAGTTCGCCGTGGGCGGGGTTGGGGAACCAGAGGCCTGCGGCCGATGGTGGATGGTCGATGGAAGATGAAGGATCTTTTCCGCCGAGGGCGAGGAGGAAGCGGAACTGGGCGTGGGAGGCGAGGGAGGCGAGGCCGGCTTGCTGGAGTTGGAGGATGGCGTTCATTTCCGCGGCAGTGTCGCGGAGGAGAATGGGGCCATCGGGGAGCGGGTGTTCGTGGAGGCCGGGTTTGCCGCCGAGCGAAATACGATGTTCGCCGTAGTTGGCGTAGGGGCGGGCGACGACCCATTCGCCGAGGTCGGGGATTTTGAGGGCTTGGAGGAGCAGGCGGACGACTTTGGAGTCGGTGGGCTCGCGCTGGATGTTTAGCTCGAAGGTGGGGGTGAGGTTTTCGAGGCGATTCGAGTTGCTGGGGTTCATGACCGGGACGGTCATGCCACTGGTAGGGTTGAGGAGGTCGCGGAGTTTGGTGGGTTTGGTGGCGACGATCAGGAGGGCGGCGGCGTGGGGGCAGTAGCTGCGGATTTCGCAGGTGCACTGGCTTTCGAAGGCCCAGGAAGAGCCTTCGGGCCAGTGGATGACTTCGCAGGTTTCGCCGGCGACATCGGCCTTGAGGGTGAATTGGTGGCCTTCTTCCCAGGCGCTGCGGAGGGCGCGGACTTTGCCTTTGAGCTTGGTGCCGACCATGAGGACCTCGTCTTCGAAGCGATCAAGCAAGGATTCGCTTTCGAGAAAGGGGCGGATGTCGGGTCGGTCGGGCACGGGCGAGGGATTGAAGGATGGAGTGGGGGCGGCGTCGAGCGTTGGAATCGGGGGGTAGAGGATTCCACGGCTTGACCTCGTGCATTTGCCGTCCTCTGCTGCCAACCTACTTTTATGAAGCGCTTCTCCTCATCTCAATCACTGCTGCGGGAGGGGAGGCAGACTTTGGTTTTGGCGGTGCCACTGATTGTCGGGCAGGTGAGCCAGATGCTGATGGGGGTGGTGGATACGGTGATGATTGGTCGCGTGGGGGTGACGGAGCTGGCGGCTTCGGCGTTTTCCAACAACTTGATCTATGTGCCGATGATGTTCGGGATCGGGATGTCGATTGTGGTTTCGATCCGGGTGTCGCAGGCGCGCGGGGCGAAGGATCCGGCGGCGGCGCGGGCGGCGCTGCGGCATGGCTTGCAGATTACGTCGGTGCTGGGTTTACTGACGTTGCTCGGGGCGTGGTTGCTGCGGCCGCATTTGTGGGTTTTCCGTCAGGTGCCGGAGGTGCTGGACGTTTGTTCGAACTACTTTCTCTTAGTGGCGGGATCGATGGTGCCGGCGATGATGTCGATGGCGGTGAAGAATCATGCGGATGCGATGAACCGTCCGTGGCCGGTATTTTGGATCACGCTGGGAAGTGTGCTGCTGAATGCGGGGCTGAACTGGGTGTTTATTTTTGGGAAAATGGGAGCGCCGGTGATGGGTCTGGATGGGGCGGGCGTGGCGACTTTGTTGGCGCGGACGGCGGGGGTGGTGAGTTTGATTTGGTGGAGCTTGAAGTTTTCGGGGATGCGCGAGTGGGTGCCGTATCACTGGTTCAAGTCGCCGGATTGGAGAGCTGTTAGGGAGTTCATTCGCTTGGGAATTCCGGCGAGCTTGCAGTTGCTGGCGGAGGTGAGCGCGTTTGTTTTTGCCGGGATCTTTATCGGGACGCTCGGGGAGGGGGCGCTGGCGGCGCATCAGGTGGCGATTTCCTATGCGGCGACGGTGTTCATGGTGCCGCTGGGGATTTCGATGGCGATGACGGTGCGGGTGGGTGAGGTGAGTGGTGCGGGTGAGCGGGCGCGGCTGAGGTCGATTATCGTGAGCGGCTGGCTGATCGGCGTGGGTTTTTCGATGCTGAGTGTGAGCGTGACCTTGCTTTTCAACGATCAGATCGCGGGGTGGTTTGTGGAGGATCCGAAGGTGACGCAGATGGCGGCGGGTTTGTTGCTGGTGGGAGCGGCGTTTCAGTTCAGCGATTCTTTCCAAGTGATTTCCGCAGGTTCGCTGCGCGGGCTGGATGATGTGAAGGTGCCGGCTTGGATGGCATTTTGCGCTTACTGGCTGATCGCGATTCCGCTGGGGTGGACGCTGGCGATTCCCGGAGGATGGGGCGTCAATGGCGTGTGGTGGGGCCTGACCCTGGGCTTGACTCTAACAGCCGTGGCGCTGGCGGTGCGGGTTTGGCGGAAGACGCGGGTTCAGGTCACTTGAAGAAGTTGAAACGCCAAGACGCAAAGGACGCCAAGCAAGAGCATCTTTTTTTGAACTTTGATCAATTTCAATGGAGAGAGTTTTTAACCGCAGATGAACGGGATGGACGCAGATCAAAGACAGAGAATCCACATTGATTCGCGGGATTGGTAATTTTTCGGAATCCTCGGAACGAATCTCGTATCTGATTTATCCCATCTGCGTTCATCCCGTTCATCTGCGGTTAGATTTTCGAGGTACGGGAGCCCTGAAAGTTCAGCCGAAGATGTAGAGGCTGGCCTTGACGATGGCGGCGATGATGCCGATGAGGCCGGCGGCGACGGAGGCAAAGCTGACGATGCCACCGCGTTTTTTGGCGGAGAGGGAAAGCAGGACGCCGATGATGCCTAGGATGACCCTATTCGAAAAGCCGCTGACCGGCCGAAAACACGTCGCAGCCTGCGTATGAATCATTCATTGAAAATAAAATAAATACCTTGAAAAGGTGTGACGCAACATGTTGTAATTCAATAACTT
>Ga0100401_1000488_pt1 | contig 32368 bp, 26 predicted proteins | sample CryGeymeta201525_FD_80421 | JGI IMG/M metagenome (GOLD analysis project Ga0100401, IMG submission 80421) | Groundwater microbial communities from Crystal Geyser aquifers in Utah, USA - Crystal Geyser metaG 2015-25 | ecosystem: Environmental > Aquatic > Deep subsurface > Groundwater | place: USA... | reverse complement strand
TTTCCATCAGTAACACCTGCTCTTCCTCCGTGCCCAAAGCGCACGGACGTTAACAATGCAGGTGGGTCAGTTTTAGATGATCATAACCCACCAAAGTGGGTCACTTTTGCATGCCGATTCACATGGAAAGACGCTGCAACGGTCCTGCGGACCTATGCCCATGCGATCAAGGATCACACCGTCACGAATGCGCTTTTTGACACACCAGTGACACAGACGACCGATGAAGAACCTGCAACTAATGGAAAGAAAAGGATAAATAAGCTATGAACATGACCCCTCGTTGGGAGGGGTGTCCCGAGACTGCGCTTAGCGATCATCGCAAAGGCCGTCAATGGCGAAACCGGGTTGCAGAATTGGCCGCGCGTCAAAATTCGCCCGACGCAACGGACGCGCACAAAGCCGGCCGGTAATATCCGCCTCAAACGACCGGCGCCGCCAACCTGCCGTGCGGATAAACTCAGGCGCTTGGTTAAGGACAGGTTTACCGGACAGCCTCTGGAATCATCGCCTTGATGGCGGCCACCTGTGCCGGCTTGGCCGCCAGGGCATCGGCGGCCAGAGCCCGTGCTGCCGCCATCGCATCTTCGGCCAACAGATCAACCAATCCAAAGGTCAGCGCCTGTTCGGCCGAAAACCGCGCGCCGCCCATCAGCATCATCTTGGCCCGCGCCGGGCCAATCACCGCGCGCAGACGGGTTGCGTCCGACGGCTGCGGCAGGAACCCCAGCCGCATCACCGGATAGAAAAACACAGCGCCCGGCACCGCCACCCGCAGATCGCAGGCCAGAATCATGCCCAACGCGCCGCCCGCCGCCGTGCCATTCAGCGCGGCGATGGTCAGGCCCGCAAACCCGGCAATGGCGCCCGACAGCTGCTCCCACAGGGGCGAGGTGGCAAGCCCCGCCTGCGCCGCCGCAAGGTCGGCCCCCGCGCTGAACACCCTGCCCGCGCCCGTCAGGATCAGCACCGGCGCATCGCGATGGGCCAACACGCCGTCGATCAGCGCCTGCAACATCTCGGGGGTCAGGGCGTTGGCCTTGTCAGGCCGGTTCAGCCGCAGGGTTGCGCATCCGCCCTCACGCGCGATCTCGATCACGGGATCAGCCCCACCTTGCGGCGCACATCATCGTCGCGCAGGGAAATCTCGCCGCCGAGATACCCGTCGGCCCCGGGCCCGCACATCCACAACAGGCACCGCGCGGGCCAGTCGGCGGGGATATGCACCGACCAGTCCAACTGACTGATCGGGTTGATACCGCTGGCCTTGATGTCGCGCTGCATTTCGGTGGCCACGGTACCGGGCGACAGCCCGATGGCACGGATGCCCCGGGCGCGGTTCTCCAGGTCGGCGCAGCGGGTCAGCATGGCCGCCCCCGCCTTTGACGCGTTGTAGGCCGACCAGGCCTCGACCGGATTATGGGCCGCGCCAGACGATACGGTCAGAATGCTGCCGCCCCGCGCCGCAATCATGACCGGCAAGGCGGCGCGAAAGCCGTGAAACACGCCTTTGAGATTGATGTCGATCGCCGCGCCCCAATCGTCGGCGTCGGCATCGGCCAGATGGGAAATCGGTTCGATCACCCCGGCGTTGTTGATCAACACATCCAGCCCGCCGAAGGTTGCTGCACACACCTCCACCGCCGCCACAACATCGCCGTACCGCGCCACATCGCCAGCAATCGCCACTGCGCGTGGGCCGATTTCGCCCGCCAGATCCGCCACACTGTCCCGGCTGCGCGCCACCAGCGCGACATTGGCACCCGCCGCGGCGAAAACCCGCGCGGCCGCTGCCCCGATGCCGCGGCTGGCGCCCGTGATCAGCACCGTCTTGCCCATCATATCCATCGCAAACTCCCTTTGGCCTTGCGCCCGACCCTAGCGCCGGCGCGCCGCCTTGCCAATATGACAGCCGGAGCGCCACCGGCGGCCCAACGCCACCGCGATGCGCCGCCGCTTGACCTTGGGCCGCGCGCGGCTCAGGCTGTGCGCGTTGAACCGACAGGACAGACCGATGCACCACTTGCCCCGCCTTCTTTCCACGCTGTCCCTCGCCCTTGGGCTGGCAAGCCCTGCCGTCGCCGATCTGACCGCGCCGCAGCTATGGCAAAGCTGGAATCAGACAGCCGGAGCGATGGGTCAGACGATCACCATCGGCAGCGAAGCCTTTGCCGACAGCACCCTGTCGATTCGTGATCTGGCGATCACGATGCCAGTCACCGACGGCACGGTCAGCACCACGATCCCCTATCTGAGCCTGACCGAAAACGGTGACGGCAGCGTCGCCATCACTCTGGCGCCAGAGTATGACCTGCACCTGCACATGACGCCTGCGGGGGACGAAGCCGTTGACATGACGATGACCGTCGCGGCACCCGGCATGGTGACCACCGCCAGCGGCGACCCTGACGCGCCCGCCTATACCTATGATGCGCCCGATCTCAGGGTGACGCTGGCGCGGCTGTTGATCGACGGCGCACCGGCGGATTTCGATCTGTCCTTCGCCCTGTCACAACTTGCGGGCAGCTTTGCTCCGGGCACGGCCCCCGACATGGCGTTCAACAGCCGCTTTGCCGCCGCAACCATGGCCATTGCCATGGCTGGCAACGATCTGGACGATCCGAACGCCACTTTTGGTCTGACGGCCAGCTTTGCCGACATCGCCAGCACCGGCAGTGGCACGGGCAAAGGTCTGGCCGCGATGGCCGATCCGGCCCGGCTGCTCAGCTCGGGGGCCCGGTTCGACAGCACCTATTCCCACGGCAAGGGGCAGGTGTCGGCCACCGCCACGAACCCGAATTCGGGCAGCTTCAGCTGGAACAGCAGTTCAGACGCGGGCCGCCTGGCGGCAACGATCGGCGATGGCGTGATCGACTATTCCGGCACCAGCCAAGGGCTGAAGATGGCAGTTTCGGGCGACGCCATACCGTTTCCCACGCTTGAGGCGGCCATTGAGGATTTCGGTTTCGGCTTCAGGATGCCCGTCACACGAACCGAGGCGCCGGTGGATTTCGGTCTGCGGCTGAACCTGGGGGGTCTGACGGCAGGCGATTTCCTCTGGGGCATGGTCGATCCCGATGGTGCCCTGCCGCGCGACCCGGCGCATCTGTTGATCGACCTTGCGGGCAAGGCACGGCTATTGCTCGACCTGACCAACCCCGAAGCGGCAGAGAACATGGCAGTGCCCGGCGAACTGCAAGCACTGACACTGAAGGCCTTGCGCCTGTCCGTTGCGGGGGCCGAACTGACCGGCAAGGGCGGCTTTACCTTCGACAACAGCGACCTGACCACGTTCGACGGCCTGCCTGCCCCCGAAGGCAGCGTTGATCTGCAACTGGTGGGGGCCGCCGCCCTGCTGGACAAGTTGGTGCGTATGGGCCTGCTGCCCCGCGATCAGGCCCAGGGTGCCTTGTTCATGTTGGGCATGTTCACCACCCCAAGCGGCCAAGACAGCCTGAGCACCCGCATCGAAGTCACCCCAGACGGTGCGGTTTCTGCGAACGGCCAGAGGCTGCGTTAGCCTGGCATCAGACCGGCGCGAATAAGGCGCGAACGCGCGCAGCCCGCCTTCAGATATTCGTTTTCTGCGGGTGCGGTGCACTGCAACTGCGCCTTGCCTGCCCTTGCGCGCCTGCCACCGGCGGACTAGGTGAATGGACAAGCCGCCAAAGGAAAACCGCATGTCCGACCGTCTTGCCACCCTCACCGCCGATCTTCTGGCCGCCGCGCGCAAGGCGGGGGCCGACAGTGCCGATGCCATCGCCATCGACGGCACCTCGGTTTCGATCGACGTGCGCGAAGGGCGGCTGGAACATGCCGAGCGGGCCGAGGGCATCGACATCGGCCTGCGGGTGATGATCGGCCTGCGGCAGGCCTGCGTGTCGGCGTCCGACATCAACCCCGCCACCCTGTCACAGATGGCCGAACGGGCGGTGGCGATGGCGCGCGAGGCGCCGGTTGACCCCACCGTGGGCCTTGCAGACCCCGACCAACATGCCCGCACCTGGGATCTGGCCGCGCTTGACATGACCGATCCTTCGCCCGAACCCGCCCCTGCCGCTCTGGAAGATGCCGCGCGCCGCGCCGAGGCGGCAGCGCTGGCCGTCACGGGTGTGGCACAGGTGCAATCGGCCAGCGCGGGATATGGCCGCCGCCAGGTGCATCTGGCCACGTCCAACGGGTTTTCCGGCGGCTATGGGCGCACCGACACGGCCCTGTCCTGTGTCGCCATCACCGGCACCGCCGCCGGGATGGAGCGGGATTATTACGGCGACAGCCGGATCCACGCCGCCGATCTGGACAGCCCCGAAACGATCGGGCGCCTTGCCGGGGAACGTACCGTGGCGCGGGCCGGGGCGCGACAGCCGAAAACCGGCACCTATCCGGTGCTGTTCGATGAACGTATCGCATCATCGCTGATCGGTCATCTTGTCATGGCAATCAACGGCAGCGCCATCGCGCGCGGCGCATCCTGGCTGCGCGATGCGCTGGGACAGCAGGTGTTGCCAGCGGGCATGTCGCTGATCGAAGACCCGCACCGCCCCCGCACCGCCGGGTCGCGCCCGTTCGATGGCGAAGGATTGGCCACGGCACGGCGCACCATTGTGGACGACGGCATCCTCACAGCCTGGACACTGGATCTGGCCACCGGGCGCAAGCTGGGCATGGCCAGCACCGCCAACGCAAGCCGGGGCACCTCGGCCCCGCCTTCGCCCAGCGTCACGAACCTGGCCCTGACCCAGGGCACCCAGACCCCGGCGCAGCTGATGGCCGAGATGGACACCGGTCTGCTGGTCACGTCGATGATCGGCAGCACGATCAACCCGACCACGGGCGATTATTCGCGTGGCGCCAGCGGGATGTGGATCGAAAATGGCGAACCCGCTTATCCGGTCAACGAATGCACCATAGCCGGCAATCTGCGCGACATGCTGTTGGGACTGACCGCCGCCAATGACGCCCGGCCGCATCTGTCGCGCGTCGTGCCATCGCTCAGGGTCGAAGGGCTGACCCTCGCGGGGGGGTGAACGCTTGGCCGACGATCTGCAACTGCTGACCGATGCCGCCCGTTCCGCCGGGGCTATCGCGCTGAATTACTGGAAGGCCGACCCCAAGGTCTGGTCAAAGGGCGCGGCCGGGCCGGTGACCGAGGCCGACATCGCCGCCAATGTCCACCTGCACGCCACCTTGCAATCGGCGCGGCCCGACTATGGCTGGTTGTCAGAGGAATCCGATCACGACCCACGCCGCCTTGGAGCGATGGATTGTTTCATCGTCGATCCGATCGACGGCACCCGCGCCTTTATCGCCGGCGAATCAGCCTGGGCCGTGTCGCTGGCCGTCGCACATGAGGGACGGATCACCGCCGCCGCTGTGTTTTTGCCCGCCCAGGACAAGCTGTTCACGGCGGCGCTGGGGGCGGGGGCCACGCTGAACGGCGCACCGATCCACGCCTCAATGGCCAGCGATCCCGAGACCGCGACCATCCTCGCCGCCAAGCCGGTGATGGCCGCGCTGAACTGGATCGGCACACCGCCGCCACAACGCCACTATCGCCCGTCGCTGGCCTATCGGGCCTGCCTTGTGGCGCAGGGCCGGTTCGACGCGATGATCGCCCTGCGTGCGACCTGGGAATGGGACATCGCCGCCGCCACCCTGATCGTGACCGAGGCAGGCGGCACCGCCACCAACCGCACCGGCGCGCCCCTGCTGTTCAACACCCCCACCGCCCAGAACATGGGCTGCATCGCCGCCGCGCCCGGGGTGCACGGCGCGCTGCTGGCGCGACTGACCGCGCCGCAATAGGTCTGGCGCACCCTTGCGCTGGCCCGCTATTCGTTGCCCAATGGCACCGCCCAAGGCAGACTGGTCTTTGGACCGCAGGATGGGCAGGTAAAGGGGGGCGCATGGCGGTGTTGCAATCACAGGTGTCTGCGCGCTCGGACGGGTTTGTTGCCAATATGGCAGCCCATGATGCGCTGTTGGCACCGATCTTGCAGGCGATGCAGGCCACGCTGGCCGGGGGCGGCCCTCAGGCGCACGCACGTCACATCGCACGGGGAAAGATGACGCCGCGCGACCGTGTGGCGGGGCTGCTTGACCCTGGGTCGCCGTTTCTGGAAATCGGCGCCTTTGCGGCACATGGGTTGTATGACGGGGCGGCGCCCGGTGCCGGGCTGATCGCCGGGGTGGGCCGTGTGACCGGGCATGAGGTGATGATCCTGTGCAATGACGCCACCGTCAAAGGCGGCACCTATTACCCGATGACCGTCAAGAAACACCTGCGCGCCCAGGAGATCGCCGAGGCGAACCACCTGCCCTGCATCTACCTGGTGGACAGCGGCGGCGCGAATCTGCCCAATCAGGATGAGGTGTTTCCCGACCGTGACCATTTCGGGCGGATCTTCTTCAACCAGGCCCGGATGAGCGCGCAGGGCATCGCCCAGATCGCCGTGGTGATGGGCAGTTGCACCGCCGGGGGCGCCTATGTGCCGGCGATGTCGGATGTGACGATCATCGTGCGTGAGCAGGGCACGATCTTTCTGGCCGGTCCGCCGCTTGTCAAAGCAGCGACCGGCGAGGTGGTGAGCGCCGAGGATCTGGGCGGTGGCGATGTCCACACCCGCCTGTCAGGCGTGGCCGATTACCTTGCCCGCGACGATGCCCATGCGCTTGCGCTTGCGCGGCAGGCGGTGGGCAACCTGAACAGGTACAAACCCTGCCCCGTCACCCTGCACCCGGTCGAGCCGCCGCTGTACGACCCCGCCGAAATTCCGGGCGTCGTTCCCGCCGACCTGCGCACCCCCTATGACATCCGCGAGGTGATCGCCCGGCTGGTCGATGGCAGCCGGTTTGACGAATTCAAGGCACGTTATGGTATCACGCTGGTCTGTGGATTTGCGCATGTTTTCGGGATGCCGGTGGGCATTCTGGCCAACAACGGCGTGCTGCTGTCCGAATCGGCGCTGAAGGGGGCGCATTTCATCGAGCTGTGCTCACAGCGGCGCATCCCGCTGGTGTTCCTGCAAAACATCACCGGCTTCATGGTGGGCCGCCGCGCAGAAACCGGCGGCATTGCCAAGGACGGGGCAAAGCTTGTCACGGCGGTGGCCACATCCGGCGTTCCGAAGATCACCCTGTTGGTGGGCGGCAGTTTCGGCGCGGGAAATTACGGCATGTGCGGGCGCGCCTATTCGCCCCGCTTCCTGTGGACATGGCCGAACGCGCGGATTTCGGTGATGGGCGGCGAACAGGCGGCGGGGGTTCTGGCAACGGTGCGGCGCGACGGCATCGAACGGGCGGGCGGCACATGGTCGGCTGAGGACGAGGCGGCATTCAAGGCGCCCACCATTGCCATGTTCGAGGAACAGTCACACCCTCTCTATGCCTCGGCGCGGCTGTGGGATGACGGCATCATCGACCCGCGCAAATCGCGCGATGTTCTGGCGCTGTCACTGGCCAGCGCGTTGAACGCGCCAATCCCGGAAACGCGGTTCGGCCTGTTTCGGATGTAGGGGGTTTGGCGATGTTCGACACCATTCTGATTGCCAATCGTGGTGAAATTGCCTGTCGGGTCATCGCCACCGCCCGGCGCATGGGGCTGCGCACGGTGGCGGTGTATTCCGATGCCGATGCCGGTGCGCACCATGTGCAGATGGCCGATGTGGCGGTGCAGATCGGCGGTGCCCAGGCCGCCGACAGCTATCTGCGGGGCGACCGGATCATTGCGGCGGCGCAGGCCACGGGGGCGCAGGCGGTGCACCCCGGCTATGGCTTTCTGTCGGAAAACCCTGATTTCGTCGATGCGGTGACGGCGGCTGGTCTGGTGTTCATCGGCCCCGGCGCCGCAGCGATCCGCGCCATGGGGCGGAAGGACGCGGCAAAGGCGCTGATGCAGCGCGCCGGTGTGCCGGTGGTGCCGGGGTATCATGGCGGCGCGCAAGGCGCGGCGTTTCTGGCGGATCAGGCGGCGCGGATCGGCTTTCCCGTCCTGATCAAGGCGCGCGCCGGGGGCGGCGGCAAGGGGATGCGCCTTGTCGAGCGGCCCGGCGATTTCGCGGCCGCGCTGGAGGGCGCACAGCGCGAAGGACAGGCGAGCTTTGGTGACCCCGCCGTTCTGGTCGAGAAATACATCACCCGCCCCCGGCATATCGAAATACAGATCTTCGGGGACAGCCACGGCAACGTCCTGCACATGTTTGAACGGGATTGTTCCCTGCAACGCCGCCACCAGAAGGTGATCGAGGAGGCCCCCGCGCCCGGCATGACCGTCGAAATGCGCGACGCCATGGGGCGGGCGGCGGTGCAGGCGGCACAAACCGTCGGCTATGTCGGGGCGGGGACGGTGGAATTCATCGTCGATGCGTCGGACGGGCTGCACCCGGACCGGTTCTGGTTCATGGAGATGAACACCCGCCTTCAGGTCGAACATCCGGTGTCCGAGGCGATCACCGGCCTCGATTTCGTCGAACTGCAACTGCGTGTGGCGGCGGGCGAACCGCTGCCCTTTGCCCAGGGCGATCTGGCGATCGACGGCCACGCCTTTGAGGCGCGGATTTATGCCGAGGATGTGGCGAAGGGGTTTTTGCCGGCCACCGGGCGGTTGTGTCATCTCGTCTTTCCACAAGGCGTGACATTTCAGCGCGGGCCCCTGCGCATCGACAGCGGCGTGCGCGGCGGTGACAAAATTTCACCGTGGTATGACCCGATGATCGCCAAGCTGATCGTCCATGGCCGCGACAGGCAAACCGCGCTGAACCGTCTGAACGCGGCGCTGGCCGGGTGTCAGGTGGCCGGTTCGATCACCAATCTGGGGTTTCTACAGGCCCTCGCGCGGCACAAGGGCTTTGCCGGGGGGCAGGTTGACACCGGGCTGATCGCGCGGGATCTGCCCGCACTCAGCACAACGCCAGAGCCTGCGCCGCCGGTTGTGGCGCTGACCGCGCTGGTCGCGGGCGGTTTTCTGGCACCGCGCGATCCGTCCGATCCGTGGGCGGCGCTGGCCGGATGGCGGCACTGGGGCACGGGGACGCAAACCCTGATGCTGGGGGATCGTGCTGTGACGGTCGAACTGTCGGGTCAGCAGGGGTTCGTGGTGGATGGTCAGACACTACAGGTCACGGCCACGGCTGATGGGTTCGATGTCACGGGCAGCGGACAGCGCGTGCCGATGCGGGCGGTGCGCCACGGCGCCCGGATGACGGTGTTTGCGGGCGGCCTGACCCACGGGTTTGACATCGCCGATCCGCTCGGCTCGCCCGAGGCGACGACGGCGGCGGGTGGTGACACGATCATTGCACCGATGCCCGGCCTGGTGAAACGGGCACGGGCGGTGACGGGGCAGGTGGTGGCACAGGGCGACACCCTGTTCGTGCTTGAAGCGATGAAGATGGAACACACCCTGACCGCACCGCGTGACGGTGTGGTGGCAGAAGTGCTGGCGCTTGAGGGCGATCAGGTGACGGACGGCGCCGTCCTGTTGCGGCTGGAGGCGGATCATGGGTGAACGCGTGGTGCTCTGCGAGGTTGGCCCGCGCGATGGGTTGCAAAATGAGCCCCGTCTGATTGCCACCGCCGACAAGATCCGGCTTGTCGACATGCTGAGCGACGCCGGCCTACCGATGATCGAGGTGACCAGTTTCGTCAGCCCCCGGTGGGTGCCGCAAATGGCCGATGCCGCCGAGGTGATGCACGGCATCCGGCGTGACGATGCGACCCGATACATGGCGCTGACTCCCAATTTGCAGGGGTTTGAGCGGGCCGTGGTGGCGCATGTCGATCAGGTGGCGGTGTTCGCCTCGGCGTCCGAGGCATTTTCGCAGGCCAACATCAACTGTTCGATCGCGGACAGTCTGGCACGGTTTGCCCCGGTGCTTCAGGCGGCGCGGGCGGTTGATCCGGCCGTTCCGGTGCGCGGCTATGTGTCCTGCGTCACCGATTGCCCGATCTCGGGGCCGGTTGAACCGGCGCAGGTGGCCCGGGTAGCGGCGGCGCTTCATGCCATGGGCTGTTGCCAGGTGTCTTTGGGCGACACGATCGGCAGGGCCACGCCCGACACCACGGCGGCAATGCTCGGGGCCGTTCTGGCAGTGCTGCCCGCATCGGCGCTGGCCGGGCATTTTCATGACACCGGCGGGCAGGCCCTGAACAACATCCAGGTGGCCCTGTCGCACGGTCTGCGGGTGTTCGACACGGCGGCGGGGGGGCTGGGTGGATGCCCCTATGCGCCCGGTGCGCCGGGCAATGTGGCAACCGAACAGGTGCTGGCGATGCTGCGCACGCTGGGCTATGATGTGCCGGTCCATGCAGACCGCCTGGCCGAGGCTGCCCGCTTTGCCCGATCGTTGAGGAGGGATGCAGATGTATGAGACCCTGAATTTGCAGGTCGATGCCCGCGGCGTGGCCCATGTGGCCCTGAACCTGCCGGACAAGCGCAACGCACTGTCGGCGCGGATGATTGCCGAACTGACAGACCTCGCACACATCCTGGGCGCAGATCAGGCCACCCGTGCGATCGTGCTGTCGGGCACGGGCGCGTTGTTTTGCGCCGGCGGCGATCTGGCCTGGATGCAGGCACAGATCGCCGCCGACCGGAACACGCGCATGGCCGAGGCGCGCAAGCTGGCCGGTATGCTGCGAGCGCTGAACGAAATGCCCACGCCGCTGATCGGGCGGGTGCATGGCGGGGCCTATGGCGGCGGTGTCGGGCTGGCCTGTGTGTGCGACGTGGTTCTGGCCGAACCAGCGACAAAATTCGCCCTGACCGAAACGCGGCTGGGCCTGATTCCGGCGACCATCGGCCCCTATGTCATCGCCCGCATGGGTGAAGGCCGGGCCCGGCGGGTGTTCATGTCATCACGGGTGTTCGATGCGGATGAGGCGCGGGATCTGGGCATCGTCGCGCGGGTGGTGGCCCCCGGTGATATGGCGGCAGCGGTCGAGTCCGAGGTCGCACCCTATCTCAGCGTCGCACCAGGGGCGGTGGGCGCGGCCAAGGCATTGGCCCGGTCGCTTGGCCCGGTGATCGACGACGCCGTGATCGACGCCACCATCGCCCGCTTGGCCGACAGTTGGCAGGGCGAGGAGGCCGCCCATGGCATTGCCGCCTTTCTCAACCGCACCCCGCCGCGCTGGGCCTAGATCGTCGCGCAGACGAAATCGGGGTGGATGCCGGACCGGGCGATATAGGGGCCCACGTCCTGACCCGCGAACAGCCCGTGACCGGCGATCAGAACCGTGCCCAGCCCCGCCGCACGCCCGCCCAGAATGTCGGTGTGCAGCGTGTCGCCCACCATCGCCACCCGGTCCGCAGGCAGGCCGAGCCGCGCCAGCGCATCGTCGAAACAGGCGCCGAACGGCTTGCCGAACCAGTGCGCCGGCAGATCGAGCCTGTCCAGCACGTCATGGGCGAACAGGCCGGGTTCCTGGCTGAAACAGTCTTCGCGGGGGGCAACCAGATCGGGGTTGGCCACGACAAAAGGGCGGGGAATGCGCGCCAGAGCGTCGATCAGGCGGGTGTGCAAGGCGGCGCTCCACCGCTGGGATGACAGGAACAGGATGCCATCCGCGCTGTCAAAGGCATCAGGGCTGGCGATTGCATCGACCACTTGGGCGGGAATGTCGTGAAAATCATCGCCCTCGGCGGAAATTGCCGCCCATGTGGCACCCGGCGCGATGCTGGCCAACCGCGCCACGGCCACATCGCGCGAGGTGACCACCTCGTCCGGGGTGAAATCGAACCCGAGAGCGTGGTATTTGGCCACCGCATCGCGGCGGGTGTAGGATGCGGCATTGCTCAGCACGCACAGCCGTTTGCCCATGCGGCGCAGGTCGGCCATGCGGGCAATCGCACCGGGAATCGCCGTGTCGCCCACGTTCAGCACCCCGAACGCGTCCAGCAGACAGCCCTCGAACAGCTCAGCCGTATCGGCCAGGCTGGGCAGGGGGCGGGGCGGCCCGCCGAACACCGCTTGCGGCAGGCGGGGGCGCACGGTTTCATACCGGGCAAAGGCGGCGGCGGTGGTGGTCAGCGGCGGTATCATGCCCCGCCCTTTGCCATGTCGGCCGTTCCGGCGCCAGCGGGCTCTGGCGGCGATCGTCGCGCCGTGGCACACAAGTGACATGATTGGCCATATCCTGACCCTGAAACAGCTTGAGGCGCTCGTCTGGGTGGTTGACCTTGGCAGCTTTCGCAAGGCGGCCGAACATCTGAACACCACACAGCCGAACATTTCGGCCAGGATCGCCGGGTTGGAAACCACTCTGGGGATCGTGCTGATGAGCCGCGAAGGCGGCACCGTCAGGATGACGCAAAAGGGGCTTTTGTTGCTGGAACAGGCCCGCATCGTGTTGCGCGATGCCGAAGCGATGCTGAGCATCGCTGGCCGCCCCGATCTGGTGACAGACCGGCTGCGGCTGGGGGTGACCGAAATGGTCGCCTGCACCTGGCTGCGCCCATATCTGCGGGCGATCAAGGGGCGGTTCCCCAAGGTTTCGGTCGAGCTGACGGTGGATATGTCGCACAATCTGGACAAGGCGTTGCAGGGCAATGCTCTGGATCTGGCGATCCAGAACGCGCCCTTTGCGTCCGAAGGCATGGGCACCATCGCCCTGGGATCATACCCCTATGTCTGGGTTGCCGCGCCGCAGGCCGTGCGCGGATTCGGCGCCACTCCGACACCTGCGCAACTGTTGTCGCTGCCTGTCCTGACCCATGCGCGCCACACCCGGGCGTACCGCGAACTGGTCGAACATTTCGACACGGCAACCCTGCCGCGCAGCCGGATCGTGCCGTCCAGCAGCCTGACGTCCAGCCTGCACATGGCACTGGATGGCATGGGCGTGGCCGTGGTGCTGCACGCCATGGTGCGCGATGCGCTGGCCGAGGGGGCGCTGGTCACGGTCGATCCCGGTTGGCACCCGCAACCGTTGCAGTTCGCCGCCCGGTATCCGGCGCGCACTGCGGCGGGGTTCATGGCGCACTGTGCCGAACTGGCGCGTGCGGTGGCGGTGGATCACCGGGCCGGAATAGATTTTGATGATCGGGCTGATCCACAGGAATAATTTGCGGTGATGCCTGCGCTGGCCCTATCCTGCCCTGAACAGCGGAGGCAGGGCATGGCAACGGTTCGACTGGGCGTGGACATCGGCGGCACTTTTACCGATGTGGTGCTGGAATCGCCGGGCGGCGTGTTTTCCACCAAGGTGCTGACCACCTATGCCGCGCCCGAAACCGCGATCATCGACGGCATGACACAGGTCTGTGCCAAGGCCGGTCTGACACCGGGTGACATTGGCCAGATCATTCACGGCACGACTCTGGCCACCAATGCCCTGATCGAACGGCGCGGCGCGAAAACTGCGCTGATCACCACCGAAGGGTTCCGCGACGTGATCGAGATGCGCACCGAATCGCGGTTTGAACAGTATGACCTGAACCTGACGCTGCCCGCGCCATTGCTGCCCCGCGAATGCCGCTATACCCTGCGCGAACGGGTGGATGCGCTGGGCGAGGTTCTGATCCCGCTGGACCGCGCCGAGATCGCCGCGCTGGCCGATGTGATCGCCGAGGCGGGCTATGACAGCGTGGCGGTGGGGCTGATCCATTCCTATCTGAACCCGGCTCATGAACGGATGGTGCGCGATCTGCTGGAAGAGCGGAGTCCGGGTGTGATGGTGTCGATCTCTTCGGAAGTGTCGCCGCAGATGCGTGAATATGAACGGTTCAACACCGTTGTCGCCAATGCCTATATCAAGCCGCTGATGAAATCCTATCTGGTCCGCCTTGCCGGGCGGCTGGCGGAACAGGGCGTGGCCTGCCCGATCTTCCTGATGCATTCCGGCGGCGGGATCATTTCCATCGACAGTGCGGCGGAATTTCCGGTGCGGCTGGTCGAAAGCGGCCCTGCGGGGGGGGCGGTGTTTGCGGCCCACATCGCCGCGCGCTATGACTTGGACAAGGTGTTGTCGTTTGACATGGGCGGCACAACGGCGAAGATCTGTCTGATCCAGAACGCCACACCCCGCACCGCGCGGGTGTTCGAGGTGGCGCGCACCTATCGGTTCAAGAAGGGATCGGGGATGCCGATTTCGATTCCGGTGATCGACATGGTGGAAATCGGCGCCGGGGGCGGATCGCTGGCCCATGTGGATGCGCTGCGCCAGATCCGGGTGGGGCCGGAAAGCGCCGGGTCTGAACCCGGCCCCGCCTGTTATGGGCGGGGCGGGTTGCGCCCTGCGGTGACCGATGCCGATCTGGTGCTGGGGCGACTGGACGCAGCCAGCTTTGCAGGCGGCTCGATCACGCTGGACACCGGGGCATCGCAAACGGCGCTGTCTGCCGCAATCGGCACGGTTCTGAACATGGACAGCACCACCGCCGCCTTTGGACTGGCCGAGGTGGTGGATGAAAACATGGCCAATGCCGCCCGCGTTCATGCCGTGGAAAACGGCGAGGATCTGGCCGGATACACGATGATCGCCTTTGGCGGCGCGGCCCCCCTGCACGCCGGGCGGCTGTGCGAAAAGCTGGGTGTGTCGCGCCTGATCGTGCCGCCGGGGGCGGGCGTGGGCAGCGCGATTGGATTTCTGCGCGCGCCCTTCAGTTTCGAGGCGAACCGTTCGGTTTACATGAAGCTGTCCGATTTCGACCCGGCCCGCATCAAAACGCTGCTGTCCGACCTGCGGGATGAGGCGACGGGTTTCGTCCGCACCTGCGTGCCAGAGGCCGATATTCTGGCCGAGTTCAAGGTTTACATGCGCTATACCGGGCAAGGCTGGGAAATTCCGATCACCCTGACCGAGCCACAGGCCATGGCCCCCGACGCGACCACCTTTCAGGCCCTGTTCCAGCGGGATTACACCCGCCTGTTCGGCCGTCCGGTTGCGGGGTTGGACACCGAAATCACCGTCTGGGCGGTGAACGCAACAACGCACCCCGCCCCAGTCGAACCGGTGAAACAGGCGGCGCATACCGCTGCGGCGACAAGCCAAGGCACGCGACAGATGTTCGACCCCCGCAGTGGCGGTTTTGTCACCGCCGCCGTGGTGGCGCGCGCCGGTATCGCGCCGGGGCAGGCCGTGCAGGGGCCCGCCGCCATTATCGAGGATGAAACGACGATCATCCTGCCAACCGGCGCGCGCGCCTTGTGCCAGCCGGACGGTTGCATCGACATATCCATCGGGGAACAGTGACCATGACACGATCCAACGTCGCCTTTCAGGTCATGTGGAACCGGCTGATTTCGGTGGTCGAAGAACAGGCGCAGGCACTGGTGCGCACCGCCTTTTCCACAAGCGTGCGCGAGGCAGGCGATCTTTCGGCGGGCGTCTATGACGTGCAGGGCCGTATGTTGGCGCAGGCGGTCACCGGCACGCCCGGGCATGTGAACGCCATGGCCGATGCGGTGCCGCATTTCATCCGCCGCATCGGGCCGGACAACATCCACGAGGGCGACATCTACATCACCAATGACCCTTGGGAGGGAACGGGCCACCTGCACGATTTCACCATGGTCACGCCATCGTTCCACAAAGGCACGCTGGTGGGATTTTTCGCCTGTACGGCCCATATCGTCGACATTGGCGGGCGTGGGTTTGGCGCGGATGCGGCCAGCATTTACGAGGAAGGGCTGTATGTCCCGATCATGAAATTTGCCGATCGCGGGCAGGTGGATGAAACGCTGGTGCGCATCGTGCGTGGCAATGTGCGCGAACCCGACCAGTTGATCGGTGACATCTACGCTCTGGCCAGCTGCAATGAAATCGGCCACCGCCGCCTGATCGACATGATGCGGGAATTCGCGCTGGACGATCTGACCGGCATCGCCACCTTCATCCTCGACAATTCGCGCCGCGCCACGTTGGAACGCATCAATGCCTTGCCGCGTGAAACCGCCACGGGTGAGATGGTGATCGACGGATTCGACACGCCGATCACCCTGAAGGTGCGCCTGACGATCCGGCAGGACAGCATCCTGAGCGATTTTGCCGGCACCTCGGGGCTGGATCGCAAAGGTATCAACGTGCCGCTCGTCTACACCAAGGCCTATGCCTGCTATGCCCTGAAATGTGCCATCGCGCCCGACATCCCGAACAATGCCGCGTCGCTGGCACCGTTTGAAATTGCCGCGCCGGTCAACAGCATCGTCAACGCCGTGCACCCCGCACCGGTGGCGTTGCGCCATATCATCGGCCATTTCGTGCCCGACACGGTGTATGACGCGCTGGACAAGATTCTGCCGGGTGTCGTGCCTGCCGAAGGGGCGGGGTGCCTGTGCAATTTCCAGGTGTCATTGCGGCCCCGGACAGACATGGTTGCGCCTGAAACCGCCCGCCGCGCCGAGGTGCTGACCTTCAACTCGGGCGGGGCGGGGGCGCGACCGGGGCTTGACGGGCTGAACGCCACCGCTTTTCCGTCGGGTGTGATGACCATGCCGATCGAGGCGACAGAGCACGCCGGGCCGGTGATCATCTGGCGCAAGGAATTGCGCCCCGACAGTGGCGGCGCCGGGCAGCACCGTGGCGGGCTGGGCCAGTTCATGGAGGTTGGCGCGCGCGCCGGGCACGAATTCGACTTTCAGGCGATGTTCGACAGGGTCGATCATCCGGCGCGCGGGCGGCGCGGCGGGCAGAACGGCGCGCCCACCACCATCGCGCAGGATGACGGAACCGCCATGCGCGGCAAGGGCAAACAGTTCGTGCCCCATGGGCGGCGTGTGATGCTGGCCTTGCCGGGCGGGGCGGGTTACGGCGATCCGGCGCTGCGTGACCCCGCGTCGGTCAGACGCGATCTTGCGCGCGGCTATATCAGTGCACAAACCGCCCGCATCACCTATGGCCTGAGCGATGCCGACATCGCCGCCGTGCAGCAGGCCCTGCGCAACGGAGCCTATCCCGAATGACCCGGACACCGGCCCATGCCACCTATGACATCGTAATCATCGGTGGCGCGATCATGGGCAGTTCCACCGCGTGGTGGCTGACCAAAATGGGCTTCAGTGGCCGGGTTCTGGTGGTCGAACGTGACCCGACCTATGCCACCGCCAGCAGCACCCATACCAACAGTTGCATCCGGCAACAGTTTTCCACCACGCTGAACGTGCGGATTTCGCAGTTCGGCGCCGAATTCGTGCAAAACCTGCGCCGCTACATCGACCATCCCGATGTGCCGCACCTGCGCATCCAGAACTTTGGCTATATGTACCTCGCCAACACCGAAGCGTTCGCCGACACCCTGCGCGCCAGCCACCGTGTGCAAGCGGCGGCGGGGGCGGGCACCCGGCTGCTGACGCGCGACGAGATTGCCGAGGCATACCCGTTCTACGCGCTGGATGACATCCTGCTGGGCAGCCACAACACCGTGGATGAGGGATATTTCGACGGCTCGACCGTGTTCGACTGGTGGCGCCGCATGGCAAGGGCCGGTGGTGTGGAATACATCACCAACGAGGTGGTCACGATCACCCGCAGCGGCGGGCGGATCAACAGCGTGACGCTGAAATCCGGCGAAGTCGTCTTTTGCGGTCAGGTGGTCAATGCCTCGGGGCCACGGGCGGCACGCACGGCGCGGATGGCCGGGCTGGATGTGCCGGTGGAACCGCGCAAACGCTACACCTATGTATTTCGGGCCGAGAAACCGCTGGACCGTCCCCTGCCCCTGACGATTGATCCCTCGGGTGTGCATGTGCGACAGGAAAGCAGCGCCTTTTACATGGCGGGCGGCCATGCCGACGATGACCCCGCCGTTGACCCCGACGATTTCACCATGGATCACGCTCTGTGGCTTGATCACATCTGGCCCGCCATCGCCACGCGGATTCCGCAGTTCGAGGCGGTGAAGGTGTTGCGCGAATGGGCCGGGCATTACGCCTATAACGTGCTTGATCAGAATGCCGTCACCGGGCCGCACCCCGAAGTGGGCAATTTCCTGTTCCTGAACGGGTTTTCCGGCCATGGCTTGCAACAATCTCCGGCGATGGGCCGGGGCACCGCCGAATGGCTGATCCATGGGCAATATCGCAGCCTTGACCTTTCGCCGTTTCACTTCGACCGTATCCTGAACAATCACCCCTACCTTGAAAAGGCGGTGATCTGAACCGCCGCACGAAAGGCCATACGATGAAGAAACTTGTCCTGACCGGGGCCGCCGGGCGCCTTGGATCCTACCTGCGCGAACCACTCGCGGCGATGTGCGACACGCTGGTGTCAACCGACATCGCCGACGATATCGGCAAACTGTACCCGAATGAAACCTATGTGCGCGCCGATCTGGCCGAACTTGACCCGTTCGTGCAGATGCTGGACGGCGCCGACATGGTGGTGCATTTCGGCGCCTTCGTCGACGAAGGCCCGTTTGAACAACTGCTGGGCCCCAACTTCATCGGCGCCTACAACATCTGGGAGGCGGCCTATCGCAACAAGCTGCGCCGCGTCGTCTATGCCAGTTCGATCCACGCTGTCGGCATGTACCCCAAGACCGATTTTATCGGCACCGATGTGCCGCACCGGCCCGACACCTTCTATGGTCTGGCCAAGTGTTTTGCCGAGGATCTGGGGCGGATGTACTGGGAAAAGCGCGGTGTCGAATCGGTGCACATGCGCATCCTGTCCTGCGCCAATGTCGGCAATCCGCGCGCCGTCGGATCGTGGCTGTCATACGACGATCTGATTCAGCTGGTGACGCGGGCCATCGACACGCCGGTCACCGGGTTTACGGTGGTCTATGGCGTGTCGAACAACGATCGCGCGCCGGTGGACAACGCAAAGGCGGCGTTCCTCGGCTATCGCCCGAAGGACAACGCCGAACAATTCGCGCCGCAGGTGTTTGCCGATGCGCCGCCGCTGGATCCGCAGGATCCGGGCAACATGTGCCACGGCGGGCCTTTTGCTTCGGTGCCGCTGGGCCAGGGGGCGGTGGCCATGATGAATGTAATCGACGACCGCAAAAAGACCTGAGCCCGCGGGCCTAGCCCGCGAACATCGGCGTGCTGGCGGCAATCGACCACGCCAGGATCAACGCCATGGGCAAGGCGGCGGTTTCCGCGCCTTGCCGCCACGCCACCCACCGGGCCATTGATCCGAACACCACCCAGAACAGCGCCAGGACCGGCAGGATGGTGAACATCGTTCCCAGGCGCACGGGATCGGCGATCATCACGCTGGCCAACACCACCAGCAGCACAAGCCGCGCCAAACCCCGGTGCCACACCGGCGCGCGATGGGCGATCAACGCATCGGCCGCCATGAACGGCACCGCGCCCACCAGCAGCACCGCCATCTCGGCCCAGCGCGGCCCAACCGGGATGAACGCCGCGCCATACCTGTCCAGCACCAGCGCAAAGGCCAGCGCGCCGACGATCAGCAGAGCCATGCCGCCCACCATCGGCGGCACCGGCCGCGCGCCGAACCGCCACAACAGCGCCAGCTGTATCCCGCCCCAAACCGCGAAAAACGCCGACAGGCTGGCAAATCCGGCGATGCCCGTGGGCGACCATGTCAGCGCCAGCGCCGCGACAGCCGCAGGCAGGATCGGCACGGCCAGCACGGCGGCCAGCTCCCCCCCCCGCAGGGCCAACCCATCGGAACGGTCGCGCCGTGGCAAGGCCGCCGTCGCCGGGCGGAACAACAGCACCAGCGCCGTGAGAATGGCCAGCCGCCAGGGCCAGTCGGGGCGTGGCGTTTCGAACGGTGCCACATTTGCTGCCCCGGCAATCCATCCGCGCGTCTCGTTCAGGGTAAGAGGGCTGTACAGCACGCCCACATGTTCAACGCCCGGCGCCGCCACCACACGCCTTGCCACCCCATCCGCCGTCACAGTCTCGGCCTCGCCGGCATCGGGCGCAATCTGGCGCAGCGCGTTCAGCGCCACCTCACGCAGCCGCCCCTCATACGCGCCCGACACGACCAGAAGGCGGGGCGGAAAGGCCGGCGTCACGGCGTCGGAATACATTGATATGGCAACGACAGCGGGCACGTCGTCCAACCTCTGCGCGGCGCGGATCACCACATCGGTGGCCATGGAATGTCCGACCAGCGCCACGCGGTTTACGCCGGACAGGCGCATCGCGGCCTCGGCCACCTCGGCGGTCTGATTGACCAGCAGGGCTGTCGTGCCTTCGATCACCGTCACATCACCGGACAGCGGCAGGGGGTGCCGTCCGTGGCCGAGAAAATCGAAGGTCAGCACCGGAAACCCGGCAAAGGCCAGATCCCGCGCGATTGGCGCCATCATCTGTTGCGATCCGGCAAACCCATGCGCCACCACCACAACCGGTGCCCCCGGCATTTCGACAGGCGGCGTCCAAAGCATGGCTGGGGTGGCGCCGATCTGCACCCGCTGGGGCGCAAGCTGCCACCTGTCGCGCTCGAGCACGACCAGCGCCGCGGCAGCGATCAGCGCCAGAAGAAGAAAGAAGGCACCGCGCATCGCCCTGCCCTATCCAAGGCCGCCAAGACCGCAGATCACCGCCCATTGGGCGGGGGTGACGGGCTGTACCGACAGGCGGGGGTTGTTCACCAAAGCCATGTCGGCCAGCCGCGGATCTGCCTTGCACATGTCCAGCGTGACCGGAGTTTTCAAGGGCTGCACCGCCTTGACATCCACACAGTCCCACCGGGGATCGTTGGCCGTGCTGTCGGGATGGGCGGGCGCGATCACCTCGACGATGCCGACAATCGCCTTTTCCGCTTGCGAGTGATAGAAGAACCCCAGATCGCCCACCGCCATGTCACGCATGAAATTGCGCGCCTGATAGTTGCGCACGCCATCCCATTCCTCGCCGGTGTCGCCCCGGGCCATCTGCATGTCCCAGGACCAGACGCCGGGTTCGGATTTGAACAGCCAGTGGCGCATCAGCCGATAACCTGGGTCCAGCCGATCAACTCGACCGACGCGAACAGCCCCGCCTTGCCATAGGGATCGCCCGCCACCCATGAACGCGCCTCGTCCATGTCGGCCACGTCAAGGATGATCAGGCTGCCGCACATCTGCCCGGCCTCGTCCAACAACGGCCCGGCCCGCTCGACGGCAGGCGACGCCTTGAGATAGGCCACATGCTCGGGGCGGTTGTCGATGCGCAGCTGAAGGGCACCGGGTTTATCCTTGGCGATGAGGGCGACGCGCATGATCTGTCCTTTTCTGTTTGGGCCAGTCTATTTCTGTTTGGACCAGTCTATTTCTGTTTGGGCCAGTCTATGCGGCGGCGCGGCGACTGCAAGGGGTCACGCTTTGGCGCCCTTCTTGCCACTGCCCAGCATCGGCCGGGCCGTCCTGTCCAGCGGCCAGCGGGGGCGCGCCCCCAGCGTCATGTCGTCGAACAGACCCAGGCGAAACTTCTCGATCCCGGCCCAGGCGATCATCGCGGCATTGTCGGTGCACAGGGCCAAGGGCGGAGCCAGAAACCGCACCCCGGTTTGCGCGCACAGATGTTGCAACCCGGCGCGGATCGCGGTGTTCGCGGCCACACCACCCGCCACGGCAAACACCGGCATTGCGGGCGACAGCGCCAGATAGGCCGCAATGGCGCGGCGCGATTTCGCGACCAGAACATCGCATACCGCCGCCTGAAACGACGCGCACAGATCGGCGCGGTCGCGGGTGAACAGCCCCTCGGACGTCATAACCCCATCGCGGGCGCGCAACAGGGCGGTTTTCAGCCCGGAAAACGACATGTCCATATCGGCGCGATCCAGCAGCGGCCGGGGAAAGGCAAAGCGGGTGGCATCGCCCGTCTCGGCGGCCCGTTGCACGGCGGGGCCGCCCGGCTGGGGCAGGGCCAACAGCTTGGCCGTTTTATCGAACGCCTCGCCGGGGGCGTCGTCGATCGTGCCGCCGAGGCGGGTGAAATCGTCGGCGCCGCGCACCAGCAGAAACTGGCAATGCCCGCCCGACACCAACAGCATCAAGTAGGGAAAGGCACAGGTGCCGGTCAGCCGCGGGGTCAGAGCGTGCCCCGCCAGATGGTTCACCCCGATCAGCGGCAGACCGGCCCCGGCACACAGCCCCTTGGCGCACATCACCCCCGACAACACCCCACCGATCAGCCCCGGCCCCGCCGTCACCGCCACCGCATCGCAATCGCGCAGGGCAACGCCTGCCTCGGTCAACGCCTGCTCCACGCAATGATCCAGCTTTTCGGCATGGGCGCGCGCCGCGATTTCCGGCACCACACCCCCGAAATCGGCATGCAGCGCGGTTTGCCCCGCCACCACCGACGACAGGATTTCAGGCGCGCCTGCGGCATGGCGCACGACGGCGGCGGCAGTGTCGTCGCAACTGCTCTCGATGCCGAGGATCGTCAGGGGGGGCATGGCCGCTCCGGTTGTCAGGTTGCGTTTGCGCAGGTATCACCGCAGGGTTACCCATACAATCCCGAGGGGCGGATGAACGACAAACCGATCCTGCTGTTGACCCGCCCCCGCGCGCAATCCGAGGGTTTCGCCGACCAGTGCCGCGCGGCGGGCTTTGCCGGTGAAATCGTCGTTGCTCCCGTGCTGGAGATTGTGGGGCGGCCTCTGATGGCCCCCCCTGCCCCCGGCACGACGCTGATCTTCACCTCGGCCAACGGGGTGCTTCATGCAACCGCGCAGGCCGATCTGGCCGGGTTTGCGGCCATGGCTGTGGGTGACAAGACGGCGCGCGCGGCACAGGCGGCGGGGCTGGCCTGTGTTTCGGCGGGGGGCGATGTTTCTGCGCTGCTGGCACTGTTGGCCGGGCAGGCCGACACCGGCCCGGTGCTGCACCTGCGCGGCGCCCACAGCACCGGCGATCTGGTGGCGCGGTTGCGCACCGCCGGTCGGCGGGCGGATGAGGCCGTGGTCTATGACCAGACGCCGCACCCCCTGAGCGCGGCGGCCCGCCGCTGTCTGCGCGGCACAGCGCCGGTGATCGTGCCGCTGTTTTCGCCGCGCTCGGCCCGAATTCTGGCCGATGCGTTGGCCCCCGTCACAGCGCCGTTGTGGCCGATCGCGATCAGCACGGCCGCCGCCGCCGCCTGGACCGGCGGAGGCGCGATGCAGGTTGTCGCCCACCCCGACGCGGCGCAGATGCTGGACGCGGTGCTGGTGCGGGGTGGCAATCTGAACAATGGTTCTGCACTTGTTGCCCGGGAACCGAATAGCTAAGCTGGTAATTGATGAGGAAAGATCGGCCCAAGACGGCCCGTCAGCGAAAGGTAAAGTGCGCGTGGCAAGATCGTCAAAACCCAGAAGCCCCCGTTCGCCATCGCCCAAGGCCGACGATCAGCGGCCAGAAGACACGGAACCGCAGGGCGACGCGCCCCTGACCGCCGCAGCCGGTGACGATGCCGTGGCCCTGCCGGAGCCCGACGAAACGTCGCCCGAACGTGATACGCCGCCCTTGACCGGGCCCAAAACCCCAGATCAAGACGCTGACACTGACTCAACAGACGCTGTTGCCGCGCCGCAGGCCGGGGCAGATCAGGATGTGCCAGACCTGAGCCAGGGTGCCGGAACCCCGGAAACCTCGCCCGAGGCAATGCCGGAAATCGTTTTACCCGAAACACCCGAAACCGGTGCAGAGTCGGCGCATGAAGTGCCCGCCGAACCGGTTGAGCATCCGCGAATCGCAAGGGGGCCGGGGTTTTTCACGCTGCTTCTTGGCGGGGTCATTGCCGGTGGAATTGGATTTGCCGTTTCGGAATATGACCTGCTGAACCGGGGAGGCGACGATCAGACCGCGCTGTTGGCGCAGCAACTGAGCGAACAATCCGGCCAGATCGAAGATCTGACCGCCCGCGCCGCCGAAGCGGCCGAGGCTGCCGCCCAGGCATCGGCGCTGGCATCCACGGCCGCGCAGCCAGACGACATTGCCACCTTGCGCGATACCATCGCCAACCTGCCCACACCAAGTGCGCCCGGCGTTCCCGATCCGGCTTTGGCGGATCGGCTCGACGCCGTGGAACTGCGGCTGGAAGATCTGACGGCGCAAATCGCCGCGCTGCCTGTCGGTGCCGCGCCCGAGGCTGTTGTCGCCATGCAAACCCGCCTGGCCGCGTTGCAGGCCGAACTGGAGGATCAGCGCGCCGCCGTTGCCGACGCCACCGCTGCGGCGTCCGATGCCACCGCTGCCGCGTCCGATGCGCGCAGTTCGGCGACAGAAGAAACCCGGCGAATCACAGTGCAGGCCGCCTTGGCGCAGATTTCAGCCGCGCTGGAAAATGGCGCGCCGTTTGTTGATGCCACCGCGACATTGCAAAATGCCGGGGGCGTTACCGTGCCCGCCGGATTGCAGGACAACGCCGCCGAAGGGGTGGCGACGCTGGCTGCGCTGCAACGCGACTTTCCGCTTGCCGCCCGCGACGCGCTGAACCTGTCGATCCGCGAAACCTCGGGGGGCGGGGTTGTGGACCGGTTCGGCGCCTTCCTGCGGGCGCAAACCGGTGCCCGGTCGCTGGACGCGCGCGACGGTGACGATCCCGACGCCGTTCTGTCCCGCGCCGAGGCCGCCTTGAAAACCGAAGATATCGAACAGGCGCTGACCGAACTGGCGGCGCTGCCCGCGTCGGGTCAGGCGGCCATGGCGAATTGGGCGGCGCGGGCCGAGGCACGCCTCGCCGCCGTCAGCGCCCTGGCCGATCTGAACGCCGCAACGAACAGCAAATAAGGACGATCCTGATGATTTGGTCACTTCTGAAAATCGTCCTGTTCATCTGTGTCATCGCCGGCCTTGCGTTGGGCGCAACACAGTTGATGGAAACCGGCGGCGGCGTCTTGGTGTCGATTGCCAATGTCGAATTCACCCTTGGGCCACTGCAACTGGCCGTGGTGGCCGCACTTTTGCTGCTGGGGCTGTGGATCGTGCTGAAACTGGTCAGTTTCATCGTTGCGCTGATCCGGTTCCTGAACGGCGATGAAACCGCAATTTCACGGTATTTCGACCGCAATCGCGAACGCAAGGGGTTTGATGCCATGGCCGATGGCATGATGGCGCTGGCCTCGGGCGAGGGCAAGCTGGCCATGGCCAAGGCCGCCAAGGCAGAAAAATATCTGCACCGTCCCGAACTGACCAACCTGATTGCGGCACAAGCCGCAGAAATGGTGGGGGACAAACGCAAGGCCGAAGAAGTTTACAAGGCGCTGTTGGTCGATGACCGCACCCGGTTTGTCGGTGTACGCGGATTGATGAAACAAAAGCTGGCATCAGGCGACACGGCAACGGCCCTGAAACTGGCGGAAAAGGCGTTTTCGCTGAAGCCGAAACATGCCGAAACCCAGGACATCCTGTTGCAGCTTCAGGCGGGCGACCACGACTGGTCCGGGGCGCGCAAGACTTTGGGGGCCAAGTTGAAATTTGGAACCCTGCCCAGAGATGTACACAAACGGCGCGACGCCGTGCTGGCCCTGTCCGAAGCGCGCGAAATTCTGCATGACGGCAGCACAATCGAAGCGCGCGAGGCCGCCATCGAGGCGAATCGCCTGTCGCCCGATCTGATCCCCGCTGCGGCCATGGCGGCGCGCGGCTATATCCAGAACAACCAACAGAAATACGCCACCCGCGTTCTGCGCAAGGCGTGGGAGGCCCAGCCCCACCCAGATCTGGCCGCCGCCTTTGCCGAGATCGAGCCTGATGAGACGCCGGCACAGCGGATCAAGCGGTTTTCTGTGCTGACCCGGATCAAGCCGGAGCACCCCGAAACCCGGATGCTGCTGGCCGAACTGAACATCGCCGCCGAAGATTTTCCCGCTGCGCGCCGCGCCTTGGGTGATCTGGCCACCTCGGACCCCACGGCGCGTTCGGTCACGATCATGGCCGCGATCGAACGCGGTGAAGGCGCCGACGACGCCATCGTGCGCGGCTGGCTGACCCGTGCGCTCAGCGTGTCACGCGGCCCACAATGGGTGTGTGACAAGTGCCACACCATACACAGCGCCTGGATGCCGGTCTGTGACGAATGCGGCGCCTTCGACAGCCTGTCCTGGACCGTTCCCAGATCGGGCGAGGTGGCAATGCCTGCTGGCACCGAAATGCTGCCGTTGATCGTGGGGCAGATTGCCCAACACCCCGAGCCCGGTTCAGCGTCAGAGCCTGATCCCGCGTCAGACGCAGAGCCGCACCCGATGACAACAGCAACGATGGAGCCGGCCTCTGACGGGGCGCCTGTGCGTCAAGAGCCGGAAGATGCGGAAATCCTGCCCGCCGATGCCGAGACCGCCGTTTCGGAAGATACAAGCGCGCAAACGTCCCGTCCGGGCCATTGACGCCCGTCCTGTTCCGGCAGACGAAAACCCGCCCCGGCGGAACTGGACAAGCTGGCGCGGGGTGTATTGCGGGGCGGACGTGACCCGCGGTGCGCAACAAGCGCGGCGGATGTGATATTCGCCACTACGCCCGGCAGACCGATCCGCTGCAATGCAAACCGCCCCGAGGGCCGCAATCACCCCGCCGTGGGACGCCGCACTGTGGTGCCCGGAATCAGCTTGAACCCCACGTCATGGGTGGCGCGGACCGGTTCATCATTGATCTGGGCCAGCACCATCTCGGCCGCCAACTGTCCGATCTTCAGATGCGGCACGGCGATCGAGGTCAGCCGATAGGATTGGATCGCCGCAATGGGCAGATCGCCCCATCCGGCGATGCCGATGTCGTCTGGCACGTTCAGCCCCTTGCGTTTGCAATATTCGTATCCGCCAACGGCCATATTGTCATTCTGGAAGAAGATCACGTCGATCTCATCCTGCGCCGCCAACAGCTGCTCGGTGCCATAGAAACCGGTGTAAAAGCTGGGCACGTCCTTCAGCAAAAGCTGTTTGCGCAAAACACCCGAGGCGTCTGCGATTGCCTTGGCAAACCCCGCGACCCGTGCGCTGGCCGCATTGGCCGTATCGTGCGAGGTGCCGACATAGCCGAACCGGCGGTATCCGCAGCCTGCCAGATACCGCCCCATCGTATAGCCGCTGTCAAAGTGGTTCAGCCCGACGCACATATCCAGCGGGCTGGTATTGAAATCCCAGATCTCGACAACAGGAATCCCCGCGTTGCCGATGATCTGGATCGCCCGCTGGCTGTGTGACCGGCCGGTGATGATCAGCCCCGCAGGTTGCCACGACAGCACCGTCTCGATCCAGCTTTCCTCGTGTTCCAGCGCGTGTTCAGTCATGCCCAGAACGGTCTGGTGACCGAAGGCGCCCAGCTTGCGGTTGATTCCGTCCAGAACCTGGGCGAACACCTCATTGCCAAGCTCGGGGATGCTGACACCGACAAATGTCGATTTCTTGTCGCCCGCGAACACCGTCGCCAGCCGGTTGGGCAGATAGCCCAAACGCTGAACTTCGGCCATCACCCGGTCGCGCGTGGCCGCTGAAAATCCGCCCTCGTCGCGCAACACGCGGCTGGCCGTCATCTTTGACACCCCGGCGGCGCGGGCCACCTCGGCCAGGCTGATCCGGTTGCCGGTCATCGGATCGGACTGTTTGCGATCATCTACGTTACCCGTAACTTTTCCATTGACACGCGTCGTGTTCGTGGCAAATGCTACGCGAATGTTACGGGTAACTCAATCCATGTCGCAGAACATGGGTGCCCGCAAAACCGGGGGGACGGGTGCCAGTCACATCGCACAACAATCTGTTCTTTGATGGCATCCAGAAACATTTCGGCGGCACATATGCGCTGCGCGACGTGTCGCTGAACATCGAGCGGGGCGAGATTGTCGCGCTGCTGGGCGAGAACGGCGCCGGAAAATCCACGCTGATCAAGATCCTCGGGGGAATTCACCGGGCCGATGAAGGCCGGGTGCTGATCGACGGCAAGCCTTACGAACACCGCCCTGGTGGGTTCGGGCAGCGCCAGTCGGTCGCCTTCATCCACCAGGATCTGGGGATGATCGAATGGATGACCGTGGCCGAAAACATTGCGCTGGCCCTCGGCTATGCCCGCAAGGGCGGACTGATCGGCTGGGGCGCTGTCGAACGGTTTGCCGCCCAGGCGCTGGCCAAGGTGGGCTGCGATTTTGATCCGACGACGCGGGTGCAGGATTTGTCGCGCACCGAGAAATCGCTGGTCGCCATCGCCCGTGCGCTGGCGGTGGAATGTGATTTTCTGGTGCTGGACGAACCCACCGCATCGCTGCCCGCCGACGAGGTGGAACGCCTGTTTCAGGCGCTGCGCCCGCTCAAGGCGCAAGGGGTGGGAATGATCTATGTCTCGCACCGGCTGGACGAGATATTCCGCATCGCCGACCGCGTTGCAGTGATGCGCGACGGCGAAATGGTGGGCCTGCGCGCCATTGAGCACACCACCCCCGAAGAACTGGTTTACATGATCGTCGGCCGCAAGACCCGTCAGGTGATGAAACCCCAGACGCGGCACGGTGCGCCGATTCTCAGCCTGCGAAATATGGTGGCCGGGCCGGCCGGCCCGATTGATCTGGACCTGCACGAAGGCGAAATTCTGGGCCTGGTCGGTTTGCGGGGCGCCGGGCACGAGGCGGTGTCGCGCGGGTTGTTCGGGGCCGAACCCTTTGAGGGCAGCGTGACGCTGTTCGGCACGCAACCCGACCTGTCAACACCGCAAACCGCCATGGCGGCGGGTATCGGGATGGTGGCGCGCGACCGCACCGAAGAATCCGTGGCGCTGTCGCTGACCCTGCGGGAAAACACCTTTCTCAACCCCCATGCCGTGGGGCGGTCGTTGTTGTCGTTCCTGACACCGTGGCGCGAGGCGGCACAGGCCGCCCGGATCGGCGACGAGGTGGCGCTGTCGCCCAATGACCAGAGCCTGGCGATCGAGGCGCTGTCGGGGGGCAACCAGCAAAAGGTGGTGATTGCCCGGTGGCTGGCCACGAAACGCCGCCTGCTGATCTGTGAAGACCCGACCGCCGGCGTCGATGTGGGTGCCAAGGCAGAGATCTATGCCCTGCTGAACCGTGCCTTGGCCGAAGGCGTGGGAATCATCGTGATCTCGACCGATTTCGAAGAGGTCGCCGCGATCTGCCACCGCGCCGTCGTGTTCAGCCAGGGCACGATTGCCGGGCAGTTGACCGGCGCTGAACTGACCACGGAAAATCTTATCCAGGCCGCCTCTGCGGGCGGCGTGACCGGACACAGGGACGCCGCATATGCCATCGATTGAATCCACCGCACTGGAACCCACACGCGCCGATCTGGCCGGCGCGCCGCTGCGCACGCGCGTTCTGCGACTGCTGCCGGTCTATGGTCTGGTGATTCTGACACTGGTACTGATCATACTGTTCTCGGTGCTGCTGCCGCGCACCTTTCCGACATTGCTGAACATCCGGTCGATCATTTCAGACAAGGCGATCATCGCACTGCTGTCTCTGGGGGCGATGATCCCGATGGCGGCGGGGCGGATCGACCTGACGGTCGGCTATGGCATTGTCTTGTGGCACATCCTGGCGATTTCGTTGCAGACGATGCTGGGCCTGCCCTGGCCGGTGGCGGTGGCGATCGTTCTGGCGCTGGGGTTGCTGTCGGGGTTCCTGAACGGGCTGCTGGTCGAGGTGGCGCGCATCGACAGCTTCATCGCCACGCTGGGCACCGGCACGGTGCTGTATGCGCTGGCCCTATGGCACACCGGCGGGCGGCAGATGGTGGGTGTTCTGCCCGACGGGTTTCTGGCGATCAACGGCACCTTTGTCTTTGGCCTGCCGATCACCGGGTTCTACCTTCTGGCGATCTCTCTCCTGCTGTGGATCGTCCTCGAATACACGCCGGTCGGTCGGTATTTGTATGCCATTGGCGCCAATCAGAAGGCGGCACAGTTGAACGGCATTCCGACGCGAAAATTCGTGATCGGCGCCTTCATGACATCGGGGTTCCTGACCGCGCTGGCAGGGGTGATTCTGGCATCCAAGCTGCGCATCGGCCAGGCCAGCGTCGGACTGGAGTTTCTGTTGCCCGCGCTGGTTGGGGCCTTCCTCGGGTCAACCACGATCAAGCCAGGGCGGGTCAACGTCTGGGGCACGATCATCGGCGTGGTGATCCTGGCCGTCGGCATATCGGGCATCCAGCAATTCGGCGGCTCTTTCTGGGTCGAACCGTTGTTCAACGGTGTCACCCTTCTGATCGCGATCGGCATCGCCGGTTACGCACAACGTCGCAAAGGCGCGGACAAGCGCAAGGCGAAAACCTGAACGGCATAATGGGAGGAATACCATGCTGAAACGGACATTTCTGAACACTTTGATGGCAACCACGATCCTTGCGGGGGCAGCTCTGGCCGAAACACCGTTCGACGGCCCGACAAGCGGCCCCAAGGCCGCCGAGGGGAAATCCATCGTGGTGCTGGCCGCAGACCTGAAGAATGGCGGGATTCTGGGCGTGACAAACGGGGTTGAAGAGGCGGCCAAGGCCATCGGCTGGGGCGTGCGCGTGCTGGACGGTGCCGGGTCGATCCAGGGGCGCACCGCCGCCATCGGCCAGGCTCTGGCCTTGCAGGCCGACGGGATCATCGTCAACGGGTTTGACGCCGTGGAACAACAGGCGGCGCTGGAAGGTGTGACAGCGGCGGGCATTCCGATCGTGTCCTGGCACTCGGGGCCGAAGATCGGCTGTGACGCGCCGGGCGGCATCTTTGCCAACGTCTCGACCGACGCGATGCAGGTGTCCGAGGTGGCGGCCAAATGGGCGCTGGAAGACGGCGGCGACAACGTGGGCGTCGTGATCTTCACCGACTCGACCTATCAGATCGCCATCGACAAGGCCGACCGGATCAAGGAAACCATTGAGGCGGGCGGCGGCAAGGTGCTGGAATATGTCGACACGCCGATCGCCGACACATCCACCCGCATGGGCCCGCTGACCACGAACCTGTTGCAGAAATACGGCGCCGACTGGACCCACGCCCTGGCCATCAACGACCTGTATTTTGATTTCATGGGCCCCTCGCTGGCATCAGCCGGGATCAAGGGCGACGGTGCACCACTGGCGGGTTCTGCCGGTGACGGGTCCGAGGCCGCGTTCCAGCGCATCCGCTCCGCCCAGTATCAGGCGATCACCGTGGCCGAGCCGCTGAACCTGCAAGGCTGGCAGTTGGTGGACGAGCTGAACCGCGCCATCCAGGGCGAGGCCTGCTCGGGCTATATCACCGCTCCGGCGCTGGTCACCAAAGAGGGGCTTGCCAACAGCGGCGACAGCAACGCCTTCGACCCCGATTCGCCTTATCGCGCCGCCTATTCGGCGATCTGGGGCAAGTGACCCTGAACCGGGGCCGTGCCCGTTCCGGGGCGGCCCCGGCGTTGCGGTGACGGGACGAGCCGTCACCGCATTTTGGCAAACTGTCGCGGCAGATGCTCTGCACGCCGCGCGTGTTGCCCCCACCCCCTGCATTGGTCGGCAATTCACGGCGCCGCATCTCCGGGCGCGGATCCGGTCTCGACTGTCTGCTGCGGTCCGGGCATGGTGGATCAGGCCGGTGCGCTATGTCTCTGCGTGCAGGCTTGCGTGACGGATCTTGGCGGTTTCATGCGGACAACGCCCGACTGAACAGCCCGTGCGCCGTCAAAGCCGAACCCGATGGAGAGTGTCATGGCCGCCCCGATCACCACCCCCCTGACCCAGGCCCTGGCCGAACAGCGCCTGACCCGCGACGAGCTGCGCGCGCTGATGCAACGGCGCAACGGCCCTGCCCTGTTGCGACTGGCCATCTGGCTGGTGCTGGTGACTGCCACCGGCAGCCTGATCTGGCTTGCCCGGGATTCTTGGCTGATCTGGCCCGCGATGTTCCTGCACGGAATCGTGTTGGTGCATCATTTTTCCCTGCAACATGAATGTGTGCATTACACGGTGTTCCGCACCCGTTGGCTGAACGATCTGGTGGGCAATATCTGTGGGCTGATCATCATCCTGCCACATCAGTTTTTCCGCTATGAACATTGCGACCACCACACCCATACCCAGATCACCGGCGATGATCCCGAAATGGTGCCGATGCCGCGCAGCTGGGGGCAATACCTGTGGTATCTCAGCGCGATCCCCTATTGGCGCACCAAGATCACCGAGCTGGCCCGCCACGCCGCAGGCCGCCTGACCCCGGCCGAACGGCGATTCACCCCCCGCTCGGCCGAGGCGGTGGTGATCCGCGAGGCTCGGCTGATGGTTGGCGCCTATGCCATACTGTTTGCCCTGATGACGACGGGCGGCTGGTGGGCACCCTTGTGGTTCTGGCTGATCCCTCTGGCCCTGGGCGAACCCGTGATGCGGTTCATCCGGATGACTGAACATGTGGGCCGCCCCACCGTCGCCCAGATGTGCGACAACACCCGCACCAACATCGTGTCGCTGCCCTGGCGGTTTCTCTGCTGGAACATGAATTTCCACGCCGAACATCACTATGTCGCCTCGGTGCCGTTTCACGCGCTGCCCCGGTTGCATGAAAAACTGCGCGGTCATG
>Ga0100401_1000481_pt1 | contig 32670 bp, 33 predicted proteins | sample CryGeymeta201525_FD_80421 | JGI IMG/M metagenome (GOLD analysis project Ga0100401, IMG submission 80421) | Groundwater microbial communities from Crystal Geyser aquifers in Utah, USA - Crystal Geyser metaG 2015-25 | ecosystem: Environmental > Aquatic > Deep subsurface > Groundwater | place: USA... | reverse complement strand
GGAAGCGAACCTGTCCGCGCAAGGTCCGACAACCAGTTAGTAGCTGGCCACGACTTATTACAAATGATTCCCGTGAAGGAGATTATGAATTCGAGATCATCAGCTTTCCCTAAAGGCATTGACACTAAAGTATCACTCCGTCCCCAGCAACACCTTTTCGGAATTGGGGTCCTACTCCGCCGCCCGCACCCCCTGAATAATCACCTGCAAACTCGTCCTCCCCCGAAAGTGATTCCGATCGATCGTAAACGCGATGTCCCATGGCGGGTCCGGCAAGTCCACTTCACCGCCACCGAAGTAAACCGCATCCTGCTCATGATACCCCTGCCTCAAATGCAGACGCAAATGCTGGTTCTTCATGTGCACCGGCGGACGGCTCAAGTTCACCCCGCGTGACATGAAGATCGGCTGCGGGTTGCTGTTCCCAAACGGCTGCAGCAATTCGTAGTCCTTCAAAAATTCCAACGACAAATCCGAGAAGGGAATCTCAGCATCCACATACATCCTCGGCTGACGTTGTTCCTCATCCGTCTCCCTGAGAACAAACTCACCGAACTCCTTGCGGAAGACATCGAGCTTGTCCTCGTGAACGGAAATCCCCGCTGCCATGTCGTGACCACCACCGGCGACCAAATGCGGCCGCGTCGCCTGAATCGCCTCCACCAGCGAGACACCCTCGATGCTCCGTCCACTCCCTTTCCCGACCCCATTCTCATCGATCGCGATGATAAAAGTCGGCTTGTGAAATTGGCGCATCAAGCGTGACGCCACAATCCCCACCACGCCCGGATGCCAGCTGCGCGAACCCAGCACGATCACCGGATCGCGCTTCGGATCAAAAGTCTCATCAAGCATCGCCATCGCCTCCTGGCGAATCTGCGCCTCATGGACCTGCCGACGCCGGTTATACTGCTCCAGCTGTTCCGCCAAAACATGCGCCTTCCGACTGGAGTCCGTCAACAAAGTCGCCAAGGCATCCTCTGGCTTATCCATCCGGCCCGCCGCATTCAAGCGCGGCCCAATCCGGAAACCGACATCCATCGATGTCGCGCGCCCGTTCATCCCCGAGACTTCCTGCAAGGCCTTGAGCCCCGGATTCAAGGTGTTCGGTAAGCGCTTCAATCCATGCCTCACCAGCAGCCGATTCTCCCCGACCATCGGCACGATGTCCGAGATCGTCGCCACCGAAACCAACTCCAGCAACTCCTTGAGATCAAATTCCTCAAGCGGCCGCGTCTTAAGCAAGGCATGGCCCAACTTAAAACAAACGCCCGCCGCGCAAAGGTAAGCCGGACCACCCCCACACTTCGGATTCACCAAAGCCACCACATCCGGACGCCCGTTCGGACCCGGCTCATGGTGGTCCACCACGATCACCTCCACACCCTCCGAGCGGAGCGTCGCAATCTCATCAACCGACACTGTCCCGCAGTCCACCGTGATCAACAGATCCGGCTTTTCGCCCTCGCTCATCATCCGCGCAATCGCCGCCGTGCTCAGACCGTAGCCTTCCGAGCTCCTCTTTGGAATAAACGCACGCGGCTCCAAACCATAAGCACGCAGCATTTTCCGCGTCACCGCGATCGAGCTCACGCCATCGACATCATAGTCCCCGTAAATCACCACCTTTTCCTGCCGGTCCACAGCCAGCAGGATCCGCTCGACCGCCTCCTTCATGTCCCCGATCTCGAAAGGATCGCTGAGGTCGCGCAGTCGCGGACGCAGAAAAGTTTCAAGTTCGTCACCCGCCGGAAGTCCCCGCTGGGCAATCAAGTGCCGCAAGATCGCTGGGAATTCGCCATCGCCGTCGTGCCCATCCGATTGGAAGGGCGCGCCGCGGAGAATCCAATTGGTCGGCAAGGCTCGCATGAACTGCGACACCCTAGACGCGCTTACCAACCCGACAAGCCCGCAACACGCAGCTCCAGCGCCGCCCCTTGATCCATAGCTCCAAACGCCCGAAAAATTCTCCATTGAGCATTTCCCCTTCCCGCATGATCCTCTAGGGATGCCTGACCTCGTCCGAGTCGAACCGATCGCCCTGCTGCCCACCCCTGCTGGATGCGCGGTCTTTCTTGGCGATGGGAAAAAGGTGATCGTCTTCTACATCGACATCTCGATCGGTGCCACGATCAACGCCGCCTTAGCCGGCCAGACCCCGCCGCGTCCCCTCACTCACGATCTCTTCCTGAGCGCCTTGGAAGGATTCGGCGCAAGACTTTCCCGCGCCGTGATCATCGCCGTCGAAGAAGAAGTCTACTTCGCCCGCCTGATCCTCGAGGCCGAAAACGAAATCATGGATCGCAAGATTGTCGAGCTCGACGCCCGCCCGTCCGACTGCATTGCCCTGGCCGTCCGCTCGGATTGCCCGATCTACGTGCTGAAAGACCTCTGGGAAAGCCTTCAGGACATGTCATCGGTGCTGGATCAAATGCGCTCCAAGGGCATGGACCTCGGCGGAGAATAGAAATCCAGCGCCCTAAGTCCCACAGTCCCAGCTTTACAAAAACTCCCCTTGCGCCCCCAAAGCCCCTTCATATTCTCAGACGTTCCAATCGCCATGATCACATCCCAACTGCCCAGCTACCTGTCCGAAGAGATTCTTCTTCACCCGGAAAAACGCGATTTTCCACCCTTCGACCTCGTCGGTCTCCTCGGCAACGTCTTTGAACCCACCAAAGGCTGCAGCGTCTGCATCCTCACCGACTTCGACGAACCCGCCGAACTCATCAAGGACTTCAACTACCTCAACCACGAAGGTTTCCCCGTTCAAAAGAAAGCCCACGAAGCCTTCTACCTCGCCCTCAAGAATGGCGCGCTCGCAGCCCTCGGCATGAGCGGCGGCGAAATGTTCGCCTACAAAACCACCCACGGCTCCAACCTCGACCTCGAAGACGAAGTCTGGGACACCAATGGAAACCAGCTCTCCCTCGATGCCGACATCTACTCGAACTACGACATCATCCTCTGCGTCTCCACCTACTCCGCCACCGCCCCTCTAACAGCCAAATGCAAGGAATACGGATTCCGCGGTGCCACCATGCACGGCGTCAACGACGTCATCCTCAACTCCGGCCTCACCGTCGATTACAACGAAGTCTCCGCCGATGCCGAGCGCATCCGTCTCGCCATGAACAAGGCCGATGAAGTCGAAATCGACTTCGCTCTCGAAGACGGCCGCATCCTCACCGCATGGCTCGGCCTCGACGGCCAAGAAGCGCAGAAGTCGCACGGCCTTTGCAAAGGCGAAAAGCCCGACGTCGCCAACCTCCCCGCCGGTGAGGTTTACTTCGTCCCCACTGATGCCCGCGGCCACTTCCCGATGAAATACGAAGACGGCACCCTCGGCGTGCTCACCGTGGAAAATCGCAACATCATCAAATCCGAACTTATCGAAGGCAACCAAGCTACCATCGATGCCCACAACGCCCGCCTGCTCGACGACCCGATGACCGGCACCCTCGGCGAACTCGGCTTCGGCACCCAGGTCCTCCCCGTCTCCTACTCCGACATTCAGGATGAAAAGGTCCTCGGCACCTGCCACCTCGCCACCGGTCGCGATGACCATCTCGGCGGCGACATCGTCCCGGACATGTTCAAGAAGCACGAGAACTCGACCCACGACGACATCCTCTTCGCCCCGCACAAAACCCCGAACTTCAACATCAAGCAGGTTCGGATGAAACGCGGCGACCAGCAAGAAGTCATCATCGAGGACTTCCGCCCCTCGCGCTACATCATGGACGCCCTCGCCTCCGACCGCTAAAGCCCACCAGTGGCATGACCGTCCCGGTCATGAACGCAGGACTCCTCTCGCCACTCGACCCGGTCATTTTCTGATCGGGTCGTGTTTTTATCCCTGTATCATCTACTCATGAAGCGCTTCCACCACGTCGATTTCACCGATCTCCCGCCCATCGAATGCTGCTGTGGCACCACTCGCCGTGCCTTCGTCGACCAAGAAGACGCCCCCGCCTCCGCCCACTACCTCGAAGTGCGCGACGAACCGACGACCCACTATCACAAAAAGACCACCGAGATTTATCTCGTCCTCGAAGGCGAAGGTCATCTCGAACTCGATGGCGAACTGATCCCCGTCAAACCCCTTAGCGCCGTCATGATCAGGCCCGGCTGCCGCCACCGCGCCATCGGCAAACTCAAGGTCATCAACCTCCCGATCCCCAAGCACGACGACAACGACTTCTTTTACGACTGAAGCCGTGGCTGGAGCGTCTCGCTTCAGTCCGTCCCCGGAGCATCCTGCTCCGCCTCCCACCAGCCCCATGCCCGATAATCCCTACGAATCCGACAAGCTCGTCTCCGAATACCTGCTTTTCCACTACGGCACCGCCGAGGAAATCCTCCCCGCCTCCGCCCCACCTGACATGCGCGGAGCCCTCGACTTCGCCGTCCGCACCCAGGCCCATTTCTCCGATGGCGAAAGCGGCCGCGCCCTCGATCTCGGATGCGCCGTCGGACGCTCAAGCTACGAGTTGGCCCGTCGTTTCCCGAAAGTCATCGGCATCGACTACTCCCACGCCTTCGTCCAAGCCGCCGCCGCCATCGCCGAAGCACCGCTTCCCTACACCCGCCTCGACGAAGCCCACCTCAGCACGTCCCTCGAAGCCCGCCTGCCTGCGGGCATCGACCCCTCCCGCGTCCACTTCGAGCAAGGCGACGCCATGAACCTCCGCCCCGACCTTGGTGCGTTCGACCGCGTCCACGCCGCCAACCTGCTCTGCCGCCTTCCCGAGCCCGAAAGGCTCCTCAAGCGCCTGCCCGCGCTCGTTTCCCCCGGCGGCGAACTCATCCTCGCCACTCCCTGCACTTGGCTCGGCGAATTCACCCCACCCGAAAACTGGCCAAAAGGTGCCACCATTGATTGGCTCAAAGATCACCTCAGCGCCGATTTCGAACTCATCCTCACCCAAGACGAGCCTTTCCTCATCCGCGAGACGGCACGAAAATTCCAGTGGACCTCCTCTCAACTTAGCCTATGGAAGAGATGATGAAATTCGCTTTGTTTTTCGTATCAATCACCTTCGCCTCGGCAAAGCCCGCCGTGATCAATGATGTCGCTCTCAGGGCTAGCTTCGGCGATGGTATCGGCGCTTTCGCTGATGAGGAGAAAACTTACTCAGCCGAAAAGCTCTCCGAGCAACTCAAATCCGCGCCTGCCACCGTCCCTGATCTCGCGCTCCCAACATCCAGCCCGAAGTCCGCTGACTCAGCCGTCTACATGGTTGGCTCTGTTTACAATTGCGGCAAATGCGATCATTGGCACCCCTCAGGAATCGCCACTGCCTGGGCACTGACCTCGGATGGAGTCATGGTCACCAACTACCACGTCTTCGAGAAGGCCAAAGGTGCCGTGATGGGCGTGTGCGACATGGAGGGGAATGCCTACCCCATCACGGAAGTCCTCGCCGCCAGCAAAACAGACGACATCGCTATCTTTAAAACTACCGCCACGAACATCCCCGCATTCCCTTTGGGGCCAGACGCCCCAGTCCGCTCCAGTCTGCACGTCATCAGCCATCCCAAGAGCCGCTTTTATACCCACACCACTGGCGTCGTTTCCCGATACTATATTCGCCCGAACAAAGACGACGCCAAACCGACCACATGGATGTCCATCACCGCAGACTACGCCGCTGGCTCCTCGGGAGGACCGGTTCTTGACAAGAAGAAACGCATCGTAGGCATGGTTTCGAACACCCAGTCGATCTACTACAACTCCGAGCCGGGCAAGGAACCCAAAGGCCCCTTGCAAATGGTGATCAAGAACTGCGTCCCAGTCTCCGCGATCAAGGCAATGATCGAAAAGAAGTCGCCGACGTGAACATCGCTTGGACCGTCGACCGCGAAGGAGAAAAACGAGACGGCTGAACCTGCCGATGAGCCCTGAAAGCAACTGACCGCCACCCTCCAAGGTTCCGGCTCGAAGGCATCGATGCGGAGCAACCTTCAAGGTCCTCTTCCGGGCCCCAAGCCCGACAAAATTCGCGCAACCTAGGGCAGCCCACGCGGAGCACCCGCCTTAGAATTGGTGAATCATGCGCCATCGTTCCAATTCGACCCATGCCCGTCACCACACTAACAGAGTTCCACCACTGGCTCCTTGCCGAGGAGAATACCGGAGCTCCCTTCGTTCTTCTCAACACCCCTTGCGACGGCCCCATCGGCTGCGCCGCCGCTGTCGCCCGACTCCTCAACGAGTTCGACGAGGAATCTGGTGGAAACTGGATCGCGCTCACCCCGCAGATCGTCCACGCCATCGCCTCCGATCCCGCCCAGCGCCGACTTCTCGGAGTCGCTGACTCCTGCGGGAAGTGCCCACCCACCAGTCGTTGCGGCCTCCGCAAGGTCATGACCGCCATCGCACGCCGCGGCCATGTCGTTTTCAACGACGCCTTGGCCATAGAGGCCACCGAGGATGAGCCCAATGGCTTCCGAGCCTCCATCGGCATCCCGCTGAACGCAGCAGAGAGCTTCCACATCATTCTCAATCCCACCCAGTTTCATTCCCGCTGCTTGGCACCTCTGGTCGCCGACAGCTTCCTCGAATGGATGGCGAACCGCCAGCATCAGTCCGCAGCTTGAGAAAATCCGCAGATCTTCCCGCAATCCATGCGGCGACTCTGCCACTCGGCTTCGCTCCTTTGTGCCCGCATCCATGAACGTCATCGCCCTCACCATCCTCGTGAGCCTCTGCCTCGCCGGGATTTTCATCACCTGCTTTATCGGTGAGTTCCGGCGTTCGAAAAACTCATCCCCTGAGCGCGACTCACTCCTCCCGCTCGACGACCAACCCGGCAAACCCTAAGTCCTAACGATTTTCCCACCATGACCACATCGGCCACCGCCCCAACCACCACCATCACCTACGACGATAAATCCGTTCGTCAGTTCATGATCGCCTCCATCATTTGGGGAATCGTCGGCATGCTCGTCGGCGTGATCTGCGCCACCCAGCTCTCATGGTGGCAAATGAACGGAAAATTCCTCGAAGCCCTCACCTTCGGTGCCATCAAGGCAGATGGCATTTCGTTTCTAACATTCGGCCGCCTCCGCCCCCTCCACACCAACGCTGTCATCTTCGCCTTCGTCGGAAATATGATGTTTGCCGGTGTTTACTATTCCACCCAGCGGCTGTGCAAATGCCGAACCGCATCGGACTTACTCTCTAAAATCCACTTCTGGGGCTGGCAAACGATTATCGTCTCCGCCGCCGTCACCCTCCCCATCGGACTAACACGCGGTAAGGAATACGCCGAACTCATCTGGCCCATCAACATCGCCGTCGCCCTGATCTGGGTGATCTTCGCCATCAACTTCTTCTGGACCCTCGCCAAACGCAACGAGCCCAGCCTCTACGTCGCCCTCTGGTTCTACATCGCAACCATCGTCACCGTGGCGATGCTCTACATCGTCAATCACCTTTCGATTCCCACCTCGTTCACCCACTCCTACCCGATCTTCGGCGGACTTCAGGACGCACTCGTCCAGTGGTGGTACGGGCATAATGCCGTCGCCTTCTTCCTCACCACGCCGATCCTCGGGATCATGTATTACTTCCTGCCAAAAGCAGCGAATCGCCCGGTTTACAGCTACCGTCTCTCCATCATTCACTTCTGGTCGCTGGTCTTCATCTATATCTGGGCCGGCCCTCACCACTTGCTGAATACCTCATTGCCACGCTGGCTGCAGATGCTCGGCATGCTCTTCTCGCTGATGCTCTGGGCACCCTCATGGGGCGGCATGCTCAACGGCCTCCTCACCCTCCGCGGTGCCTGGGCCAAGCTCCGCACCGACCCCGTCATCAAGTTCTTCGCCGCAGGCATCACCTTCTACGGCATGTCCACTTTCGAAGGTCCACTCCTCTCGATCCGCGCCGTCAACGCACTCTCCCACTACACCGACTGGACCATCGGCCACGTTCACTCCGGAGCCCTCGGCTGGAACGGTTTCATGGCTGCCGGCATGTTCTACTGGTTGGCTCCACGCCTCTGGAAAACCAAACTCTACTCCGTCGCCGCTGCCAACATGCACTTCTGGATCGGCCTCGTCGGCATCCTTCTCTACGTCGCTTCCATGTGGACCGCAGGCATCATGCAGGGCCTCATGCTCGGCCAGGTTGACACCGGTGGCACCACCCTGAAATACACCTTCGTCGAAACCCTCCAAGCCATCCAGATCGAGTATATCCTTCGATCCTTCGGCGGCCTGCTCTTCCTCACCGGTTTCATCATTTGCGCTTGGAATGTCTGGAAGACCGCACGCTCGGGAGCAGCCCATAACGACAGCATCGAAGTCGCCGTCCCACCAAAGGCTGCTCGCGACACCATGACGCTACGCGAAACCCTCATCAACGACCCCGTCGCCCACACCCTGATCGGCATCGCACTCCTCTGCCTCTGGTTCTTCCTGCCGCCTCATGCCGACAAGGTCGCACTCGTGCTCTCCGCCCTCCTCGTCGTGAAAGCCGTCCGCACCTTCCATCGTCGCGGATCCGTCTGGAACGAATTCCACGAAAAACTGCTGCACAACTACATGCCCTTCACCGTGCTGGTGTTCGTCGCAGTTGCCATCGGTGGTGCCGTCCAGATCGTCCCTTCCCTAATCGTGAACCGCGACAAAAACGTCGAAGGCCGCCTGCAGGAACTCTACACCCCACTCGAACTCGCCGGCCGCGACATCTTCGTCAGCGAAGGCTGCTACAACTGCCACTCGCAAATGATCCGCATGCTCAAGCCCGATGTCATGCGCTACGCCCGTGCCGATGTCGCCGACGACTTCTCCCACCTTGGTGAATCCCTCTATGATCACCCCTTCCAGTGGGGCTCCAAGCGCACCGGTCCTGACCTTGCCCGTGAAGGCGGTCCGATCGGAAGCTACGAGAAGACCGACGAGAACGGAAACGTGATCAAGGACGCCTTGGGGAATCCTGAGATGGAGTCCTACAAATACATGCGCTTCGGCATCCGCGACAACGTCTGGCACTACAACCACTTCATGAATCCACGCCAGACTTCGGAAGGATCGAACATGCCAGCCTACCCATGGCTCTTCGACAAGAAGACCGACTTCAAGTCGCTCACCTCGAAGATCGCCGTGCAGCGCAAGATTGGCGTGCCCTACCCCGCGATGAACCAGCATGAAATCAACGACATCGCGCGTGTCCAAGCTCGTGAAATTGCCGATAACCTTGCCAACGCTCAGGTCGTCCTCCCAAGTCAGCAAGAGCACTCCGGAAACGCCCTCGCTCAATATCTTGCCGACCGCGAGATCGTCGCCCTCATCGCCTACGTGCAGAAGATCGGTGCCTACCGTGAGGTCGAGTCCGAGAACCCACGCGAAACTCGACCGCTCGACCCCGACTCCTACCGTCCGAAAGAAACCGCATCCACGGGAACCAAATAACTCAATCTCGCTAGCGCCGTTTCCTTATATCAAATTTCAAATCTCAAATTTCCAACCGCCATGTTCTCGCGCGTTACTCACGAAGACTGGACGAACATCGTCCCCATGATCGCCTTTGGTGTCATGTTCACCGTCTTCCTCGTCACCACCATCCGTGCCCTTCGCCTCAAACCCGAAGAACGCGAACGCCTCGCCACCATGCCCCTCAACGAAGACTCCGACCGCTGAAGCCATGTCCGAAGAAAAACCATCCACTGAACCAGGAATCCGTCGCGGCGACTTCGCCCGCGAAAAAGGCGAAGTCGTACTCCGCGAACACGAATACGACGGCATTCAGGAATTTGACCAAAAGCTCCCGAACTGGTGGCTCTTCACCTTCTATGGTGCGATTGTCTGGCTCGTCGTCTACTGGGTCCTCTACTACAACACCCCCTTGCTCAAAACCGACGCCCAAAAGGTCACCGAAGAAATCATCGCGCTTCACGAAAAAAAGGATGCTGAACTTGCTACCGCGATGGAGTCGATCACCGACGAAGCTCTGGTCAACGAGTGGGCTACCGACACTGCCAAAGTCGCCGCCGGCAAAACCACCTACACCACCAACTGCCTCCCTTGCCACGGAGCCGACCTCACCGCCACCATGGCCGTCGGAGACCAGAGCATCCCGCTCCCCGGTCTGTCGCTCAAGGATGGCGAGTGGAAATACGGAGCCAAACCGCGCGATCTCTTCAAACTGATCAACGAAGGAACTCCTGCTGAATCTCCGGGCCACAACGGAGCCAAAATGCAGGCCTGGGGTCAAATGCTGACCCCCATCCAGATCGCCGAAGTCACCGCCTACATCATCGCCGAGAACCCCAAGGATTTCGGCTTGTAACGGGGAAAGGGCATTTCTGCCCTTCGGAGCCACCCAGGAGCCCGCAACCGGCCCGAGCAAAAAAAAACAATCCCAGCCAGGCTACCCCGCAAACCCGGGGCCACAGCCTGGCTTTTCTTCGTTCACAACCAAAAACTTATAAGTCAATCATTCGTCTCAAAAATCACCTCGGAAAAAACTTCACTTTCTTTGAACATTTTCAGACCTGAAGGGTCTCACTCCCTGAAGACCGCGCTGTGTGTGTGCGTTTTCAGGGTGAACAGCAGATTGTCAGCCGTCGAGAGCCTTCGGGCGATCAGGGTTGATGGTTTCATTAGCCGCTCGGGGTGGGACCCGAGCGGCATTTTTTTGCCCCCGGTTTCCCATAAAAAACGGCCCTCCGCCGCAATCATTCGGCTGACCGGACCCTGCCTGCTGGCTGGCTGCTCCCCCTTCCCCGGTCTTCATTTTTCATCCGGGGAATCATCATTGAGAAGCCCACAATACTCCGATGACATCCCCGGATGTCCCCGGATCTTGCCATGATGAGATTTAGTGGTTAGGAGCCGCATTAACAGCGAAGTCCCAAACCGATTGCCTCACTCAAGATGAGTCCGGAGATGAAGTTTCGGACGATCAAACTTGCCACCGATGCCGCGCCAGTTCGGGGGCCGGGCTCCTCCTCGATCTTTCCCTTCCTGCCAGCGGTCGTGAGCGGGGTGTCGATGAGCAGGCTTGCCAAATCGCGGAGCTTCTGCCGGGCGGCGGAAATGTAGCTCGTCTCGTCAGCCCGGTGGGCGGCCATATTGGCGATGGCCTGAAACTCCGATTCCCTGAAACGGCGCGCGGCGTCCTTCGTGTGATCGAGGTCGTGGCCCTCATCCTATTCATCTTGGTCTGATTTCTCCCCTAGCTTGATCGCCCTGGCTGCGGGTGGTGCCTAGCATCAGAATCAGGTCAGCAGCAGGGACTCGGAAGCCAATCTTCCGATTTCCCGCACGATCCGTACGTCAAACAGGGGACGCGGCCAATACAGCCGAGTCCCCTTTTTGAGATGATTTCTTAATCAATCAAGCAATCCGCAGGCTAACGCCTCAGGACTTGTAGCGGAGCCGCTTCTTATGGCGGTTCTGCTTCGCGCGCTTCTTGCGCTTGTGCTTGTTGATCTTGGTCTTACGACGCTTTTTGAGCGAGCCCATGGATCTAGTTCAGTTTGTGGTTTCAGGATTGCTGACTCGGTCAAGGAACGACCTTGTTCAGCGGAAATTCGATAATGCCTTCAGCGCCCAGCGCCTTCAGCTCGGGAATGATGTCGCGGACGACTTTTTCACAAATGACGGTTTCCACCGCCACCCAGCCATCCTCCGAAAGCTTCGAGACCGTCGGGCGACGTAGCGAAGGCAGCTTGTCGAGCAGGTCCGGCAACCTGTCCTCGGGAAGGTTCATTTTCAAGCCAACTTTGTCGCGAGCCTCCAGAGCAGCCTTCAAAAGCAGGCAAATTCGGTCCATTTTTTCGCGCTTCCAAGGGTCCGCCGCCGCCGCCGGACTGGCGTAGAAGTGCGGGAAGGATGTCAGCAGCGTGTCGACAATACGCAGTTTATTGGCGCGGATCGAGGAGCCGGTCTCCGTGATGTCGACGATCGCGTCGACCAGATCCGGGACCTTCACTTCCGTCGCTCCCCAGGAAAATTCCACCTCAGCATTGATCCCACGCTCCTTCAGGTAGCGCTCAGTGATGCCAACGCCCTCCGTCGCGATCCGCTTTCCTTCCAGGTCCTCAGGCGTCTTGATCGGCGAGTCCTCAGGCACGACCAGCACCCAGCGTGTCGGACGAGTCGTCGCACGGGAATAGGGAAGTTCGGCAAGATCAACGAGTTCCGTGCCGCTTTCCGTCGCCCAATCGAGTCCGGTGATCCCACAATCGATGAAGCCCTGACCAATGTAGCGGCCGATTTCCTGAGAGCGGATCAGGTAGAGATCGAGCTCTGTGTCATCCGAAGACGGACGATAACCCCGCGACGAGATATAGACATCGTAGCCGGCCTTCTCGAGCAGATCGAGGGTCGGTTCCTGCAGACTTCCCTTGGGAATCGCAATTTTCAGTGTTTTGGCGGAGCTCTCAGACATCGGGCGGGCGGCGGGGATAACTGGGGAAAGCCCGGGACGCAAGGGAAGTTTTGCTTCCCATCGCCTTTCCCTTCCCATGTCGGTCGGGATTGCTAAACTCTGTGAGCGGAAGATTGGAAGGTGCGATCACGGATTTCACCGGCGGACGACCCCGAACCAAGCAAGCCGCCATCGATACGAGTCAAGGCATGAAAACAGAACATCCATTTTTCCCAAAGATCGCCCGTGCTGCCGCTGCAGTGATCGCACTGGCATTCACACCCCATACCTCCGCGCAGCATAAGAACGCGGCCGCAAGCGCCGAGCCAGCCTACTACACCCCCGCCACCACCCCAATCTTCAACCCCTATCCCGACAACACCGGCCGCAACGCTAACAGGCCATGGCTGGTAAGAAACCTGGGACCAGTCGGGATCGGCATCAACCTGATCCGCCCGGGCATGACAATGCAGATCCATAATGTGGAGAAAGGCTCACCCGCCGAGGCGACCGGGAAGCTTCAGAAAGGCCAAATCATCGAGAGCATCAACGGCAGGCTGCTGGAGAAGATCGACCCGCGCATCATTCTAGGCGACATCGTCACCGAAGCGGAGGCAAAGGACGGGAAGGTCGTCCTGAAGGTTCAGGGTGTCGGTGACGTTACGGTGACCATTCCGGTCATGGGTGCCTATAGCGAGACTTGGCCGTTGAACTGCCCGAAGTCCGACAAGATCGTTAGCAAACTCGCCGAGGTCCTCGCGAAAGATGAGAAGCCAAGGTGGGGATCGGTGCTTTTCCTGCTCTCCACGGGCGAGGAGAAGGATCTCGAGGTGGTACGCGGCTGGATGAAGGACATCAAGACCATCGGCGGGATGAACTGGGAAAAAGGCTACAAGGGGCCGGGCCTGTGTGAGTATTACCTGCGTACCGGCGACCAGAGCGTACTGCCGGTGATCAAGCAGATGACGGAGGAACTGCGGGTGAACATGTATAGCGGCGGCTGGAGTGGCCGCGGTGCCCCGGCGGCCTTCACCTACTCCACCGGCACGGGGCAGGTCCACGCCTCTGGCGTGCACTGCATGAGCTTCCTCCTGATGGCCAAGCTGTGCGGCGTCGAGGTCGACGAATACATGTTCAATGAGGCCTTTTCGCAGTTCTATCGCTTCGCTGGACACGGCAACGTGGCTTATGGCAACGGACTGCCCGAGGGTGGCTTCCGCGACAATGGCAAGACCAGCGGCCTGGCTTTCGGTCTGGGGGCAGCGGCGATGGTTGATCCTGCGGGCGAAGACTCGATCTATGCCAAGGCGCGCGACAACTCAGCGATGAAAGCCTTTTATGCCACCAACTGGTTCCACGCCGCCCACACCGGCGGAGGCATGGGTGAGATCTGGCACCATGCCGCCGTGAGCCAGATGCGGGAGAAGCGTCCGACGCCCTACCGCTCGTTCCTCGATACCAGGCGCTGGGTGATGGATCTTTCCCGCCGCTTCGATGGCAGCATCGGCATCGCAGGCATGGATGACCGCTACGACCGCTCCGCCACCGAAGAGAACATGGCGTGGGGCACCTACTTCGCGCTAACCTACACCTATCCCCGCAAGCAGCTGCAGCTCTTCGGCGCGCCGCGCAGCCCATGGGCCAAAACCATGCCCTTGCCTCGCCCCTGGGGCAACGCGGCCGACGACGCCTTCCACTCCATTGAGCCCATCCCCGGCGGGCCACTCACTCTCCAAGATCTCCTCAACGAGACAGTCGAGACAGGTGCCTCGGTCGCCGTTTTCACGAAACTGGGAGATCCGAACCTGACGGATGAGACCCTGCTCAGATTCATCCAGCACCCGGAATACGACCTGCGCAGCGTCGCGATGGATCAGGTGGTCAAACGCGGGAAGGTCGAGATGGTGGTGCCGCTCCTGAAATCGGAAGACCCGCGCCTGCGACAGGCCGGGCTCCTCGCCCTCACCGGCATGTTCAAGGGAAGCGCCCTGCCGGAGGACAAGGTGACGCCGGAAATGTATGATCTCGCGGGCAGGATGATTGAGAACCCCGATGAATCGTGGTGGGTCGCGCTCCATGCCATCAACGCCTTGGGCCGCGCCAGCCCGGACGTCATCGAAACACACCGCAACCGCCTGCTTGAGTTCCTCGATTACGACTGCACTTGGCTGCAGACCGCCGCAGTCTGCACCCTTGCCAACATTGCAACCGACCCTGCGCATTATAAAACGGTGCTGCCGGCGATCATCGACAAGTCGGCCTCCTTCCGGGTGGACTCCGCTTCGTCCCGAAGCTCGAAAGCGATCGCTGACGCGATGAAGACTGCCAACTCCGAGGTGAAGGCCTTCGCGGCTCCGCTGCTGAAAAAGACCTACGGGGATTTTCCGACCGTACTCACGGAACCCAACACGGGTGCCATCATGACCCGTGGAGCGCAGACCGTCCGCTCGCGCATCGGAACGATTCTTCAGCTACTGCCCGAAGGCGAGGAGTTCGTGCAAAGGCTCCCCAGAACCACGCTGGCCTCCTACGTCAGCGGTAAGGATTCCGACATGTATGCCTACAGCGGGACCTTCACTCCAAACCCAACACTCCTCGGCACCTGGGCATGGGCGATTTGGCCTCAACCGGCAAACCCCTCGGAAGTCGACGACCGCATCAACGCCTACCTGAAATCCAAAAACGGCAAAGACCCAACCAAGGTCGAGAAGCCCAAGGATGTCATCCAGCTGATCGATGGCGGTAAGGTCGCCAAATCGAAGTTCTTCGGCGGCTACTTCTGGTCGGGCGACATGCTGATCGGCATCAACGATGATCAGGCGCTCAAGATGGAGGTCAGGAAGGTCGGAGGAGTCGATTTCCTCATCATCGAGCGGGGTGGATTCAACGCCGTCCCCGAAACCGAAGAGGCAGCCACCGCCAAAACTCCTGAGGGCTGGCACTGCGGATATCATATCTATGTGAGGCAGAAGTGATCGTGGATCGTCGAGTTCCCGACTCCTCCCCTCCCGGCACGGTGTTCTGGCTGATGACCGGGCTCTCTGGCTTCGCCTGCCTGGTCTATCAGATCCTCTGGATGCGCCAGGCCAGCCTGCTCTTTGGCAGCACCTCGCAGGCCGCAGCCCTGACGCTTGCGGTGTTTTTCGGCGGCCTTGCGACGGGTGGCTGGTATTGGGGCAAACGCTGCCAGAAACATCCTGGTCCTCTCCGCACCTACGCGTGGCTGGAGCTGGGGATCGCCGCCGCGGGAGTCACGCTCCTCATCGCGCCCGTCATCATTCCGCATCTTTATCCGCTGCTCTATCAGGAGAATGGTAAAAGGTTCGCGCTCAAGGCGTTCAAGATCATCGCGACCTTGCTGATGGTATTCCCCGCCTCGTTTCTCATGGGCGGCACGCTGCCGATGCTGGGGCAGGCCCTCATTCGTAGGAAAGAATCTTTCGGTGCCACGACGGCGAGGATCTATGCGGTGAACACGCTGGGCGCTGCCTGCGGCGCGTTCGCTACCGCCTTCCTCCTGATCTGGCTTTGGGGTTTCCGCATGACATGCCTATCGGCCATGGCGGTCTCCAGCGTGGCAGCCCTGCTTGCGTTTCGGCTGTCAAAACAAGCGCGCTTTCAAGGCGCGGCGATGGAGGCATTAGAGGAAGTGGTGCGGCAACGAGGCAGGAAAGCACGCGCGCCCGTGGCGGCAAAGCCGGGGATTCCTCGCCCTCTGATCGGCGCACTGGCCTTCGTATCCGGTTTCAACCTGCTGGCCATGGAAGTTGTTTGGACACGGATGCTGGCGCAGGTGCATGAGAACTCGGTCTATAGCTTCGCTACGGTTCTGATCGTGGTGCTGGTCTGCCTTTCGCTGGGCGCATGGCTCGCCTCACGGCTTGCCCGCAGCGGCATACCCGCCCCGCAGGTTCTGCTGTGGCTTTTCGCCCTCGGCGGCGCGGCCCTGGCCATGACTCCTGTCCTTGCCATGAGTCTCACCGAGGGCATGAGGATGCTGGACACCGATTTCTCATTCGCATCCTATGCACTCCGGCTCTTCGGCACCGGATTCGCGACCATTGGGCCGGCCTGCCTGCCGCTCGGCGCCGTGTTTCCATTCCTCATGAAGGGCGAGGAAGGCTTCATCACCCATGCCGGGAAAAGCATCGGCACCCTTTCCGCCATCAACACGATCGGCGCCATCGTCGGCTCGCTGGCTACCGGTTTCGTGTTCCTAGAATGGCTGGGCATCTGGCAATCCATCCAACTGATTTCCGGCGTCTATCTCACCTTCGCGATGCTGATGCCCATCGGTGGAAATCGTGGCTCCCTTTTCGCCCGGATCGCGGCTGGCGTCATGCTGGTGCTCCTGCTCACCCGTCTGAGCCCTTCGCATCTTCCCGAAGTCTCCAGCGCGGATTCCGCCGGAACGGTCGTGGAGAAATGGCAGAGCAGCGATGGCACCGTCACCGTGGTCGGCGATCCCGGGAAACGGCTCAGTATCAAGATCAACTCGAACTACAGCCTTGGATCCACGGACGCCTACGGCCCGCAGATTTTTCAGGCCAGGATTCCGCTCCTCGCCTGGCCGGACACGAAAAGCGTGTTCTTCCTCGGCATGGGAACCGGCATCACTGCAGGCGAGGCGCTGAGCCGGAATGATTTCCCCCATGTAGAGAAAGTCGTCGCCTGCGAGCTCTCGCCCAAGGTCGTCGCCGCCTCGAAAAAATACTTCACGGGCAGCGTGGGCGGCTTCGATCTCACCAACGGCCTCTATCAGGATTCGAGGGCGGAAGTCCTGATCGCTGACGGGCGCAACCATCTGCTGGCGAGCCCCGAGACCTACGCGATGATCAACGCGGATCTCTTCCTCCCCTACCGCCGGGGCTCGGGAAACCTCTACAGCCGCGAGCATTTCCAGATCGTCCGCGAGCGCCTCAAGCCGGGCGGCGTCTTCGTCCAGTGGCTGCCGCTTTACCAGATGTCCGAGCGGGAATTCGGGATCATCGCACGTACGATGCTTGCCGTATTTCCACAGGTCAGCCTGTGGCGTGGGAACTTCCAGCCCGGGGCGGAAATAGCGGCAATGGTCGGTCATGCCGATCTCACCCCACTGCCAGCCTCCACCCTCGATGCCGAACGCGACAAGCGGCTCGCCGTGGAAGGCTCCTCCTATCTCGACATGCAGGAGCTGATGCTGCCGATCAACGCGCAGACCATCACGCTGTTCTATGGCGGCAACCTGACCCGCGCCGCTGAGCTCTTCGCAGCATACCCGCTCAACACCGACGACCGGCCCGTCATCGAGTTCGGAACCCCGCGCTCCCTGCACCTGCCTTCGGATGCGGATCGCCCCCAATTTCTCGAAACCCGCTTCGCCAACTTGGTGGACAAGCTACAAAGCCAAACCCCGCCCGACGAAGATCCCTTACTCTTTTTGCGAAGCCCCTCAAGCCGCAAGCTGCCCCTCGCCGGCTCGGCCTTCCACCGGGCATGGATCGCCCGGGTTCGTGACGATGAGGGGACTTGGATGGATGAGTGGGAGACCTTTCTCACCCAATGGTTGGATACGGAAGCTGCAGATTGAAGCCATCAACGATCAACAGACGACCCTACCTCATCGCCCAAACGCCTTCGCCACCTCTTCCCCAATCGCCGCAATCCCATCCTTCACCGTGCTCTCGTCCATCGTGAAAGTCATGCGCAGGCACTCATGCCGGTGCGGCCAGCTTTCATCTTCGAGACCAAAGAAAAAGTAGTGCCCGGAAATGATCAGCACACCCCGCCTCTTCAAGCGCTCGTAAAGCTCCCGCGAAGTAATTGGCAGCCCAGGAAACCACAGCCATAGAAAAAGCGCGCCTTCACTACGATGAATGTAGTAGCCGAATTTTTCCCCAAAGCTCGCCTTCACCCATTCTTGGGCAAGCCGTGATTTTTCCACGTAAAACGGCTGCACCACTTCATTCGAAACACGCAGGATCTCGCCACTTTCGATCAGCGGCCTGGCGATCGCCTGCCCGATGTTCGGATTCGACAATCCGACCACCGAACTCATCTCCGCCACCGCCTTGGCGATCGTCGGGTGCGCGATCACAATGCCCGTCCGCGTCCCCGGCAGGCCGATCTTTGAAAGACTCAGCGTCAGGATGATATGCTCGTCCCACACCGGCGTCGCTTCCGTGAAAATGATGTTCGGAAACGGCGCGCCGTAAGCGTTGTCGATAATCAACGGAATGCCGTGCTTTTTCGCCAGATGGGAAAGCTTCGCAATCTCGTCGTCGGTGAGCACGTTCCCCGTCGGATTCGTCGGGCGCGAGACGCAGATCGCCGCGATGTCGTCGGTGACTTCCAACTGATCAAAATCAACCCGATATTTGAACTCGTGCTCGCCGGTCTTCTCGATCTTCGGTGGCACCGCCCGGAACAAGTCCCCACAGGTGCCCTGATTGGCGTAGCCGATGTATTCCGGCACCAGTGGCAGCAGGATTTTTTTCTTCCGCCCGTCCGGCATTTCGCCTGCCAGCAGGTTGAAGAGGAAAAAGAAGGCCGTTTGCCCACCCGCGCTGACCGCAAAATTCTTCTCCGTCACCTCCCAGCCAAATTGCTCGCGAAACATCCCCGCCAGCGCCTTGATGAAACCTGGATTCCCCTGCGGTGGGTCGTAATTCGCTAAAACCCGCTCCAAAGCGCCCGGCTCCCCGAGGATTTCCGCCATCCTCCTGCGCCACAAGGCATTGACCTCCGGGATATGCGCCGGCTGCCCCCCGCCAAGCATGCGAATCTCGTCGCCCCCCTGCGCCAGCGCGTTGCCGAGGTCCTCCATCAGCTCACCGATGCCACTGCCGACGGCCAATTCGTGGCCGAGTTTTGAAAATTCGAAGTCCATGATCGCAAGGTGCCGTTGACCTCCGGGGTCAGGTGTCTATGTTGACTCCCGAATCCACAACCACGAACTCAAAAACATCATGGCAATCAATATCGGCGACAAAGCCCCTGACTTCACCCTCGTCTCGAAAGGCGCGGAAGGCCCAGAACTCGTGAAACTCTCCGAGCTCGTCGGCAAGTCCAATCTCGTTCTTCTCTTCGTGCCGATGGCCTTCACCGGCGTCTGCACCACCGAGTTTTGCGATATTTCCAAAGGCATCTCCATCTACAACGACCTCGACGCCAAGGTGATCGGGATTTCCGGCGACAACCCGTTCGCGCAAGCGGCATGGGCGGAAAAAGAAGGCATCACCATCCAGCTCCTCAGCGACTACGAACACGAAGTCGCCAAGGCCTACGGTGTCGCCTACGAGCAGTTCCTCCCCGAAGCGAACCTGATCATGGGTGGCGTGCCCAAGCGCTCCGCCTTCGTGATCGATAAGGAAGGCATCGTCCGCTACGCCGAAGTTCAGGATCACCCAAAGGACCTCCCCGACTTCGACAAGGTGCAGGAAACCCTCAAGGGCCTCGCTTAATGCGACTCAAAAAAATGCCCCGCTAAAAAGCGAGGCATCTCGGATCGCACGCCACTCCGGCGTGCGATTTTTTTGGGTAAGGATTACTCGCTCGCAGCATCTTTGGCCGCATCTGAAGCATCCTCTGCGGCCTTTTCCTTCACAGCTCCCTCGCTCGGCACTTCCGGCAGAGCGGGCAGCGATGGCTCGGCTCCCAGACCCGGAGTTGGAGCATCATCCGGCAAAGCAGGAATCTCAGGCATGACCGGCTCAGGAGCATCCGGGTCAATCTCCGTTGGGATCACAGGAGTAAGCGGCAACGATGGATCGACGATCGGCATATCGCCTCCAACCGGCGGCCAAACCTGCACGGCATTCGGATCCAAAGGATCCATTCCCGCCCTGCTCGGATCTCCATTTTGATCAATAACCTGCACGGACAGCACATAGCCGACTTCGCCACTATCGAGCTCGCCTTTCACGTAACTTCCTTCCACGGCAATCACCTTCATCGGGGTGTTCGCAGGCAAAACCTTGTCCGCCGAAGCATTGCCATCGGGGCGCTTCTTGAAGAAGGCCGCGTTGTTCATCGAGGTTTTGACGAAGGTGCCGGGCTTGATGCCGGTATCGGCCACGCCGACCTGCATGCCCGCGCCGCCTGCCGCATCGAGAGGATCGTAGCCGCCCGAGTTAAATGAACCACCACCGCCGCCACAGGAGGCGAGGAAGAGGGCTGCAGCTGGGAGAATGAGAAATTGCCTGTTCATGGAAACGCTAACAAGCTGCCACGCCAACCGGGAGGGGTCAACGGCTTATCAAGCGCTCATTGACGAACTCCCGCATCGCCTCCCGCCAGTGCCGAGGCGGCCCACCCAGCAAAACCGAGAGCCGATCCGTCGCCATGGCAGTATGCCGCGGACGCTCCGCACGGAAGGCGCTCATTTCCGCAAGGATTTGTCTTTCAATCACCGGCTTTTCATCCAGCTCACCGCGCGCCACGAGAAAACCGACGATTTCCTCCGCCATCTCATGCCAGCTGACCGGCTCGCCAGTATGACAGGCATGGATCACTTCGTTGGGAAACCCGGCCACCATCACCGCCTCCACCCATTTCGTCAGATCACGCGTGCAGGCCGGCAGAGACGTCTTATCCGCCACCGCCGCAAGAGCCTCCCCTGCCAGAGCCCGCTCGATCACCTGATCAGGAAAAGCCTTCCGCTCAGGACCAAACACCCACGAAACCCGCATCACGCAGCCCCCTTGATCCAAAACAAGCCGCTCACCCTCCAGCTTCGTCTGCGCATAGACCGAGCGCGGTCCGACCGCCGAATCCTCAGCATGCAAACCAGGTTCGTCACCCGCGAGCACATAGTCGGTGCTGAAATGGAGCATCCGCCGTCCACGAGCGCGACACATCGCCGCCAGCTCACCCGGCACCTCCCCATTCAACCGATGGGCCAATTCAGGCGCATCCTCACAGGCTTCCAGAGAAGTCATCGCCGCCGGATTCAGCAGCGCGTCGAAATCAAGTTCGCTCAATCGCCAAACCAACCCCGGATCCGCGAGGTCAAAAGCCAACCGGTTCAGCTCGATAAGCTCATGCTTTCCACCGAAATCATCGGCCATTGCCCGACCGACCCGTCCCGTCGTCCCCGTGATCGCCAGCTTCACACCACACCTGCTTCCCGCAACTCGTCGTCGACGAAGCCAGCACCTACAGAGCGACGGATGCCGTCCAACCGCCGTTGCGCCCCACGCCGCGTCTGCGGGCCGTTCACCTTGTTGACGATGCCGCCAACGGTTAGAGGAACCAGTGCCGCGACACCAAGCGCCGCCAAACCAAGTGCGATGCCACGGCGGGCGCCCGAATGCATCACTTCGCCCAAAATCAGACCAGCCGCCACGCCGAGCAGCGCCGGACCGGCCAGAGCGGTATTCTCTCTCCAGTCGCGATCATCGTCCTCAATCATCTCTCTCATGCGCGTATTCTAGCCAAACCTCACGATTCGACAATCACGGAAACAGGGACTCTATGTCACGAAATCACGCTACTCTCACCCACTCACCATCAGCTCCTGAAGCAGAAGTCCGACTCACTCCCACTGACTTCAGACTTTTCGCCCACCGATCCTTCGCTACATTCCCGCCGACGTTCCTCTGACGAAACATGCCATCCACTTACGCACTCATCCTCGCCGGAGGCTCCGGCACCCGCTTTTGGCCCCTCAGCCGAAATTCCCGTCCCAAGCAACTTCTCAACCTTTTCGGTGACGAAACCCTTCTGCAACAGACCATCGAGCGCCTCGAAGGCCTCGTTCCGAAGGAAAATATCCTCATCCTCACCAACGCCCAGCAGGAAGCCGCCGTTCGCGAAGTCGCTTCCATGCTCCCCGCCGGGAATATTTTCGCCGAACCTGCCAAGCGCGACACCGCTCCAGCCGTCGCCCTCGGCATCGGACTCGTCGCCGCGCGTGATCCGGACGCCACCATGCTCGTGCTCCCCGCCGACCAACTCATCAAGGACACTCAAGCCTACCAGTCGGTCATGCGCGATGCGATCGCCACCGCCGAAAAGGCTGACGGCCTCGTCACCATCGGCATCAGGCCCACTTGGCCCTGCCCATCCTACGGCTACATCGAACGCGGCAACCGCGCCTCGATCCCGGGACTCATCGTCGATAACCCACCCGCCGAAGTGAAACGCTTCCGCGAAAAACCCAGCACCGACCTCGCCGAGTCATTCCTCGCCAGCGGCGGCTTCTGCTGGAATGCCGGCATGTTCGTCTGGTCCCTGCCGACCGTCATTCGCGAGCTCTCCACCCACGCCCCGGAACTCGCCAATTTCATCTCCGAACTCCGACGTTCAAAAGACATCACCGCCACCGTTGACGCCCAGTTCCCAAAGCTCACGCCGATCTCCATCGACTACGCCCTCATGGAACAAGCCAGCCGCGTCTTCAACATCGAAGCCACCTTCGATTGGGACGACGTCGGCTCATGGCTCTCCGTCGCCAAATATCTCAAAACCATCGGCAGCAACAACCAAGTCAACACCCCCGTCACGGAAATCGACTCGGAAAACAACATCGTCTTCAACACCCGAAAGACCTCCCACATCGCCCTGCTCGGCGTCGATGACCTGATCGTCGTCCAGACCGAAGATGCCATTCTCATCGCCAACCGCCACCAGGCCGACGCCATTAAAAAACTCGGCCACATGCTCCCACCCGAGCTCCTCTAACACCCACTCCAGCATCAGGGTGTCCTTGAATTTCAAATCTCAAATTTGGAGTTTAAAGTTTAAGTTTTAGAGTTTCAGGACCGCATGCACCCCGCACTCGGCATCGATCACGGCGACGCACGCATCGGCATCGCCGCGACCGATCCGGTCGGCATCATGGCGCACCCCGTCGAGACCATCGACGTCCGCAAAACCGATCCCCTCGAGCGGATCGCCCTCATCTGCCGGCAACGCCAGATCAAGACCCTCGTCGTCGGCATTCCCTACCGCCTCGACGGCTCGGAAGGCACCGCCGCCCAAAAGGTCCGCCGCTTTGCCAAAAAGCTCGCTGCCCACCTGCCGGATCTCGCCCTCGAAACCATCGACGAATCCTACACCACCATGGACGCTGCTGAAAAACTCCACCAAGCTGGGCGCAATGCCAAAAAACAGAAAGCCGTCATCGACCAAGCCGCCGCCGTCGAAATCCTCAACCTTTGGATGGAATCCCAGCCATGAAAACCGCAACCCTACTCGCCTACACCGCCCTTGCATCGCTCCCTCTGCATGCCATCCCCGCATCCACCACCCTCACGCTGGTAAATGAAACCGGCTTCAACCGACTCGCCGTCACCGTCAATCCGCAGGTCAGTGGACTGTCACTTCCATCCTTCTCCACGACGATCCTAAGCGGCGACGTCATCGCGGATCTGCAAATCGATCCCGCCGCCGGAACCTCCTCCGAGCTCACCTTGCGCGAGGGCCGAGTCAGCGGCACGAAGCTGACTTTCAAGAGGGACCTCCAAATCTTTCTCACCACCATCAACATCTACAACATCGTTATCGATAATATATCCGCTGCGATCGATACCCCCACCCCTCCCGGTCTCGTCGATCCCGCCACGGGTAGTTTCGATGCCGCCCAATACACCTTCACACTTGACCAAGGCACCGTCACCGGCACGGCAACCATCCCCGGACAGGACCCGATAACGGTCAACGAAGCCTTCACCCCGGAGGAACCCGTCACCGGAAATGGCTCTGGCAATGGGACGCTGACCCTTCTCGCCACCCCCTCGGCCCAGCCCGAGCTCTACCGCGATTTTCTCGCCACCATCATTTTCCCCATTAACCTCGACGATACCTTCGAGACCGGAGGAAACACCATCGCAGTCACCGCCAGCGGCACCATCAAGGCCACCGGCACCGTTCAGGTTCCCAAAAGCGAATACCTCGCCTGGACCATTGAAGAAGGGATCACCGGAGCCGATGGCCAGGCCGACGCCAACAACGACGGCGTCCCCAACGCTATCGCTTGGGCCCTTGGCTTTGGTGCCTCAGAAAACGCCCAAAGCGCCCTCCTCCGCCCTGCCAACGGCAGCTACGAAATCCAACTTCCAGCCAGCGGCAGCGTCGCTCCCATTTTCATCGAAGGCTCCGACCTCGCCTCCTCCTTCCTTCCGATTTCCGCCGCCCGCGTTTCCACCTCCATGAATCCCCTCCCCCCCGGCAGCACCGGCCTGATCACCATCACCCGCCTCGCCGACGAATTCCTCCGCCTCAAGGTCGACGAGTAAGTTTGAGCGACTGTGGAAGTCTCGTTCAACGGCACCTGGAGTTCAAGCTCGCCCCCCTTCTCCCCGCCCTCCGATCCGGCCCAACGGCTGTTTCAGGAGCCTCCCGCCAAAAGCAAATTCCTGCGGGCACGCGGATTGAACGGGGCATTGACAAATCACCCGTAGATCCGTATTTACGGTTTATGAAGACCACGATTGAACTACCTGATTCCATTGCCCGGAAAGCGAAATTGCTGGCCGCCGAGCGCCAAACCACACTGCGTGCCCTCGTAGTTCAAGGGTTGGAGCACGTGATCTCGGAGAAGCAAGTGACCGCCAAAGATCGGGCCAAGAAGCTCTTCGCCTCCATGGACAAGACCGCGGGAATCACCGCTGGCAAACGCCTCAACCGTGGCGAAGCGAATGCACGCTGAATTCTTCCTTGACACAAATATCCTGCTCTACGCCGCATCCAGCGCCAAATCCGAACAACCCAAGCGGATCAGGGCGAGGGAGTTGCTGGCGCTGGAAGGTGGTGGCCTATCCGTGCAGGTGCAGGCGGAGTTCTACGTCAACGCCACGACCAAGTTCAAACTGCCCCATGACAGGGTCGTGGGAATCCTGGAGTCGCTTGATGCCTACCCGGTTCTGGCAGTCACCGAAGTCGTGTTCTGGGCCGCACTCCAGATCAAGGACCGCTACAAGCTTTCCTACTGGGATTCCGCGATCATTGCTGCTGCTGTTGAACTCGGGTGCCATACCGTGTATTCGGAAGACTTGAACCACGGACAGAGTTACGCCGGTGTTCGCGTCATCAATCCATTCGTCGAGTAAACCACGCTTATCGCAACCGCGACAAAAAGGAGAGCAAAAAGGGTCAGGAGAAGAATCTTGTAATATCAGTCGCGTCGGCCACATCGCTTCACACGGCCGAAGAGGGATTCCCCTGATGAAGACACGCCGCTTCTCTTTCCCCTAGCCCAACTCGCCAAGCCCTGCTATCTCCGCACACGATGTTTGAAGTCAGAGAAAAACCGGACATGGTCGAGCGCGCACTTCTGGTGCGGCTCTACTTCGATCCACGCGAAGCCGATGAGTCCGAGGCCCTCCTCGACGAGCTCGAAGAACTCGTCAAAACCCTCGGCATCGGCATCGTCGAAAAGGTCCTCGCCAAATCCCGCGCCATGCACCGCAAGCTCCTCTGCGGCACCGGCAAGGCCGCCGAAATCGCCGAACTCGCCAAAGCCCACGACTGCGACTGCATCGTCATCGACAACCAACTCGCCCCCTCCCAACAGCGCGAATGGGAATCCCTCAGCAACATCTGCGTGATCGACCGCGAAGAGGTCATCCTCGACATCTTTGCCCAACGCGCAAAAACCCGTGAAGCCAGACTCCAGGTCGAACTCGCCCGCATGCAGTATGCCCTTCCTCGCCTCGCCCGCATGTGGGGTCACCTCGACCGCGAAGGCGGCGGTGGCTCCGGTGGCTCCGCCGCAGCCCGCGGCATGGGGGAGAAACAAATCGAAGTCGACCGCCGCATGGCCCACGTCCGCATCGACCGCGCCAAACGCGAGCTCGAAGAAGTCCGCAAACAACGCGCCACCCAGCGCCACTCCCGTGAAAAACTCGAAACCCCGCACGCCGCCATCGTCGGCTACACCAACGCCGGCAAATCCACCCTCCTCAACCAACTCTCCGGCGCCGACATCCTCGCCAAGGACATGCTCTTCGCCACCCTCGACACCACCACGCGAAAGATCGACCTCCCCGACGGACAAGCTCTCCTCATCACCGACACCGTCGGCTTTGTTAGAAACCTCCCCCACCGCCTCGTCGAAGCCTTCAAGGCCACGCTCGAAGAAGCCGTCCTTGCCGATTTCTGCATCCACGTCCTCGACGCCTCATCGCCCGAGGTCGAACGTTTCCACGACACCACCCTCGAAGTCCTCGAAGAACTCGGAGCCGGCGATAAAACCATCATCACCTTCCTCAATAAGATCGACCGCGTCACCGACCCCGACAAGCTCGCCTTCCTCCACCGCACCTACCCCGAGGCCCTTCACGGCTCTGCCTTGAACAAGCACGGCATCGAAGAACTTCTCCAGAACTGCTCGCGCGTCCTCGCCGACCGCGTCCGCCGCCAACGCTACCGCATCCCCCAAGCCCGCGCCGACCTTATCGGCCTGCTCCACAGCCACGCCAAAATCCTCTCCACCGAATACGAAGGAAACGACATCCTCGTCCACGCCGTCGTCCCCGCCGCCATCTCCGGGAGGCTGGAAGAATATCTCTTAGCAGACTGAAACCGCCCAAACTTTGCGCCTTTGCGCCTTGGCGGCCCCCCTTCTCTTCCCGACTATCCCGGCGTCCCCATGAAGGAAAACCTCGCCGAGCTCGAACGCTGGGGCGCCGATGTCATTTTCGGCCGCGCCAAAGGTTTCCGCGCCGGCATGACCCGACTGGCCATGAGCGCGCTGTCCGTCGTCTTCCTCCAAATCGTCCGCGCTCGCCTGCTCGTCTTCCGCAAGCGCTGGAAACCGCAGTCCCACCTCGGCACCCAGGTGATCTCCATCGGCAACATCACCGTCGGCGGCACCGGCAAAACCCCCGTCACCGAAATGCTCGCCCGCACCCTGCGCGACCGCGGACGCAAGGTCGCCATCCTTTCCCGCGGCTACAAAAGCCGACGCCTCAAGCAGCCGCAAAAGTGGAAAAGCCTCGATGGCCACCCCATCGACCCTGACCACATGCCCAAGGTCGTCTCCGACGGAAAAGCCGTCCACCTCGACTCCAAATTCGCCGGTGACGAACCCTTCATGCTCGCCCAGAATCTAACAGGCGTCTCCGTCGTCGTGGATAAAGACCGCATCAAAGGCGGTCGCTTCGCCGTGCGTCACCTCGCCGCCGACACCCTCGTCCTCGATGACGGCCTCCAATACCTCCGCCTCGCCCACGGCACCGACATCGTCCTCGTCGATCGCACCGCCCCCTACGGCACCGGCCATCTTTTACCCCGTGGCACCCTGCGCGAGCCTCCCGCCAATCTACGGCGCGCCTCGTACATCCTCATCACCAAATGTGACGGCTCCCCGAACGACGCCCTCATCGAACAGCTCCGCCGCCACAACCCCTGCGCCCCGATCATCGAGTGCGCCCACGGCCCGCGCTACCTTGAGGAACTTTTCACCTGCAATCGCAAACCCCTCGACTACCTCCAAAACAAATGGGTCGCCGCCATTTCCGGCATTGCCGTCCCCGAGAGCTTCGAAAAATCGCTCGAAAACCTCGGTGCCCGTGTCGAGATCCGCCGCCACTTCCCCGACCACTACCGCTTCAACAGCCGCGAAATCAACTCTTTCATGGAACGCTGCCTCGAGCGCGACATGCAACTCGTCGTCACCACCGAAAAAGACGCCGTCCGTTTCCCCCGCCCAAAAGACATCACCGTCCCCATCTGGTTTTTGCGCATCGAAGTCGAGATCCTCAAGGGCCACGACGAGTGGGAAAACATGATCGACCGCTTCTGCCACCCCCACGCCCCCGGCGATCCCATCCTCCGCTTCCGCGACGCCTTCGTCGTCTAAGGTGCTAAAGGAGTGGCTCTTTCCCAAGCGCCATGGGTGGGCCAGGCGGCTTTCCAGCCGCCATACCGTGACCGACTTCCTTGCCTTCCCCCCGAATTCTGCCATCTATCCTACCGACCGCCATGGAACAGATCATCGCCTTCACCACCAAGAAGGATATCACCTTCATGGGAGGCATCCTCAAGATCGACGGATTCGTCGCTCTCGGGCTCATCGTCACCTCGATCTTCATGGGTTTCTCGCTCGGCCTCTGGTTCTCCGCCGCCATGGTCATCTTCGCCTGCGGCGCGATCCTCTACGATACCAGCAAGATCATGTACCACTACGGCCCCGGCCAGCACGTCGCCGCCTCGCTCTCGCTCTTCGTCAGCGTCGCCCTGCTCTTCTGCTACATCCTTCGCATCCTCATGACCCTCTCAGGCCGCGACTGATCGGCACCGTGGACTGCGCGCAGCCTGCTACCGCTGCCCGGCCATGCAGCCCTGCTGCTGCCAGCTCGTGGACAGCAGGCTGTCTCACGGCACAGCGGCAGCAGGCTGCCGCAGTCCACGATCACTTCGGCAAAAAGAACCCGCGCTGCTTCTCGGAAATCTCCAGCCCCAGCCTCTCCATCACCGCCAGCATGTCCTCCCAAATCATCCGCTTATCCTTCAATCCCGCATTCCCATGCAAAAGATACGCCGGATGGTAAGTCACCTTCGCCGGAATCCCCTCAAACTCGTGCCACGAATCCCGCATCTTCCCCACCGCCCCCGTCAAACCTAACAAGCCCTCCGCCGCCGTCGCCCCCAGCGCCACGATGCACTTCGGCTTCACGATCCGCACCTCCTCACGCACGAACGACATGCAGCTCGCCATCTCCTCCGGCGTCGGCTTGCGGTTGTTCGTCGTCTGCTTCGGCATCGCCGGACGGAACTTCACGATGTTGGAAATATACACCTCCCCACGCTCAAGCCCCATCGCCTTCAGAATGCCATCCAGCTTCTGACCCGCCGGACCCACAAAAGGCTCCTGCTGCCTTTCCTCCTGATACCCGGGTGCCTCGCCCACCAGCATCAGCTCCGCCTCCGGATTCCCGGTGGAAAACACCATCGTCTCCCGCAAAGTCCCCAAAACCTTCGCCGGTGCCCAGTTCGATGCCTGCTGCTTCAATGACTCGATCTTCTCCGCCGCCGAACTCCCACTCACCGAAATCTCCGCCACCGGCACCACCACCCGAGCCGCCCCAGCCTCCTGCTTCAAAGCCACCGCCACCGGGGCCACCTCAGGTTTCCTCGCAGGAGCCTTCGCCTCGCGCCCCCGCCGGTGGAACTCCCGCAGCAACTCCCTCGCCTCCTCATCCAGATACACGCTCTCCACCCCACGCGCCTCCTCAGCGCGCAAGTATTCCAGCAAAGCATCAACCGGTCGGCTCACGCCTCACCCTCAAACCTCAAACCCCAAACTTCAAATCTCAAATCTCAAATTCATCCCAAACCCTCACTTGGAGTTTAAAGTTGAAGATTTAGGGTTTAGCCTGCCTCCATGGACCCCGAGCTCCCCATCAAACTCCGCGCCGAGCGCTGGTATTCCGCACCCAACCTCTGGGTCAAGCTCCGCCGCACCGCCTCCATTCTGGGCAAAAAAACCGTCCTCACCACCCTCACCCTCTACCACTGCCTGATGGACCCCGACACCCCGACCTGGGCGCGCGGCGTCATCGTCGGTGCCCTCGGTTACCTCATCCTCCCCGCCGACCTCGTCCCCGACATCATCCCCGGAGCCGGCTACGGCGACGACTGGGCCGCCCTCGTCGGTGCCCTCGGCACCGTCGCCGCCTACGTCAAAGACATCCATAAAGTCAAAGCCGCCGCCCAAACCGAAAAACTCCTCGGCCGCACCGGCCGCTGATCTCTGGTAATCCCTTGCCAAAATGGAGAACCTACTGCGCGATTTCCAGAACCTCTCGACCGCAGGAGCTGCCGCAGTTTTTCTCACCGCGAATTTGCTGATCTTCGTCTGCTCGCTCACCTCCTGCTGGTGTTTCGGACGGATCTTCAAGAGCCGCCGCATCTTCAATCGATGGGAGCCATTTTCTTCGGTCGAATTTTTCGCCGCACTCGGCGCGGTAATCCTGAATGCCGCCGTCCCCGTCGTCGGCTGGATACTCTGGAAAAACGGTCACATCCACCTGCCATCCAAATCGCCCGCTTGGATTGTCGTCAATACTTTCATCATGATCCTCGCGATGGACTTCGGTATGTATGTCCTCCACCGCCTCGCTCATCATCCGAAAATCTATCCGCTGTTTCACCGCTTCCATCACCGCCACGAAGTCACCAACCCCATCTCGCTCTTCGTCCTTCATCCCCTGGAGGTCATCGGCTTCGGTGGCCTGATGATCGCCTTCCTTGTCCTTGTGCCCATCTCGCCCATCGCACTCATCGCCTACCTCACCTTGAATATCGCCTTCGGCACCCTGGGCCATAGTGGCGTTGAACCATTCACCCGCCATCTTCGAAAAATCCCTCTTCTCAATCTCGTCGGCACCAGCACCTTTCACGCCGAGCACCACGAACGCCCCCTCTACAACTTCGGCTTTTACACCCTCATCTGGGACTAAATGCTCGGAACTCTCGATCCCCAATACTGGGATCGATAGGCAACAGCCGCCACCGTCGTGCGTTCAGAAGACGACGACACACCTACCCTGTGAAAACATGCCTCCCGAGGGCTCATTTTCCCTTCTTCAAATTTCGCGTCCTTTCGCGCAATTTCGTTGCTCCCCCCGACCCACCAGCAAGCCCGTAGTCGACAGTTGAGCTTCCCTATCCCACCCTCCCCCCATGCTTCCCGCCCTCACCGGCTACTCCAAGGACTCTCTCCGCGACCTCATGGCCGAGTGGGGCCAGCCCGCTTTCCGCACCACCCAGCTGCTCGACTGGATCTGGAAAAAGAAAGCCGCGTCCATTGAGGACATGACCAATCTCCCCGCCGCCCTGCGGGAAAAGCTCACGGAAACCCACCGCCTCCACGCTCTCGAACACAGCACCACCCAGGGCAGCGCCGACACCACCCGCAAGTTCCTCTTCAAGCTCCACGATGGACGCTACGTCGAATCCGTCCTCATCCCCGCCAACCCCGCCCTCTACGGCGAAAAATCCGACCGCCGCACCCTCTGCGTTTCCTCCCAGGTCGGCTGCGCCTACGGCTGCAAATTCTGCGCCTCCGGACTCGCCGGCTTCGCCCGAAACCTCGACCCCGCCGAAATCGCCGGCCAGGTCCTCATGGCCGAACGCCTCTCCGGCGAACGCGTCGACAACCTCGTCTTCATGGGCATGGGCGAACCCTTCGCCAACTTCGACAAGCTCATGGCCGCCGTCGAAATCATCACCTCCGAATGGGGCCTCCACCTCGGCGCGCGACACCTTACCATCTCCACCTCCGGACTCGTCCCGCAGATCAAAAAACTCGCCGATCACCCCCAGCAAATCCGCCTCGCCATCTCGCTCCACGGCGCCACCGATGAAGTCCGCGACCGCATCATGCCGGTCAACAAAAAGTGGAAAACCGCCGAGCTCTTCGAAGCCCTCGACTACTGGAACGAGCACAAAAAACAGCACCTCACTCTCGAATACATCCTCATCAAGGACATCAACGACGACCTCGAACAAGCGCGCATCCTCGCCGCTCACGCCAATCGCCTCACTGCCAAAGTCAACCTGATTCCCTACAACACCGTCGAAGGCCTCGAATGGGTCCGCCCCTCGGAAACCCGCTGCCGCGCCTTCCGCGACATCCTCAAAAACGCCGGCGTCTCCGCCACCCTGCGTCTCGAAAAAGGCCACGACATCGACGCCGCCTGCGGCCAGCTCCGCCTCAAACAGGAAACGGAAGAAGGCATCATCGAAGCGCCGCCTCGATAAATTCCGCCTCTACCATCACCACCAAAATCCAAACCACGGATCTAACGGATTACCACGGATAAGACCCCATTCACCACAACACCCGCAGCCCGTATTCTGGCGCGGACCAATGCGAATCGTAGGGGACGGGAACGAATTTCTCCGCTCGGCATTGGCTGATCAGCAACCGGTCGAAGGGATCGAGCAGCAGCCTCATTGGTAATCGGCGGAATCAGCCAGGGGTTCATTAAAATCCGCCGGAACCGGTCCAAACGCCTCCTTCATCATCCCGCGCTTGCGCTGACTAGCTGCCGGCGGACACGGACGCAACTCTGCCATACGTTGGCCGTTGCGGGTGATCACAAAAGTCTTGCCCGCCGCTGCCTCACGCAGGATTTCGGAAAACTTCGTCTCGGCCTCATAGGCAGCAATCGTCCTCGTGACACCGCGCTCACGTGACAGCAAGCCAATGGGGGCTTTTGCAGCGGCGCGGAGCCTAGCAGTCTGTCGGACTTAGATCTCGATCTTATAAGCAGATCCTTTCAAGCTCCCGCATGGCAGCGAAGTTCGTTCATATTGATCACGACACCCCATTGTTGCTCCCGCCCGATCTGCGG
>Ga0100401_1000474_pt1 | contig 32870 bp, 32 predicted proteins | sample CryGeymeta201525_FD_80421 | JGI IMG/M metagenome (GOLD analysis project Ga0100401, IMG submission 80421) | Groundwater microbial communities from Crystal Geyser aquifers in Utah, USA - Crystal Geyser metaG 2015-25 | ecosystem: Environmental > Aquatic > Deep subsurface > Groundwater | place: USA... | reverse complement strand
TGCCGGTGCCGGTGCCTTGACCAGCGGAGCACCGACATGACCCGGCCCCACAACCGCCCATCGGCCCCGGCAACTGCCCTGGCCGGCCTGCTGGGCCTGTGGTCGCTTGCGGCGGGGCTGCCTGCCGCGGCCCAAACCGACACGCAGCCGCCCGAGGATGTGCCGATAATAGATCTCGGGCCAGTTCTGGGCGCTGTCAGCGACACTGCGGGTGCAAGACAAACCACGGCATTGCCCGGCGCGGACGGCCCCGGCGGCGCCGTCATGACGGTGCCCGAAGAAGAACTGACGCTGCCGCAATACGACCGTGCCGTCGGGCTCAGCCCGTCCCGGCCGCCTGCGGCAGTCTCCGGCGTGGCCGACGGCACCGGCGCCCCGGACGCGACACTGCTGTTGCCACTGCGCGCCGACCGGCCCACCCGCGATGGCATCACCCGCCTGTCCGGCGAAGTGCAGAGCGCGGGGTTTTTCATCGACCTGCCAACCGGGTCGGATGCCCGTGATCTGACGATCGCCTATCGCATCGCCATCAACGTGCTGCCCGAACAGTCAGACCTGCGCATCACGGTGAACGGCACCGCATTGGAGCCGGTCCGCCCCCGCCCCGAAGCCTTCGAGGGCTTTCAACCCATTGCCCTGCCTGCCGACCTGCTGGTCGAGGGACGCAACCGGATCGAGGTCGAGGTGCGCCACGCCCATCGCATCTTCTGCGGCCCTGACGCCACCTTTGCCGTCTGGACCGAAATCGACACCAACCGCAGCGGCGCACGCCTTGACGCGCGCGAACTGGGGCTGGATGCGGCGGGCCTGGCCCTTGCCGTGCGGGCGCAACTGGCCCTGAGCGGCAGTCTGCCGGTGCGCCTCACCGATCCCGCCGATGCCGAGGTTCTGGCAGGTTTTTCAAACCGGCTGGCCGCCTTGCGCGACGGTGCCCCGGTGCTGATGGCGCCCGAACCCGCCTATGGCGCCGATCCTGCCCAGCCGCAGCGCGCCCGTATCACCGTGCTGCACGGTGGCCCGCCCCTGGCCGACGTGCGGCGCGGCGCCGATGGGGCGCTGGTGCTGGTGCTGGCCGGGGATGCAGCCGAAGGCCTGCCCGATCTTGACGGATTGTTGCCTCTGCCCGCGCCGGTGCAGGGCAATCCCGTTCTGCCCCCCGGCGTGGTGACCGCACTGCGCAATCTGCACGCCGAGCCGTTGGAAACCTTCAACCGCTATGCCGAACTGCCGGTGCGGTTCCAGATGCCCGAGGATTGGCTGACGCTGGCCTCGCAGAAGGCGCTTTTGCGTCTCGGCTATGGCTTTGCCGAAGGGCTGCCGGAAGGCGCGCTGATGCTGGTCAAGGTGAACGAAACCACGGTGCGGCTGCTGCCGCTGGACCGCGGCGCGACCGACGAGCGTGATCTGCTGGATGTCGGTTTTCCCGCGCGCCTGCTGCATCCGGGTGTGAATGTGCTGAACTTTGTCGCCATCGTGCCGGGCGACCCGCCCGACCTGCCCTGTCCGCCGATCACGGCACCGTTGCTGACCATCGACCGCGATTCGACGCTTGAGGTGCCGCCTTCGCCACGGATGGTGATTCCGGGAATGGCGGCAACCCTGCGCGCGCTGCGCCCCGATCAGATCGTGCCGCCTAGTTCGGAACAGGCCTTCACCCTGTCCCAGCGCGATACCTTTGCCGTCCTGGGGTCAAGCCTGCGGTCGATCCTCGGCACCGAGCGGCAGGAAGCGGCCAGCCTGACGGTGGCCCGCCTGGGCGACACCGGCGCGATCCCGCTGGACCGGCTGGGCCTGACGCGGCGCGATCTCGACCGGCTGCTGACACCGCCGGCGGCTGACACGGCAACGCCGGATGAACCCATTGGCGGATCAGACCCTTCGCCCGGTTTCTGGTTCGGCGATGCCGCCCGGCGGTTGCGCCAGATCGCCTTGCCTGGCGATGGCGATCTGGCCGAATGGCTGCGCCCGCAACACGCCGAGGCGGTGCTGTTTTCGCCCGATCCGGTTCAGGCGCCGGGTGATCTGTGGCTGGTGCTGGGCCCGGAGGCCGATCCGATGGTCGTGGCACCCGCTCTGGCCGAGGCGCGGCTGGCCCCTGACGGGCCACGCGGCCAGGTTTCGATCCTGACCCGCGACGCGCATTGGCGCAGCTGGGCCGACACGTCGATCCGGCCGCAACTGCGCGAACCCCTGACCACCGGCAATTTCCGCGAGGTCGCAGGAAACTTTGCGTCATGGGCACCCCTGTATTTCGGGATTGCGCTGTTCGGCTTTACCGCTTTGTCGGTCGTTCTGGCGCTGATCTTTGTCGTGACCACCAGAGGAAGACGGAAAAGATGAACCGACGCTCCGCACTGCGACACCTGGTCGGCAGCGCCGCCGCGCTGGCCGCAACCGCGCCTCTGGCAGCCCTGCCCCAGACCGAGCCTGCCGAAACCGGGTTCGATTCGCCGTTCCTGGGGCCGCAAAACCCACTTGCCGCGCCCTGGGCCGCCTGGAAGGCGGCGTTTCTGACCGAAGATGGCCGGGTCGTGGACGGGTTGCAAAGCGGGGCCAGCCATTCGGAAAGCCAAGGCTATGGCCTGTACCTTGCGGCGCTGTTCGGCGACGATGCCACCTTTGACGCCATTTTTGCCTGGACCGAGGCAAACCTGGCGATCCGGCGCGATGCCCTGTTGGCCTGGCGGTGGTTGCCCGAAAGCGCGCGCTCGGTGCCCGACCGCAACAATGCCAGCGATGGCGATCTGTTCTATGCCTGGGCGCTGGTCACGCGCGGCCTGCGCGATGGCAACGGCACGATGATCGACCGGGCCATCGCCATTGCGCGCGATCTGGTTGCGGCCTGTGTGCGCCAGGCACCCGACGGCTCGGGGCGGCTGTTGTTTCTGCCGGCGGCGCAGGGGTTTGACACGGACGGTGCGATGGTCATCAACCCGTCGTATTACATGCCCCGCGCCATGGCCGAACTGGCGCGCGCGACCGGGGCGCGCGACCTGGCGATCTGTGCCGCCGATGGCATGGCGTTGATGGGCGATCTGGCGCGCGCCGGGCTGATGCCCGACTGGGTAAAGGTGCAGCCCGGAGGCATGGTCATCCCCGGTGACCGTCCTGATCGCAACGGATATGAGGCGGTGCGCGTGGCGCTGTTCCTGATCTGGTCCGACCGCGCCAGTCACCCCGCCGTGCTGCGTCAATCCCAGGCCTATCGTCGGGCCAACGCCACAGCCCGGCTGGAAACCGGCGATCATGTCACGGTGTTCGACCGCGTGTCGGGCGATGTCGTCGAGACCAGCAGCCATGTCGGATATGGCGCCGTGGCTGCCCTGATTGCCTGTGCCACCGACCGTGAGAGGGGGGCGGCGATGCCGTTCTTCCGCACGATCGGTCAGGCCTATTATCCCGCAACCCTTCACCTGATGGCGCTGGTAGCCCAGATCACCAGTGCGCCGGAGTGTACGCCGATATGAAACCGATCCTTGCCCTGCTTGCTGCCACCTGTGTTGCCGCCCTGATCGCCGGGTCCGGCCCTGCCGCCGCGCAATCGGCGCCCACCGCCGAAGACCTGCGCGCCCTGCGTTTCTACATCCAGCAAAACGAGGCGACGGCGATCCAGGCCGAAATCCGCCGCCTTCAGACACAATTTGTGGGCTGGGCGCCGCCGAGCGACCTGAACGATCTGCTGATTGCCCAAAGCGGGCCGACCAGCGAAATCGCCGACATCTATGCCCGGATCGCCCGCGGCGACATCGAAGGGATGCGCCGCACATTGCAACGCACCAAGGCGCGTTATCCCGGCTGGCAAGTGCCCGGTGATCTGGCCGCCGCCATCGAACTGGCCGAGGCGCAAGAGGCGTTCGACCGTGCGATCAACACCCGCGACGGGGTGACCGCCGCCAAGATCGGCGCCCAAACCCCCGCCTTGTTCCGGTGTGATCGGATCAACAACGCCTGGAACCTCGCGGCGCTGCACAGCGCAGCGGGCAACCCGGCGCGTGCCCTGGCCACCTATCGCCAGGTGGTGACCGCCTGTACGGTGATTCCTGATCTCGTGTCGACCATCGAAAAGGCCGAAACCGTGACCAGCGACGCCGAACTGATCGGCCTGATCGACATCGCCAAACAGCGTTTCCCGAACCACGCCGCCACATTCGACGCACTGGGCAAGCGCCTGCTGGCCGGGCGCGGAAGAGGCGTGGCCACAGCCCCCGCCCCGAGACAGACACCGACAGCCGCCGCCGCGCCGCGGCAGGCAACCATACCGACGCCGTCCACAACCGCAATTGTCGCGCCCCCCCCACCCACCACCACCACCGCTGTCGTGCCGCCCCCCCCGGCCCTTGCATCCTTGCCGCGCAGCGGTGACGGGCGGCTGGGGCAGACCCGCAGTGCCGCTGCTTCGGGCGCTTTTCGCGATTGTCTGGCCAGGTCGGCGCGCCCCCGGTCGCTGGACATCGCCTATGAGCGGGCCTGGTGCGCTTACAACCTTGAACGCCCGCTTGAATCCCTGGCGTTGTTTTCAGCCACAGCCGAGGCCGGGCTGGGCGGCACGGTGCGGCGCGATGCGCGGTTCGGCATGGCGCTTTCCCTGCTCAAGCGCAATATGACCGACGATGCGGCCCGCATTGCTGCCGCCACCGACCTGACCGACCAGCAGCGCCGCGAAGTCGAGGTGATCATCCTCGATCAACGGGGTGTGCAGGCATACGAGGCTGGTGATTTTCAAGGTGCCGTTGATTACTTCAACGCCTTGGAAGAGGCGCAAGGCGGGCTGCGGCGCGATCTCGCGATGCTGCGTGGCTATGCCTTTCTGCGTCTGGGCGAACGGGAAAAGGCGCGGGCGCAGTTCCAGCAACTGCACGATGTGCTGGCCACGGCCGAGACTCGCACCGCACTGAACGCCGCGCAATGAATCGGGTGCGGCCCAGGGTGATCCGGGCCGTGCATCAGAGGTTTTCCTCGATCAGGATCTCAATCCGAATGCGTTCTTGCGAAGCGACGATGGCGCGGTTTTCACACTTGGCCCGCAGGATGCGTACCGCGCTGCGCACCAGGTGGCCCGGATCCTGTGTGACCACCGCATCAAGCAGCCCGGCGCGCAACGCGGCCACCGTGGCAGGGGTGCGTTCATGGGCAATGGCAACGGGCGCGGCCCGTGGCCCATGCGCGGCCAGCGCCTCAAGCGGAACCCGCGCTTCGGATCCCATGATGTAAAATCCTTCCAGATCCCGGTGGTGGGCCAGGATCGTGCGCACGACGTCAAAGGTGCGCGCCCGGTCCCCATGGGTTTCCAGTGTCGGCAAAACCCGCAGCTGCGGAAAGGTCCGGTTGATGAATGCGTCAAGGCCCAGTCGCCGCTCCAGACTGTCGCGCGCCTGCATCGTGTCGGTGATCACGGCGATGGTTCCCGGCCTCTGCCCGATAAACCGGCCGATCAGATGCCCCACGGTGCGCCCCGCCGCACGGTTGTCGATGCCAACGAAGGATTGGGGGTCTTCATCCTGCTGGTCGGAAATAAAGGCGACGGTATGGACGCCGCGTTCGCGCAGCCGCCGTATGGCATCGCGGATCGGCGGGGTTTCCGGCGCCATGATCGCGACGCCATCCAGATCCTCGGCGCGGAGCGCGCCCAGCGCCCGGGCGGTTTCGTGCGGGTCGTGGTCATCGACGCGCAGCGCCTTGATTTCCAACATCTCACCGCGGCCAGTTTCGCCGGTTTCGCGAATCTTGTCGATGATCTCATGCAGATATTCGTCGCCATCGCGGGGCAGCACGAAACCAAAGCGATAGCCACGCCGCCGCGCCAGAGTGGCAGCAACATGATTTCTTTCGAACCCAATCTTCTGGATCGCCTGCATTACCGTTTCGACAGTGCGGGCGCGCACGCCCGCACGGCCATTCAGCACGCGGTCGACCGTAGCCAGGCTGACGCCTGCCGCTTCCGCCAGATCTTTGGTCGTCGGTCTCATGTTTCGGCAGAACCCCACAGCCAGAACTCCGCCCCTTTTTTGCCCGGTCTGCCTCGGAAGGCAAGCCGAATGAGGTACGCACCTCAGAAAATGCTTGGCATGAGGTGCGTACCTCATCTACCAATGGAGGCACTCTGCGATTCGTGGCGGAAATGCCGCGTGGACAGACACACCAAGGGAGGAGCGTCTCTGATGACGAAGAAACTGACATATTCCGTTGCGGCAATTGCGCTTGCGGCGGCATCCGGGGCCGCGCATGCCGAGGACCTGACCCTGTGCTGGGCCGCGTGGGATCCGGCGAACGCCCTGGTCGAACTCAGCAAGACGTTCGAACAGGAAAGCGGCCACACCATGCGGTTCGAATTTGTGCCATGGCCCAATTTCGCCGACCGGATGCTGAACGAGCTGAACTCCGGCGGGCAGTTGTGCGACCTGATGATCGGTGACAGCCAGTGGATCGGCGGCGCCGCCGAAAACGGCCAATACGTCAAGCTGAACGATTTCTTCGCCGCAGAAAGCATCGATATGGCCGATTTCATTCCAGCCACGGTGACAGGCTATGCCGAATGGCCCAAGGGCACGCCGAATTACTGGGCGTTGCCCGCCTTTGGCGACGTGGTCGGCTGGACCTATCGCAAGGATTGGTTCGAGCGGCCGGAAATCCAGGCCGACTTCAAACAGAAATACGGCCGCGCTCTGGGCGCTCCCGCAACGCTTGAGGAATTGAAGGACATCGCCCAGTTCTTTCAGGGCCGCGAGATTGACGGGACCACCGTCTATGGCGCCGCGATCTATACCGAGCGCGGCTCGGAAGGCATCACGATGGGGGTGATGAACGCGCTGTACAACTACGGGTTCGAGTATGAAAATCCTGAAAAATCCTATGACCTGCCCGGTTTCGTCAATTCCGCCGGCGCCATCGCCGGGCTGGAGTTTTACAAGGAACTGTACGACACCGCGACGCCGCCGGGATCTTCCAACTGGTACATGGGCGAAAACATCGACGCCTACAAATCGGGCCAGGTGGCATTGCAGATGAATTTTGCCTTCATCTGGCCGGGGGTCGAGGCCGACCCGAACGTGGGCGGTGGCAAATCGGGTTATTTCCCCAACCCCGCCGGTCCCGCCGGGCATTTCGCGCAACTTGGCGGTCAGGGCATTTCCGTCGTTGCCGCCTCGAAAAAACAGGATGCTGCACTGGAATATATCAAGTGGTTCGCCCAGCCCGAGGTGCAAGAGCAATGGTGGCAATCGGGCGGATATTCGGCCCTGCGCGCAGTGGTCGAAGACCCGGGTTTCGCGGGCAGCCAGCCCTATGCCCAGACATTTCTCGACTCGATGGCGATCGTTAAGGATTTCTGGGCCGAGCCTGCCTATGCCTCGCTGTTGCTGACCATGCAGGACCGGGTGCACAACTATGTCATCGCCGGCAACGGCACGGCGCAAGAGGCGCTGGACGGCCTGGTTGAGGACTGGACCGAAGTGTTCGAGGACGAAGGCAAGCTTTGACCGCCCATGCCGGGCGTCTTGCTGCCCGGCACCTCACCTCTGACCCGGGGGGCACCCCTTGGGCGAGAGGAGTTTTGCCAAATCGCACGCCGCTATGGCCAGGCCGGCCCTCGGACGCCACAGTCATGCCCCATGGGCGTGCGCGGAAGGATCACCGCCAATGACATTCACCCCCATAGACAAGGCGGCCCGCGCCACGCCGCCCGCGATGGCCCGACGCATCCGCGGATTGTCGGACCGTACCATCGCCTGGATTTTCGTCGCGCCCTCGATTTTCCTTTTGCTGGCGGTGAACATCTTTCCGCTGATCTGGACCATCCGCCTGAGTTTCACCAATTTCCGCGTCAACAGACCAAACAACGATGTCGAATGGGTGGGCCTGCGGAATTACCAGCGTATCCTGACAGACGAGGGCACTTGGGCCACGATGCAGGCCACGGCGCACTTCCTGATCTGGACCATCGTGTTGCAGGTGCTGATCGGGTTCGCGCTGGCCTTCCTGATAAACAAGAAATTCCGCGGCAATGACCTGTGGACGACGATCATCGTGTTTCCGATGATGCTGAGCCCTGCGGTGGTGGGCAATTTCTGGACCTTTCTCTATCAACCGCAGATCGGGCTGTTCAATTATGTCGTCGCGTTTTTCACCGGCGCCGATCCGGCCAGCTTTTCGATGATCGGTGATGTAATGCTGGCCCCCAGGGCAATCGTGATCGCCGACACCTGGATGTGGACGCCGTTTGTGATGCTGATCTGCCTGGCAGGGCTGCGCTCGATCCCCAACAGCATCTACGAGGCGGCCGAGTGCGACCGGGCCAGCAAATGGCGCCAGTTCTGGACGATCACCATTCCCATGGTCCTGCCGTTCCTGATGTTGGCGGTACTGTTCCGGGGCATCGAGAATTTCAAGATGTTCGATCTGGTCGTGCAACTGACAGGCGGCGGCCCTGGCAACACCACGACCCTCACCTCGATCGACCTCAAGCGCGAGGCGTTCGAGAAATGGCGCACCGGTTATTCCTCGGCCTATGCCGTGATCCTGTTCGTCACTGTGTTCGGCCTTGCGTCGATCTATGTAAAAGCCCTGAACAAGGTCAAGGAACGATGAGCTTTTCCGTCACCGACCCCACACCGCGTACCAAATGGTTCGCCGGGCTGGCCGTTGCACTGTATGCGCTGATTACGCTGATGCCGCTTTTGTGGATCATCGCCACCGGGTTCAAATCGCCCGCCGATTCCATCGCCTATCCTCCCAAGATGGAGTTCCAGCCGACGCTTGAGGGTTATGTGAACCTGTTCACCACCCGCACCCGCATCAAAGAGGCCGATCTGGCCAACTTGCCCCCTGCCGACACCTGGTATGACCGGATCGTGCGCGAACAGGGCCAGATCATCGCCGGGCCATCACGGTATGGCGAGCGGTTCATGAACTCGGTCATCATCGGCTTCGGGTCCACCGCGCTGTGCATGATCCTCGGCACCGCCGCCGCCTATGCGTTCAGTCGGTTCCGCGTCCCGCTGAAGGACGATCTGCTGTTCTTCATCTTGTCCACCCGGATGATGCCACCGATCGCCGTGGCGATCCCGATCTTCCTGATGTTCCGCAACCTGGGCCTGAACGACACCCATATCGGGATGATCCTGCTGTACACCGCCGTCAACCTGTCGTTGTCGGTGTGGCTGCTGAAGGGGTTCATTGACGAAATCCCCGTAGAATACGAAGAGGCGGCGCTGATTGACGGCTATACCCGGTTCCAGGCGTTCTGCAAGGTCGTGCTGCCCCAGGCGGCTACCGGCATTGCCAGCACCGCGATCTTTTGCCTGATCTTTGCGTGGAACGAATATGCCTTTGCCGTGCTGCTGACCAGCGGCACTGCCCAGACCGCGCCCCCCTTCATCCCGACGATCATCGGCGTGGGCGGCAAGGACTGGCCCGCCGTCGCAGCCGGCGCCACGATCTTTCTCGTGCCGGTCATGGTGTTCACGATCCTGCTGCGCAAACACCTGCTGCGCGGCATCACATTCGGAGCGGTGCGCAAATGAGCGGGTTTTTCAACGGTCTTGCCCGGTTTCGCCGTGGCCCCTGGGAGCTTGTCGCCTCGGTGTTGATCGCGCTGGGGGTGGTGATGCTGATGCAGCCGTTCTTTCTGGTGCTCTACACCTATTCCTTCATCGTCACGCTGATCGGCACCGTGATGTTCATCATCACAAGCCATTTCCCGGAGTAACCCATGGCCCAGATTCGCATTCGGAACGTGCGCAAGGATTTCGGCGCCTTCAACGCCGTGAAATCATCGACCTTCACCATTGAGGATGGTGAATTCTTCATGCTGCTGGGGCCGTCGGGCTGTGGCAAGACAACGACGCTGCGGATGATGGCGGGGCTGGAATTGCCCACCTCGGGCGAGATTTTCATCGACGGCGAAGAGGTGGGCCAGAAACCGGCCAGCCAGCGTGACATCGCCTTCGTGTTCCAGATGTTCGCGCTTTATCCGCATATGAACGTCGGCAGGAACATCGCCTATCCCCTGCACAGTCAGGGAATGCCCCGCGCCGAGGTGCGCCGCCGGGTGGATGAGGTGGCGCGCATCCTGGGCATTTCCGACATCCTGGATCGCCCTGTCGGGGGCCTTTCGGGGGGCGACCGACAGCGCGTGGCGCTGGGCCGAGCCATCGTGCGCGACCCCAAGGCATTTTTGATGGACGAACCGCTGGGCGCGCTGGACGCCGAGTTCCGCGAACACATGTCACTGGAACTGCGCGCCTTGCACGACCGGATGGGCGCCACCACCGTCTATGTCACACACGATCAGCTTGAGGCGATGCAGATGGGCGACAAGATCGTAGTGATGAACCACGGCGTGGTCGAACAGTTCGGCGTGCCACAAGACATCTATGACTGGCCCGCCACCCGCTTTGTGGCCCAGTTCATCGGATCTCCGCCGATGAATTTCCTCGGATTTCACGGCATGCTAGGCAAGGGCACGACCAGTGTCACACTTGACGGGGCCCAGTTCGAAGTGCCAGCGCTTCAGGAAGGCGCCCATGGCGATCTGATTTTCGGGGTGCGCCCGGAACATGTGCATCTTGATGATGCCGCCCCCTATCGCGGGCGGGTGATCGCCACTGAATACCTGGGCACGACCCAGATCGTCACGCTGGACACGCCCCTGGGTCCGGTCAAGACGCGGGTGGCAAGCCACCGGGCGATCCGCGCGGGCGACACCACCGGTCTCAGATTTGACGCCCGCACGATCACGTTGTTTTCCGCCGAAACCGGCCGCGCCCTGCAGTCTCACGGCAATGCGGGGGGCCTGCGCCATGGCTGAGGTAAAACTTGAACAGGTCGGAAAATCCTTTGGCGCCACCCGCGCCCTGGACAGCGTGACAATGACGGTTCCCGACGGATCTTTTGTCGTGTTGCTGGGTCCGACCGGCGCAGGCAAGACGACGACGCTGCGCCTGATTGCGGGGCTGGATCTGCCTGATGCCGGCCGGATCAGCATCGCCGCCCAAGATGTTGCAGGGCTCAGCCCGGCGCAGCGCGACGTCGCCATGGTGTTTCAGCAATATTCGCTGTATCCGCATCTTTCGGTCCGGCAGAATCTGGAATTTCCGCTGAAATCACCGATCCTGCGCACCCCGCCCGCCGAAATCGCGCGCAAGGTGGGCGAAGTGGCCGAAATTTTGCAAATTACCCACAAGCTGGACAACAAGGCCACAGCGCTGTCGGGCGGCGAGATGCAGCGCGTATCGATCGGTCGTGCGCTTGTGCGCAATCCGGCGGTGTACCTGATGGACGAACCGCTCAGCTCGCTCGACGCCAAACTGCGCGCAGACCTCAGGGTCGAGCTTAAGAGCATCCAGGCGAATTCCGGCGCCACGCTGCTGTATGTCACCCACGACCAGATCGAGGCGATGACCATGGCCACCCATGTGGGCGTTCTGGATCAGGGCCGGCTGGTACAGTTTGGCACCCCGCGCGACCTGTACGAAAACCCGGTCAGCGTTTACGCCGCCAGCCGCCTGGGCCAGCCGCGCATCAATATCCTGCCCGCCGCCCTGTTTGGTGGCGCACCAGACCGCGCCGCGCAAATTGGGCTGCGTCCCGAACAGATCAGACAAGGCGAGGGCGAGAACAGCCTGGTCGAGCGTGTCGAACGTTTAGGCGATCAGACCCGCTTGCATCTCAACCTGCGCGACCACCCCATCGTCACCGTCACCAACGCCCACACCGATCTGCGCCCGGGCGACATCGTGAAGATCCGCCCCCAGAACCCCTTCTATTTCGACGCCACCGGCGCCCGTATCCCATAAGGAAAAGAAATGGCACAATTCATCAACAAGAAGGAAAACGCCGTCACCGAAGCGATCGACGGCGTGCTGCGCAGCTCTGGCGGCGCCTTGGCGCGGCTTGACGGCTATCCGCACATCCGGGTGATCCTGCGCACCGATTGGGACAAATCGCGCGTCGCGCTGGTGTCGGGCGGCGGGTCGGGGCACGAACCGGCCCATGCCGGATTTGTCGGTGCGGGGATGCTGACAGCGGCGGTGTGCGGCGACGTCTTTGCCTCGCCCTCGGTCGATGCGGTGCTGGCCGGGATTCTTACGGTGACGGGGCCGGCGGGGTGTCTGCTGATCGTCAAGAACTATACCGGCGACCGGCTCAACTTTGGTCTTGCGGCGGAACGGGCGCGGGCCTTCGGGCTGAAGGTGAACATGGTGGTGGTCGATGATGACATCGCCCTGCCCGACCTGCCGCAACCACGCGGCTTGGCCGGAACGCTTCTGGTGCACAAGATCGCCGGTGCGCTGGCCGAAGGCGGCGCATCGCTTGACAATGTAACGGCGGGCGCAGCGCGGGTGATTGCCGGGGTGAAAAGTCTGGGCATGTCGCTGGACACTTGCACGGTGCCCGGATCCCCCAAGGAAAACCGGATCGCACCGGGGCGAGCCGAACTGGGCCTGGGCATCCACGGCGAGGCGGGCGTCGAACAGGTGGATTATACCGGCGCGCACGCGGCGATCCAAACCGTGGCGGCCCGCCTGTCGGACGTCATGGGTGACGGGCCCCATGTTGTGCTGCTGAACAACCTTGGCGGCGCGTCGGTACTGGAAATGTCGATCCTGGCCAATGAATTGCTGACCTCCCCCCTGGCCGGGCAGCTGAGCCACATCATCGGGCCGGGCGCCTTGATGACATCTCTCGACATGCGGGGGTTTTCCATTTCCGTTTATCCGCTGGGTGACGAGGATTGCGCGCTTCTGGCGGCACCAGCGGGGCCGCGTGCCTGGCCCGGCTGCGTGGCGGTGGCGCCTGTGGCGGTGGTGGATTTGCCCGACGGGCTGAGCCCGGTTCCGCCGATTCCATCCGAACACGCCCAGACTGCGGCCGTTCTGACCCGGTGCTGCCGGATCCTGATCGAGGCCGAGGCCGACCTGAACGCGCTCGACGCGAAATCCGGCGATGGCGACACCGGATCGACGCTTGCCGGGGCCGCGCGGGCGCTTGTCGGTGCACTGGACCGTTTGCCACTGGCCGATCACACCCAGCTGTTCCGCGCTATCGGCCAAGAGCTGAGCCAAACCATGGGAGGGTCGTCCGGGGTGCTGTTGGCAATCTTCTTCACCGCTGCGGGCGATGCGGCATCCGGCGGGCTGCCTTTGGTCGAATCACTGAAGGCGGGGCTGGCCCGGATGCAGATGATCGGAGGCGCACAAGCGGGCGACCGCACGATGATCGACGCCTTGCAACCCGCACTGGACGCTTTGGATCAAGGTCTTGCCCCGGCGGCGCAGGCGGCGCGCGCAGGGGCCACCCGGACTGCCAGCATGGTCAAGGCCAAGGCCGGGCGCGCGTCCTATCTGAACGCCGAACAGTTGCAGGGTCACGTCGATCCGGGCGCCGAGGCTGTCGCACGGCTGTTCGAACGTCTGAGCGTCTGAGCCCTCACAGGACAGCGCCTCCGGAGCGGGGCACTGTCTTGTCGTTCAGCCCTGAAGGAAACGCGCGACGCTGGTCACCACCGCTTCGGCCCAAACGGCCGGCAGCCAGCCGCCAAACGCGGCGGCAATGCACGGATCATTGGCCAGATCGCCGCAGAACTGCCGCTGATCCAGTCAGATCCGTGGCGTCGTGCGGGCCGCCTCTGGCGCGCGCAGCAGATCGGGCCAATGAGGACCATCGGGTGCGATTTCGCTGCGGCCCTCGCGGAACCATGCACCCATCCGCGCCTACTGCGCCTCGACCAGGGTCAGCCCCAGAACTACGGCGCCCACAGTCAGCGCAGCGCGCACCGTGGGCAGGACAAACCCGATGCGGCGAAACGATCCGTCAAAGGCACCGCGCCGGGTGGTGTCGACGATGGCGGGATTCGAAAACCGCCGTTTGATCAGCACGAGGAAATCCGCAGCGCTGGTGCCCGGCACTGCGGCGACGTGAGGCGTGATCACATCCGCCTGCACCTTGCGGAAAAACCCGGCAATCAACAGATCGGCCATCTGCGTGACCAACGGCGCTTTGTCTTCGGCTGCCGGCCGTAAATCGACCATTGATTTGGTCACCTCGGCGCTGGTGCCGGCCAGATCAAGCTGGATCAAGGTGGTGAGGCAATCCTGCGCCAACAGTTTTTCACGTTCCGCCGCACCGTCCCGGCCGCACCCCGGCCTCGACAATGGCCCAGTCGAGAGCGCGTCCTTCGTCGATCAGGCAGTGAGGTGCGCCCAGTCATAGCGGGGCACGCGGATGCCTTCGGACAACTGCGCCAAGGTACAGCTTGAATTCCGGTGTATGGCGCCGCTGTATCGCCATGTTCGCCGCAGTCCTTCAGTTATCAGCAGAGCTTTACAACCGGTCTGCAATTCCCCGGCAATCTACGCGCGCCAACTCGCTGCGCGACAGGCCGGTCTCTATTTCGTGATCGGATATGGCGCATTATTTCCTTGAGCCTGTGGTTACTACAGACCCTACACCGATCCTGGCTGAGAGATGAGAGGTGAGTCGCATGAGCATTGCCGAGGACAAGACAAGTCGCACAGTCCCGGGTCGCCCGGCGCGCAAGGGCTGGTTCGCGGCAGGTGGTGTCGTGGGCGCGTTTCTTGCCACGGCCCGCTGCATCGGACCTCTGGTGCTGCTGACACTGGGGATTTCCGGCGCGTGGATCGGCACCCTCACGGCGCGGGCTTCCGGCAGATCCATTCCCGCCAGCCCAAGGTCTGCGAACCCGGGTCCTACTGCGCGCAACCGAACTCTGCCCGGATCACCAAAACCCTGATCTGGGCGTCGTTCGCCCTCGTTCTTGCGGCACTCACCATCAATTGGTGGGACCAGATTCTCTACTAACCCGAAAGGAAACTCGATGAAGAAAATCCTGGCGCTTGCTCTGTTCAGCCTGAACGCCGTCGCCCCTATTGCTGGAACCGCTGCCGCGGCGCAGTCGCTCGCGACCGAGCAGACCGTGACCTTTACGGTCGAGAATATGACCTGCGCGCTCTGCCCGGTGTCGGTGAAGCGCGCGATGGAGGGTGTCGAGGCGATCGCTGCCGCCTCTGCCAACGCAGACTATCCGGCTCTTGTCGAGGGCTGGCCCCATGCGTGATGACCTGATGGGTGGTGTGCTGGCAACGGCGGTCGCCGCCCCGGTCGTGATCGTCTGCTGTGGCGGCGGCGGGGTTCTGCTGACCGGCGCGGTCGGCGGCTGGCTCAGTGGGCTTGGCGGCATTGCGGCACTGATCATCGCGGCGGGTGCCGCGCTGGTGTGGCGCAGCCTGCAGCGGCGAAGGGGCGATGACGCCCGGCTCATTGATCCGGCTGACGCGAAGGAGATATTCCATGGCCAGTCCTGACGAACGCACGTTGCTCGGCATCGGGATCGTCGGCACTGTTGTCACCGCACTATGCTGTTTCACGCCGGTGCTGGTCGTGGCTCTGGGGGTTGTCGGCCTTTCAGCGGTGCTGGGCTGGATCGACTATGTGCTGTTTCCGGCGCTCGCCTTCTTCATCGCGCTGACCATCTACGCCGTCTGGCGCCGACAGCGGCTCATAAGAAAGAATGGATAATTCGATGAAAAATGATTGTTGCACACCCGCCGGCGATTTCGACCTTGCCGTGATTGGCGCCGGGTCGGCTGGCTTCTCGGCGGCGATCACCGCGGCCGAGGGCGGCAAGCGCGTGGCGCTGATCGGCCATGGCACCATCGGCGGCACTTGCGTGAACGTGGGCTGCGTGCCCTCCAAGACAATGATCCGCGCTGCCGAAGCGCTGCACGGTGCGAGGGCCGCTCGACGGTTTCCCGGCTTGCAGGGTGAGGCGCGGGTTGATGATTGGGCGGCGCTGGTCGCGGCCAAGAACGATCTGGTCGGGATGCTGCGGCAGAAGAAATACGCCGACCTGCTGCCTGGCTACGATGGTGTCACCTATATCGACGAAGGCGCGGCGCGGCTGGTAGAGGGTGGTGTCGACGTCGGCGGGCGCAAGATCACTGCGCCGAAGGTCATTGTCGCCACGGGCGGCAGGCCCGCTGTGCCGGAAATCTCGGGAATCGACGCGGTTGCGGTGCTCGACAGCACCGCGCTGCTGGATCTCAAGACCCTGCCCGGAAGCCTGATCTTCCTTGGCGGCGGATATATCGGCGTGGAACTGGCGCAGATGATGGCCCGCATGGGCGTTTCTGTGACGATTGTCTGCCGCTCGCGCCTGTTGCCGCTGGCGGAGCCGGAGGTCGGTGCGGTCCTTACCGATACGCTGCGTGCCGAAGGCGTGACAATCGCGGATGGCGTGGCCTACAAATCCGTACGGCAGGGCGACGACGGTGCGATCCTGACGGTTGCGCAAAATGGCGAAACCCGCAATCTGACTGCCGATTATCTCGTCCTGACCACGGGGCGCAGGCCAAACACCGAAGGGCTCGGACTGGCCGAGATGGGCATCGACACCGATGCGCGCGGCGCCATCCGGGTGGGCGACGACATGGCCACGACTCGCCCCGGAATCTATGCGGCGGGCGACGTGACCGACCGCGACCAGTTCGTTTACATGGCCGCCTATGGTGCCAAGCTCGCGGCCCGGAACGCTGTACTGGGCGGGACCGAACGCTATGACAATGCCGCGATGCCCTGGGTCGTGTTCACCGATCCGCAGGTGGCGGGCGTGGGCCTGACCGAAGCTCAGGCGATCAAGGCTGGGTTTGATATGAAAACCAGCGTTATCAGCCTCGACAACGTGCCCCGCGCTCTGGCCGCACGCGACAGGCGGGGGTTGATCAAGTTGGTGGCAGATGCGCAGACCGACCGTCTGCTTGGCGGCGTGATCGTGGCACCGGAAGGCGCGGACAGCGTTCAGACACTGGTCATGGCGCTTAAGTTTGGTATGACGACCAAGGCTCTTGGCGAAACGATCTTTCCCTACCTTACCACGGTCGAGGGACTTAGGCTGGCGGCGCAGACCTTTGATAAGGATGTGGCGAAGCTTTCATGCTGTGCTGGGTGAGTGACCAAGCCAGACACCCCTAGCGGCATGAGATGATGACAGCGGTCAGCCTTGGTGCTGACCGCCGATCCCCTCGAACATCGCGCGCAGATCGACAGTAGACCGATTGCCGATATCGGCGAGGTTTTCGTCAAGCCAGCGGGTGGCAGTTTCGCGGCCAATGTCGCGCAGCTTGGTCAGAAACGCCCATTCGACATTCATCTTCGACGAAGCGCCAAGCGGTTTCAGTTCAAGCTGGTTCTCGACGACGTGTACCCGCACCTGACGATAATTGTCCGCAGACAGTTTTCCCTGCCGGATAAGCCGATCCACAAAGTCGATGCTGCGCAACTCCTTGAGCAGGCTGCCGTTGAAGCTGATCTCGTTCATCCGGTTCTGAATGTCCTGCGGCATCTTGGGCGCGCCCTTGCGTTCGATCGGGTTGACCTGCACCACGACAATGTCGTCGGTCCCTGTCTGGCCGTGAAAGGGAAACAGGGACGGGTTGCCCATGTAGCCGCCATCCCAATAGGGTACGCCGTCGATCTCGACCGCTTGGTAAAGATTTGGCAGACAGGCCGACGCCATCACCATGTCAACAGTCAATGCCTCGCGCGGAAAGACCTTGACCTTGCCGGTCTCGACATTGGTCGCCGAGATATAAAGCTTGAACGCAGTGCACTTGCGCACCATCTCGAAATCAATACTTTCTTCCACCAGATCGCGCAGCGGGTTCATGTTCATCGGGTTAAGCTGATAGGGTGACGCCAACCGCGAAAGTGCGTCCATCGCGTGATACATGGGATTGTTTTCCAGCCCCCAGTTGCCGGTCAGCACGTCGTAAGGCGTGCGTTTAAGCGGGCTGTTCTTCGCGCCGTCGCTCATGGCCTGCCAGAAGTTTTCGAGGGCTGCGCGCGCCCCGTCAACGCCATCACGGGTAAAACCATCGGCCAGCGCCACCGCGTTCATGGCCCCCGCCGAAGTGCCGGAAATTCCAGCGATCTTCAGCCGTCCGTCTTCGAGAACTCGGTCGAGAACGCCCCAGGTAAAAGCCCCATGCGCGCCGCCACCTTGCAAGGCAAAGTTCACGAGTTTGGGTTTTTGTGCCATGTGATCGGCCCTTTTCAAGTGTTGCTATGCCTGACGCCTGCGCGCGATCAGGCACGATAGTCGTGAACGATTCGCCCGTAGGGCAGCGACAGGTCGGCGATGATATGCTGGCCCTCGATGATGCGGCGGACCGGCAGGTCGGCCACCGGCGCATTGACATGCGGCACAAGATGCAACCGCGCCCGGCCGCGCCAGAAACCTTTGACGGTGACGTCAGTCATCTCAAATGCGACAAGCTCGGCAATGCGCGGCCCGCCGGTGACGCAAGGGATCAGCTTGAGGTTCACGACCGTCTTGGTCAATTTCTTCGCACACTCGACCGGATCGTCACAGGCGTTTTCGTGTTTGTAGACCATGGTACCCATCGCCACCCGCTGCCCGGCATAGTTCAACGTACCGGTGAGCGTGTCTTTTTCCACCCGCAAGGACGGCTCGCCCCAGCGTTTGGGAAAGCCCCAGATCTCGCGCCCCGCGGTGATCGGCGGTTCGATATTGAGAAACATCATCGCAGTGTAGTTGACCGGTTTGCCGTCCAGCAGGCAGGGGATGACAATTCCAGACTCCTGATACGCCCCAAAGCCAGAACTGTCTGGCATGTTGATCCACTCATAGACCACGGTGTCCGACCCGTCCGGCTCCAACGGCTCGGGCACCATCGCCCTGATCGCCTCTGGATCCGTCACATAGACGATATTGAAATATTCGCGGTCGATGAATCGATACGGGCCGTGGGGATAACTGGGGTTACCTGGCGGCATGCCGGCGAGCGACAGAATGTCGGTCTTGTTCATGGTCTGATGTCCGTTGATTGTTGATCTCAGTCCATCCGCCAGCCGTGGCTGACCACGATGCTTTGGCCAGTCAACGCATTGCTGGGGAAGCTGGCAAGGAAAAGCGCGGTATGCGCCACATCCTCGACGGTGGTGAATTCCTTGTCCACCGTCTCGCCCAGCATCACCTTGTTGACCACATCTTCTTCGGAAATGCCAAGATCCTTGGCTTGTTCCGGAATCTGCTTGTCCACCAGCGGTGTCTTGACAAAGCCGGGGCAGATCACGTTGGTGCGCACGCCCTTTTCGCCGCCTTCCTTGGCAATCGTGCGGGCCAGCCCCATCAGGCCGTGCTTGGCCGCCACATAGGGCGCCTTGAGCGCCGAGGCTTCCTGAGAATGGACCGAGCCCATGTAGAGGATAGTGCCCGACCCCTGCTTGTACATCTGTGGCAACACGGCTTTTGACGTCAGGAACGCGCCGTCAAGGTGAATCGACACCACTTTGCGCCATTCGTCAAAGGTGAACTCCTCGACCCGTTTAACCATCTGGATGCCGGCGTTTGACAGCAGAACGTCCACCCGGCCGTGCGCGTCGATCACCTTGTCAACGCCGCGCTGCACCGCGCCCTCGTCGGTCACGTCCATATCCACGCCCATGTGCCCATCGCCCAGCGACTTTGCCGCTTCGTTCGCCGCGTCGATGTCGATATCGGCGATCACCACTTTACCGCCCGCAGCGGCAAAGCGTTTGGCGATTTCCAGGCCGATGCCGCTGGCACCCCCGGTGATGATGCAGATCTTGCCGTTAAGTTGCATGGTGCTGTTGCCTTTGCGAAAAATGGGAAGGGACCGATCTTTCTTTTTTTGGAGAAGAACGGCAAAACGGATCGATCTTTTGAAAGTCGCATCGAACCGCACGCAAGGTGTTCAGGCCGTCAGGCGACCGCGGATCGGATAGTCATTGTCACGGATAAACTTCAGCCCCTTGGCGAGGCCGGCGAGATCCGGTCTTGCAAACGGCGCGTTCGAGATATCCACGACCTGAAGCAGTCCGTCAGCGTTAATCACGATCACGCCCGGCTCAGCGAAGGGACGGTCGGTTTCTTTCTCCGAGCGCGGCTCTGAGACATAGAGGCCAAGCATCTGCATCTGATCGACGGTCAGCCCATAGCCGACCGGAAACGACACGCCAATCTCGTCGGTGAAACTTTTGGCGCGATCTTCCGGGTCACCGGATATGGCAACGACACCAACCCCTGCCTTGGCAAAATCGGGGGCTGTGCGCTCAAGCTCGGCAAGGTAGGTTTTGCAGATCGGGCAATGTGCGCCACGATAGAACACCACCATCTGCCAATCGTGATCGCCCATAGGCGCCCCGAGGTGCAACTCACCACCGCCAAGCCGTGGCACTTTGGTTTCGGGAAGGCGCTCACCGGATTTGGGTTTGTTTGTCATAGTCGTTTCCTGTTGTTCGTCTGCTGAAATTCAATGCCGGATTGCTGCGACACTGCTTCGAATCCTTGGAAAAGCAAAGCGCCAACGATACGGTTACTGTCCATTGTGCCAACATTGTGATTGCTCGCCGGGTTCAAGCACGGCCACTGCGAAAAGCCGGTGCGGATCGGTGGGAAATTCCGAGATCCGCCATCCGGTCTTGGTCGCCATGTCATCCGCGCCGCGCTGGCTGTATTTGTTGCTGCTGTCGGTGTGGATCCTCTCACCACTGCGAAACTGAATGCTTAATCCGTCGAGGAGGACGGTCTGCGCAGCGCGACTCACAAGGTGCATTTCGATACGAGAAAGCTTGGCATTCCAACGGGCCTGATGGTCAAAGCTCTTCGCTAGATTGGCCCCGGCCTCACCGTTCAGGCGATGACGAAGATTGCGGTTGAAAACGGTGGTCACTTATTCAGTGTCGTCATAGGCGCGGATCAGTATCTCAGGATATTTCACGAGATCCACACAGAGGGAAAAGGCCGTGATGCCTTGCCGATTCCTGACGCGCCGGAGCAGATTTTGCGCCTCAACCAGTTCCAGGTTGCCAATTGTCGATCCGGGGGAAAATGCCACTTTGGGCGTTCTCCCTATTGCGGGCGGCAGTTTCATATCTTGCAGAAAATCTTCGACAAGCGGCAAAATCGTCAGATCGGGATAAACACGTTCGACATCCCTCGCAGTGTACTAAAGAAACTCGCCCGACGCAGAGGTGGTCACAGGTTTCAGACCCATCGTTTGGGTGGATCGCATCACGATAGAAGTGATCCACAATGAAGAAACGAAAAAACCATTCGCCTGACTTGACCGCAATAATTCAAGAGTGTCCTGTTTTGGCGCCTGATGGATTGTTGGCAGCCTTTACCATTTCAGGAGCGCACGGCTGATCTTCGCCTTGATTTTGGATCGGGCGCGAATGGCACGCCGTCAAAAGCCAGTTCGCGATCATGTTCGAAAAGCGCCTCCCAAGGGCGCAACAAAATGAACGAGAGCGAAAGATTCTGCACAGTCTCACCAAACGCAGCGGTGATGCAAGCCTTGATCGCAACTGTTGATCGGCAAAAGCGAGCCTGGAGCCAATTGCATGGCGCAGTTTCCTTGTCACTGGCCATAAAAGACTTGCCGTCTTTCCAGCCATCAACGGCAAGCGCCCCAGACCCTGTCACGACAGGATTTGTACCGATCACGAATGGTGTCGTCGTCCTGGTATAGTAATTTCGCGATCTGCACGCAGCTGTCGCCAACATCAAGCAGTGGGATCGCGTTTGCCCCCCCGCGCAACGCCATGGTCTTTGCGCTGACCGCGCCCGCACGCCTCAAGGACCAGTCGTTCCGCTCGGGAAATATAATCCGCCCGGATCATTGAATTGCCTGAACCTTTCCAAAACCCAAACGTGAATTCGCCTCAGCAAGAACTCCGAGTATACCAAGTGCAATCTTCTGGACCAGGAACGCAAAGTAGCGCTGTCAGGATTGGGCGATCTGTTTCACGGCATCGAAGTCGTGTCGGACAAAACCCCCGAAGGCTATGCTGCGATCTTTGCCCGCCATACCAAGGGGGCGACAAAAACGATGACGGCGCGGAATTCGTTGAAATCCTGTGGCTGCCGGTGCTGGATCCGGGCGGCTGGGGCGTGCATGTGCCACACGGGGCGCCTTGGGCGCGGGAACAGGCCAATGCACCGCAAAACCATCCGCGATTCAGCGCCATCGACTCATTGAGCCGGATTATTGGCCTGACCCGAGCCCTGACACAAGGTATCTTTCAGATGTACACGGTCCTATTGAAACATCTTGGGGGTATCAAACACCCGCGCCCTACATCTTGAGGTTTCAGATGAGAGACCAAGCAAAAGTATCTGAAATTAAGGTGTTTTATGCCAAAGCATTTCATGCTATTGTTCAGCCTTAAGCGGATCAGGCGACAGATCTGGCCGCGTGAGGCAGAAAAAGGCAGTGACCGTGGGAACACGAATGGTATCGCTTGTTAAGGCAGGCCTGATAATCACGACCATTTTCCTATTCGTTGTGCCCAGTATGGCACGACCCGCCCCCTATGCGGCGATGGTGATGGATGCCCGCACCGGCGAGGTGCTGCACGCGACCAACGCCGATACACGGCTGCATCCCGCATCCCTGACCAAGATGATGACGCTTTACGTCGCCTTCGAGGCAATCCGCAGAGGCGAGATCAGCCTCGACACCCAAGTGCGCGTTTCCAAAAATGCCGCGTCCGAACCGCCATCAAAGCTGGGCCTGAGGGCCGGCGAAAACATTGCCTTGCGGCATCTGATCAGAGCGGCGGCGATCAAATCCGGCAATGACGCCGCCACCGCGATCGGCGAGGCGGTCTCGGGGTCGGAGGCAGCTTTTGCCGACCGCATGACGCGCACGGCCAAAGCGTTGGGCATGACGCGCACGACGTTCAAGAACGCCAACGGCCTGACTGCGGAAGGCCATCTTTCGACGGCTCGCGACATGACAGTTCTGGGGCGTCGGCTGCTGTTTGACTATCCACAATACTATAACCTGTTTTCACGTCAGTCAGAAAATGCCGGCGGGCGGATCGTCAGAAACACCAACCGCCGATTGCTGGCCGACTATCCCGGTGCAGACGGCATCAAAACCGGATACACCAACGCTGCCGGGTTCAATCTTGTGGCATCAGCCGTGCGCGGCAACGAACGGGTGATTGCGACGGTGTTTGGCGGCCGATCGACGGCGTCGCGCAATGCCAAGGTGGCTGAATTGTTGGACCTTGGTTTCAAACGCGCGCCCAGCAATGCCCCGATCAAGGCCCCTGCCCCGCCCGCCCTTGTGGCAGCGGTGCCGGGCGACGCCACGCTGAAAGGCAAGACAATTCGTGTGGTAATGGCGCCACAGAAATCTCTGCGCCCACAGCCGCGCCCCGGCCATACCGCGGCCCCCGTGGTAATCGCCGCCCTTGCCCCCGAAAAGCCCCGCGACGAGGCTGCACCCAACAGCCTGCCTGCCAGCCTGATCGTCGCCGCCGCGCCGGTCCCGCCACCGCGCCCGGAAGATCTGATCGCGGCTGCACCAGAAGGAACACCCGGCGCGCTGAAACTTGAGGTGGTCACCCGCGTTTCGACGGCAGGTGGTCGGCACTACGGCATCAACGTTGGAAAATATGCATCGCAATACGAGGCCGAGCGTGTGCTGCTGAAAACAGCCCTTGTCGAAATCAGCACCCTCGACGAGGCGCTGCGCAAGGTCGTGTCACGCAGTGGCGGGTACGAGGCGAATTTCGTCGGCATGACGGAAGATATGGCACAACTGGCCTGTCGGCGCCTTGAGGCGCGGCGCATGTCCTGCACGACACTCGGGCCCAGCTGACCGTCGGCCCTCAGGCCCGCGCCTTGTGGTCGAGCGCCGCCGCCAACAAGGCACGGGTGTAGTCGGTACGCGGGTTGTCGAATATCTGACCGGCGTCGCCCTGCTCCACCACATCGCCCTCTTTCATCACCAGCACCTTGTGCGACAGGGCCCGGACGACCTTCAGGTCGTGACTGATAAACAGATAGGCCAGCTGATATTTCTGCTGCAAATCCCGAAGCAATTTCACGATCTGCACCTGAACGGTCATATCCAGCGCACTGGTAGGTTCATCCAGCACCACCAACAGCGGGCGCAGGATCATCGCGCGGGCAATGGCGATTCGCTGCCGCTGACCACCGGAAAATTCATGCGGGTATCGGTGCATGGTCAACGGATCCAACCCAACCTCGGCCATGATCTCCGCCACCATGGTGCGTTTGTCCTGGCCGTCGCGAGTGCCGTGAATCGTCAGCCCTTCGGCGATGATCTCTTCCACCGTCATACGCGGCGAAAGTGAGCCATAGGGATCCTGAAACACGATCTGCATCGCGCTGCGCAGGGGCCGCATGTCGCGCCCTTGCAGACCTTGCACATCGCGTCCCATGAAAATGATCGGCCCTTGCGACGGGATCAGCCGCATGATCGCCAAGGCCAGCGTCGTCTTGCCTGAACCGGATTCGCCTACAATTCCGACCGTTTCACCACGCCGCACCGACAAGGTGGCGGCGTTCACCGCCTTCACATGGCCCACAGTGCGTTTCAGGAAACCACGCTGAATGGGAAACCAGATGCGCAGGTCTTTCGTGTGCAGGATTTCATCGGCGTCGTCCTGCACCGGGGCCGGCACCCCCGTGCTTTCGGCGTTCAACAGCATCTTCGTATACGCGTGTTGAGGATTTGCAAAAATTTCGCCGGTCGGGCCATGCTCGACGATTTCGCCCTGTTTCATAACACACACCCTGTCGGCGATCTTGCGCACGATGCCCAGATCATGGGTGATGAACAGCATCGACAGCCCCTTGTCGCGTTTCAACCCATCCAGAAGGTCAAGGATCTGCGCCTGGATCGTCACATCCAACGCTGTGGTCGGTTCATCGGCAATCAACAGTTCGGGGCCGTTGGCCAGGGCCATGGCGATCATCACACGCTGGCGCTGGCCGCCCGACAACTGGTGCGGATAAGCCCCCAAACGCGACTCTGGGTCATTGATGCCCACCTGGACCAGCAACTCGATGATTTTGTCGTGCAGCGTTTGCCCGTCAAGCCCCTGATGCAGCGTGATCGATTCGGCCAGCTGTTTTTCCAGCGTATGCAGCGGATTGAGCGAGGTCATCGGCTCTTGAAAGATGAAACTGATGTCGTTGCCGCGCACCCGGCGCAATTCTTTTTCCGAGGCCCCAACCATTTCGGCCCCCAAATAGGTGATCGAACCCGAGGTCTGCGCCGAATCGCCCAACAGCGATACGGTGGACAGAGCTGTCACCGATTTGCCCGACCCCGATTCACCCACCAAGGCAACCGTTTCACCCTTGTCCACATGAAACGACACGCCACGCACGGCTTGCGTTTCGGCCCCGTCCTGTCGGAACGAAACGGTCAGGTTCTTGACTGTCAGAACGGCGGTCACTGAAAGGTCTTTCTGGGATCAAAGGCATCGCGGATGCCCTCGAAGATGAACACCAACAGCGACAACATGATCGCAAAGGTGAAAAATGCGGTAAAACCCAGCCAAGGCGCCTGAAGATTCTGTTTCGCCTGCAAGGTCAATTCGCCCAGAGACGGCGCCGAAGACGGCAATCCGAACCCCAGAAAATCGAGGCTGGCCAAGGTTGCGATGGTGCCGGTGATGATGAACGGCAGCATGGTGACCGTGGCCACCATGGCGTTGGGCAGCATATGACGAAACATGATCGTCCAGTTGCTGACGCCCAGAGCACGGGCGGCGCGGACATATTCGAAGTTGCGCGCCCGCAAAAATTCGGCCCGCACAACCCCAACAAGCGCGGGCCAGCCGAACAACACCGTGACAAACACCAACAGCCAAAACCCGCGACCCAGAATCGCAAACAGAATGATGATGATGTAAAGGCTGGGGGTGCTTGTCCAGATTTCCAGAAACCGCTGAAACAAGAGGTCGGTCCAGCCGCCGAAATACCCCTGAATCGCACCGGCCAGAATGCCGATGATGCTGGTCAGGACAGTGACGATCAGCGTGAAAAGTATCGACAGCCGGAAGCCATAAATCACCCGCGCCGCCACATCGCGGGCGGTGTCATCAGTGCCCAAAAGGTGGTTTGCGTCAGGCGGTGACGGGGCAGCTCCCCCAATATCGTTGATCGTGTCATAGGAAAACGCGATTGGCGGCCAAAGGATCCAACCTCGGGAAAAATCCCCCTCGGGTGTTTCATCGGCATCGACTTGGGCAAGCAGGCCATCGGGATCGTCGAAACAGGTTTCCAAGCCGCCGGTGCGGATCAGACAGCGCACTTCCGGATCGCTGTACACCGCCTCTGTCTGGAAATCGCCCCCGAACGCCGTTTCGGGATAAAAGTTGAACACCGGCGTAAAATATTCGCCGCGGTATTGCACGAGGATCGGTTTATCATTGGCCAGAAATTCGGCGAACAACGACAGCACGAAAACGACGCCGAAAATCCAGAGGCTGAACAGTGCACGTCGATTGCGTTTGAAATTGCGCCAGCGTCTTTGATTCAGCGGACTGAGAAACATCCGCTCCTTTGATGGCACGGCAATTGGTGTGGTTTCAGTGCGCGGCGCAGGATTGAAGGCCATCGGTTATCCCTCGCGCCGGTCGAAATCAATGCGGGGGTCGATAAAGACATACATCATGTCCGACAGGATGCCGACGACCAGACCGATCAGGCCGAAAAAGAACAAGGTGCCAAAGATCACCGGATAGTCGCGCGCCACCGCGGCTTCGAACCCGAGGCGTCCCAATCCGTCGAGCGAAAAGATGGTTTCGATGATCAGGCTGCCCCCGAAAAACACGCCGATGAACACCGCCGGAAAGCCGGCGATCACGATCAGCATCGCGTTGCGGAAGATGTGGCCATACAGCACCCGCGATTCTGACAGGCCCTTCGCCTTGGCGGTGATGACATACTGCTTTTTTATCTCGTCGAGAAAGCTGTTTTTGGTCAGCAAGGTCAGGGTTGCAAAGGCTGAGATCGTGCTGGCGGTCACGGGCAGGATAATGTGCCACAGATAATCCACCGCTTTGCCAAACAGGCTCAACTGATCAAAATTGTCCGAGGTCAGGCCGCGCAGCGGGAAAATCTGAAAATACGATCCGCCCGCAAACAGCACCAGCAGAAGAATGGCAAACAAAAAACCCGGAATGGCATAGGCCACGATAATCAGGGCACTGGTCCAGGTGTCGAAACTGCTGCCGTCTTTCACAGCCTTGCGGATACCAAGGGGAATCGACACAAGATAGGCGATGACAGTCGACCACAGGCCAAGGGTGATCGAAACCGGCATTTTCTCCAGCACAAGGTCAATCACCGAGATCGAGCGAAAGTAACTTTCGCCAAAATCGAAGCGGATATAGTTCCACATCATGTTGAGGAACCGTTCAAGCGGCGGCTTGTCAAAACCGAATTCACGTTCCAACTGGGCGATGAATTCTGGCGGCAAGCCGCGCGACCCGACATAGTTTTCGTCCGATCCAACCCCCAAGGTATCGCCGCTGCCGCCAGAGATTCCTTCGAAAACGTCGCCGCCGCCCTCAAGCTGGGCGATGATCTGTTCAATCGGGCCACCCGGAACAAATTGGGTAAGCGCAAAGTTGATGACCATTATTCCCAGCAATGTAGGCACGATCAACAACAGCCGTCTGAGGATATAGGCGCCCATCCGATCAGATCTTGCCAGCGGCCTTCAGCGCCTCAAGCCGGGTTTCATCGACCCACCAAAAATCCAGTTCCCCCAACGCATAGGGCGGCAGCGGCTTTGGGTAAGCGTAGAAATCGAAAAAGGCGACGGAATGTGCATCCTTGAACCACTGTGGCACCCAAAACCGCTTGGCCCGCAGTACCCGATCCAATGCCTTGACGGCGGTTTGCATCGTTTCTCGGGTATCGGCGGCCATGACATGTTCAATCAGCCGTTCCACCGCAGGATCACACAAGCCCATGGAATTGAATACATCTTCGACGCCGCTGCATCCGAAATACTGTTGCAACCCACTGCCCGGTTCATACCCCGTGGGAAACTGATCAACCACCATGTCAAACTGATGGTTGCGGGTCAGGTCGGTGTATTGCGCAGGATCAACACGGTTCAGGCGGGCGTTCAGCCCCAGCGCTTTGAGGTTGCTGACAAAAGGGCTGTGCACGCGGTCAAACGTCGGGCTGTCTTCCAGAATTTCAACATCCAGCGTCTGCCCGTTCTTGCGGCGCATTCCGTCGGCCCCGACGGCCCAGCCGGCAGCGTCCAACAGGGCGCTGGCGCGGCGCAGGTTGGCGCGATCCAACTGGCGCGCACCGCTTGCGGGGGCACCGACCGGGGGCTCGGTCAGCAGGCTGGCGTCGATCAGGCCGTCATCGACCAGCGGTTGCAGAAGGGCGATTTCTGCTGGCGGGGGGGGGCCTTCCGGCTCAAGTTCTGAATTTTCCCAGAAACTGTCGATGCGGCCATAAATCCCATAGAACAGCGTTTCATTCGACCACTCGAAATTGAACATCAGGCCGATTGCCTCGCGCACGGCGGGTTCCTGAAATTTTTCCCGCCGCAGGTTGAAAACATAGCTCTGGCCGGTGGCGATTGTGCCATCGGGCAGTTCGGTCTTGATCACCGTGCCGTCCTGCACTGCGGGAAAATCATAGGCCGTCGCCCAGTTTTTCGAACTGTTTTCGTTTCGGAACGTATAGGCGCCCGCCTTGAACCCTTCCAGCGCGGCCGAAGCATCACCAAAATATTCGACGCGAATCCGGTCATAATTCGCCCGCCCGACATTGATCGGCAAATCGCGCCCCCAATAGTCGGGGTTGCGCCGATAGACGATTCGCGCATTGATGTCATAGCGCTCCAACACATACGGGCCGCTGCCCAGCCCCGGCTCAAGGCGGCTTTCATCCAGAACGGCGCCGGTGTCGGCAAACCACTGTTTCGACATCACGGGCAGTCCTGCCGCAACCTGAACCCGGTCACGAACCGGCGTTTCAGGTTTGAAGTTGTATTTTACGCGCTGGCTGTCCAAGACCTCGACGCTTTCGACATATTGCGACAGGACCGCGCGGAACGACACCAGACCTTCGGCAAGAAACAAATCATAAGTGAATTTCACATCTTCAGCGGTCAGCGGCGAACCGTCGGAAAACGCCGCCTCGGGGCGAATGTTGAAAACGGCCCAAGACCGGTCATCCGGGTATTCCACCGTCTCGCACAAAAGGCAGTACAACGCGCCGATTTCATCGGCCACCCCCACCATCATGTCCTCATATCCCGCGCTGGCCAGCAGGCCGGCTCGGCCCTTCCGGCTGTACGGGTTCATCGAGTCGAAGGTGCCGAGCCAAGACATGGAAAACTCGCCGCCTTTCGGCGCATCTGGATTGACGTAAGCCAGATGCGCAAAATCCACCGGATATTTCAACTCGCCAAAGGTTGAAATGCCATGGGCTTTGGTTACCGCCGCGTCCGAGGCGCCCCAAGCCACGTCGCCGCCCAGCAGTATCGCAAACGCAATCAATGACACTGTCATCGTTTGGCCCAAATCAGGCGCCGCAGCGACGCGGGATCGGACGGGCGGGCGGCGGTCAGGCATGACAGGCTCCTTGGAAGACGATCTGGGCTCATAGGTTTCAACGTAAAGGTCGCGCGGACCTGATCAAGATCATTTTGGCTGAACTTGTGGTGATCACAATCTGCGCAAGCGAACGCCAATGCGCAACATCGTTTCGCGGCGGCACAACGAAAAGGGCCGGCCCGGATGGGCCGGCCGCGTCGCCGTGCACAACCCCTGTATCAGCCGCCAAATGTGGCCAGATATGCGATCAGATTTGCCCGATCTTCGGGCTTTGCGAGTCCGCGATAGACCATTTTTGTGCCAGGCGCATATGCACTGGGGTTTTCGATGAAACCGTTCAGATTTTCGGGCAACCATTCACCGGGCATCTCGGCCAGCACTGTGGAATAATTGAACCCTTCGGCACTGCCTTTGTCGCGGCCGACGACACCGTACAGATACGGGCCCGTGGCGTTTGCACCGGCCTCAAGCTTGTGGCACGCGGAACAGGGCCGCCACAGCTTTTCACCAGCATCGGCCGAAGCTGCGGCATACAACTGTTCAAAGGGAATTTCCGGTACGTCTTCTGCCACTTCCGTTGCGGCGCCTTCAACCTCGATCGCGTAGGCCTGCTCGTGGCCCTCACCATGGCCCCCACCAGTATGATACAACGATTCAGCGGCCCATCCACCGAGAAGAAACACCAGAAATGCGCCGCAAACGGCACCAACGGTTTTTGTCAGGGTCATTGTGTCGAACATGTCGCGTTCCGTCTTGTCAGTTGGCTGTTGCTTCCTATCCTCTTACAGCCCCGGCTTTCAAGCGCTATGAGCCGCGACATGACGCCTTAGGCGTGTTTTTCGCCAATCATTGCACCAGGTCAGGGGAACTCATGGTCGGAAGGATCGCATTTCAGGGAGAGTTGGGCGCCTACAGTCATCAGGCCTGCGTTGAAGCGCGGCCAGATCACACGCCGTTCCCCTGCCCAAGCTTTCAGGATGCGATCGATGCGGTGCGCAACGGCACATGCGACCTTGGCATGATCGCCGTTGAAAACTCGACTTATGGCCGCGTGGCGGACGTCCATTCGCTCTTGCCCGACAGCCAGTTGCACATCATCGACGAACATTTCATCCGGGTTCATATCAACCTTTTGGGCGTGCCGGGCGCGACGTTGGGGCAGGTTAGCCGGGCGCATGGCCATGTTGTGATTCTGCCGCAATGTGCGCAATATCTGCGGGCGCATCGCATCGAGCCGGTGGTCAGCCCCGACAACGCCCGCGCCGCACGTGACGTGATGGTCTGGGGTGACCCAACACAGGCGGCGTTGGCGTCTGAACTGGCGGCAAAGATCTATGGTCTTGACATTTTGGCAGCGCAAATCGAAGACAATCCCAACAATACAACGCGTTTCCTCATCATGGCGTGCGACATTGACGTGACGCGCCGAGGCAACGGCAAAATGATTACGGCTTTCGTGTTTCGGGTACGCAACCTGCCTGCGGCATTATACAAAGCCATGGGAGGCTTTGCGACGAATGGAATCAACATGACCAAACTGGAAAGTTACATGGTGGGTGGGGATTTCACCGCAACCCAATTCTACGCCGAAGTCGATGGCCACCCAGACGATGAAAACATGATCCGCGCCTTTGAAGAGCTTGACCATTTCACCGATTTGATCACACTTTTGGGAACATTTCCCGCCGATCCCCGCCGCAATTGAGGAGCAGAAATGCCACGTCACCGTCTTTTGACCGAATTCGGTATGGGCACGTCCCTGCGCCGTCAAGATTATACCGAAGCAGCGACCCGCGCCATAAAAGATGCCCTGTGGCATAACTCAATCAATCTTGCTGAATTGTTTGGTTTTCCAAAAGAAGCGATGTTGATAGACGTCGAGATCGGCGTGCAGCATCCCGAGTCGGTGGATATCAGCGTGCTGGGCAAAGTGTTTCCTTATGGTACGCCGGTGTTCAGGATCGTCAAAGGCGGGCTGGACGTGCCGCGCGCTGATGGCGGCAAGCCAACAGTGATCGCGAACGCTGCAATATCAGTGCATTTCGACATGGAGCGGACGCAATGACCCAGCGGATCATCATCGAAATGGGCATGGGCAATGATCTGCACGGCCAAGATTATACCAAGGCAGCAGCGCGGGCAATCGAGGACGCAATTCGTCACTCATCCCTGCCGTTGTTCGGAGCTGTCGGACTTGCGCATGATGTCATGGAGGTTCGGGTTACCATCGGTGTACAGACGCCCGAGGCTGTGAATTGCGATGCACTGATCGGCGCCCTGCCGCGGGGACGCGTCAGCGTCGTAGCGGTGCATGGCGGTCTTGACATCATAAACCCTAATACAGGCGAGGTGACAGTGGTCGCAACCGCTGCTGTAGAAGCCTTTTTGCCAGAGCAGACCGGTTGGAGATTGTGTGATCCGACCGATTGACTCAGCCGATCAGCCGTTTCCAATATTGCGAAATGTGGTCGTAGGACCAGCGGGTCTTGTAATGTTTATAGGTGATCAGGTCACCGGGTCTTGCCTTGATCAATTCTATTGGTTTCAACTCATCACCCTGATATGAGATCACGGGTTGACGGGATCGGCGGCGTTTGACCCAGGGCAACCGATCTTTCAAAAGTGCCATCCACAAAAAAGGCGCCATATATTCCTGCGTGAATTTTATCGCAATGTCTGCTGGAAAAACCCGGCTTACGTCACGCGCCGCGTGTGAAATTATTCGTTCATTGCCTTCATCGTAAAGCCGGCGAATGATCGGATCCATGGTGTCGCGTGAGGACAAATAAACCGGAAAATCCAACATAAACTGCTCTGCGATTTTTTGCCAATCTTCGACATAAAACGCCATGACGGCGGTGTTCCCAAGGTAGTATCGTTGCGGCGCAATATATCGCACCAGGCCGCGTATGCGCCAGTGAGGAATGGCGTGGCGTTGCAAAAAATACAAGGCCCGCTTTTTTTTCAGACAGTCAACAAGCGTGGCAATATCTCCCATGATCGAACTGTCTAGATCGATGTAGAGAGTGGGCACGCCCGTTTTCAATTCGCCTTCAATGAACATTGACATTTTGGGCAATGAACCGCCCCGATTGGTCATCGACTCAATCGGAACACCAAAGTCAGGAAAGGGGCGGATGGAAACCTTGTCGGAAATACCCTGCTCATCGTCTGTGAAACAAACGAAGCTGACATCCATTTCAGTGTGGGCCAGCACTTCATCCACGATTGCGTTAACGTATAAGTGGCTATATTTTTTGCCCCACTTAACGCAGACGATTTGAAGCTGATTGTTTTTCATTTTGGGTGTATCGGGCTTTTGGGTATGTGATTTGATCGAACGTCAATAGCCCGGGTCATTTCTGACCCGGGCTATTATTGATTTGTATTGAGAGATTTTTGTTCTTCGCTAGGTTTGGCGGTGACCTACTCTCCCACGTCTTAAGACG
>Ga0100401_1000469_pt1 | contig 32965 bp, 38 predicted proteins | sample CryGeymeta201525_FD_80421 | JGI IMG/M metagenome (GOLD analysis project Ga0100401, IMG submission 80421) | Groundwater microbial communities from Crystal Geyser aquifers in Utah, USA - Crystal Geyser metaG 2015-25 | ecosystem: Environmental > Aquatic > Deep subsurface > Groundwater | place: USA... | reverse complement strand
GACTTGAAACCTGAGGGCTGAGACTTGAAACCTGAGGGCTGAGACTTGAAACCTGAGGGCTGAGACTTGAAACCTGAGGGCTGAGACTTGAAACCTGAGGGCTGAGACTTGAAACCTGAGGGTTGAGACTTGAAACATGAGGGTTGAGACTTGAAACCTGAGGGCTGAGACTTGAAACCTGAGGGCTGAGACCTGAGGGCTGAAGATAAGAGTAGCCCAACGGACACCTCGCCAGCTTCAAGTCTTCCTTCGGCTTTGAGGTCTTCCTGCCTTTCCCTTCAGGTTTCCAGCCTCATCCCTCTCTTCTCCTCCCCTCCGGTCTCAGGTTTCCAGCCTCATCCCTCTCTTCTCCTTCCCTTCAGGTTTCAAGTTTCCAGCCTCATCCTTCTCTCCTCCTCCCTTCAGGTTTCAGGTTTCCAGCCTCATCCCTTCTTCTCCTCCCTTCAGGTTTCAAGTTTCCAGCCTCATCCTTCTCTCCTCCTCCCTTCAGGTCTCTTCTCCCTTGATTTATCACCTCCACCTCCTGTAGCTTCACCCATGGGCGCATTGAAAATTCCAGACGACCTCCTCGAACAAGCCAACCAGATCACGGGCTCGGGAGATCGTGTTGCCCGTTTCATCAGGTTGGAAGTCGCCCAATTCGAGATGCGGCAAAAACGGTTCCGGCCTGAAACCCTGGCCCTAGTGGCTCGTGCCCAAGCCAAAGCTGACGAAAAACGCGCTGCGGGCGCGGACATCGAGGAGGAGCGTCAGGCGCTTGGACGAAATGACGAGTCCTGAAAGCCCCTGACCATGTCACGTGCCGTTCTGGATACCAATATCGTTCTGGCGGCCGATCGCGCGACCCATCCACTCAGCCCAAACAATGAGATGATCGGTCGTTGGGCAAACGGTGAATTCACTTGGCTCGTCACCGACGATATCGCCGCTGAATATGCCGAGAAGTTGCTCGAAGAACAGAATTGCTCATCGACCCATCCACTGCGATAATGCACTCGTGATCGCTCAAGCAGAAATCCGCCAATTGCCTTTGCCTGAGAAGCTGGCACTTCTGGAAGCCGTCTGGGCCGAACTTACCGCGGATCCGGATACGGTCGAAATCCCGCAGTGGCACAAGGATATCTTGGACGAACGACAGCGATTAATGGATCAGGGATCTTCGCAGGTGCTCGATTGGGAATTGGCGAAAGAGCAGATCAATCGAATGCTTCGATGAAACTTCAAGTCCTGGAGGCGGCGCGGGACGACCTAATCGACGGCTTCGGTTTCTATGAAGCGAGCGAACAGGGTGTTGGAGATCATTTTCTTGCCTGCCTCTATGCCGACGTGGAATCCCTGAGAATCTTCGGTGGAATTCATCGCAGGGTTTACAAGGACCTGCACCGTTCGTTGTCAAAACGTTTCCCATTCGCCATCTATTACACCGTTGAAAGTGATACCGTTATCGTCCGCGCAGTTTTGGATTGCAGACGCAACCCCTCGTGGATCCGAGCTAGGCTGAGAGACGCCTGAAAAGTGCCTGAAGAGTTCGAGAACAGTTCCTAGTTCCTTGTGCCTTGTGCTTTGTTCCTCGTGCATTGTTCTCCGTAAAAGAAAAGCGCCTGAACTGCGAGCATCGCTTCTCAGGCTCAACCAGGCACAAGGCACCAAGCACGCGACGCAGTCGCACCAAGCACCAAGCACCAAGCACCAAGCACCAAGCACCCGACGCAGTCGCCATGAAACTCGCGCTCATACTTGCCGCCTTCCTAGTCGCCACGGATCTCTCCATCCGCCACTGGCGCTCCTCCGCCCCCGTCTCTGACGCGCCTGTCTTCACGCTTCCCATGGTCGCGGATGCCATGGCTGAGCCGGGGGATTTTTCAAAAATTGTTGGCTTCTACAACGCAAGTCGAGGTGCTGAGATGAAGTGGAAAGGGCCCAGTGGAGAGAATCTCACCCTCTTCTATTTCGAATGGGATCTGCTTGAGGCTGGGCCGATGATGGATCTGGTAGGCCACGTGCCGGAACAATGCAATGTGGTGGCGGGATTCACTCTTGAGTCCGTCAACCCGGACCGAATTTTCGAGTCAACTGGCCAGGCACCCCTCATGTTCGATTCAACCACCCTCACAGATCCAGGGGGCCGGACATTCTATGCTTACAAAGGCGCATGGATGCAGGGATTTGGTTCCCGCGATATCCGTGAAGGCCTCAGCCGTCGCGACCGATTTGACAACTCATTCGTAAGAGGCCGTGGTGCCGCCCGAGTGCTTCAGATGGGAATCACCGGGGCCCAAGATGAGGCCCACGCTTGGCAGATCTTCCAATCCGAAGTGCTCGGGAAACTGGCCTGGTCTCCATCTCAGCCCTGACTTTCGCCTTGAGCCTCGCCCACGGATCCTCTCCCTATGAAACACCGCGATGGCTTCCTCGACCTGATTCGCGGTGTCGCAGCCCTGCTGGTCATGCTTGGTCATCTGCGGGCCTTCCTCTTTATCGATTACGCCGACGCGGGCGTCGCTCATCCCTTGTGGAAAGCCTTCTACTTGGCCACGGGGCTTGGACATCAAGCTGTCATGGTGTTCTTCGTCCTGTCCGGCTATTTCGTCGGCGGATCCGTTCTTTCCGCCTTCGTCCAGCAGCGCTTTTCATGGCAACGCTACGCTGTGGCCCGGCTGTCCAGACTCTGGACGGTTCTGGTGCCCACCCTGATCCTCACTCTGGCTCTCGACTCTCTCGGGTCTCGGCTCGTGGGTGAGGCCTACTCGGGACTTTACGCAAACGTCTTCTGCTCGGGCCCGAGCTCGGAGACTCCGGCGTCGCTCGGTCCACTGACCTTTCTCGGCAACCTGTTCTTCGTGCAAACCATTGAAGTTCCCGTCTACGGCAGCAACGGGCCCCTGTGGAGCCTGGCCAACGAGTTTTGGTATTACGCCCTGTTTCCACTACTCGTCTTCGCCGTCACTCCGCTGGTGCGTTGCGGCATGAGGCACAAGGCACAAGGCACAAGTCACAAGGCTGCTGACGGTTGTGGGGCGGAATGCGCGGCCCCAGTCGTGCCACGAGATGCTGCCGCTGAGGCGGCGAAGGGTTTTCGCAAAACGAGTGGCTGGGGGCGCGCCATGATCTCGCTCTTTCTTGCCACCGTCCTCATCCTCTGGCTGCCGTCTCGCCTCGTCTCCTACGGGCTCATCTGGTTGATGGGTGCCGTAGTCTGGTGGCTGGCCCATCACAGCCCGATCGGCCGCTGGGGAAAGAGCAAGCTCTGGCGCGTGCTTCCTGCTCCGCTGTTTCTCGCTTCACTCGCCCTGTCCAAAACCGACCTTTGGTTTGGAAACGACTGGATGGTCGCCGCCACCTTCACGCTCTGGATGCCGGGACTTCTCGGACCATGGCCCAAGACCGGATGGTGGTCCCGCGTCTCCACCGCCCTCTCGGAAGTTTCCTACACGCTCTACGTGGTCCACTTTCCCTTGCTCTTCTTCATCGCGGCCTTCGCCCTCGGTGGCCATCAATGGCTCCCCGGTCCCGAGGCCATTCTGATCTTCACCGCGCTCGCGCTCGGTGTGCTCCTTATCTCCGCCGGATGGTGGTGGCTTTTCGAGTACCGAACGAACCAAGTCCGGCGCTGGATGACCCGATTGCTGTCCTCCCGGCAACCCGTTTCGTGACTCCCCACCGCATCAACCGCTTGCTGCTTCTCAGTCAGGCGCTCACTCTGATCCTACTTGGAGCCGTCGTCTGGTACTACCGCATCCCACAAAAAGCATGGCAGGCATGGGTGATCGAAAAACGAATCCCGGGAAGCACGCCGCCTCATCAGCTCAATCGAAACTACCAGAGTTCGAGGACACTATTCGAATCTTACCAAGACACCTCCAATCCGATCCTCTTCTTTGGGGATAGCCACGTGCGGCTTGTTTCCTGGAGAGAGTTGATCGGCCGCAACGACCTTGCCAACCGCGGCATTGATGGCGACACGCTCGACGGCATCCGCGAGCGGCTCGCCGACGAAGCCGGCACCCAGCCGACCGCGCTCATCTTTTTTGGCGGCACAAACGACCTCCTCTGCGGTACCGATCTCCAATCCATGCAACACTCCATGGAATCGCTGCTTGCTGAGGCCCGGCGGCTCTGGCCAGAGCCTCCGTTCATCATCACCAGCATCCCACCCGTGGCAGCGTGGCACGTCGATCATCACCGGATCAACGCCCAAGCACGCGACTTCAACGCTTGGCTCAAAAGCAACATCTCCAGCCACCCTTCGACTCACCTCCTCGACCTCCCCGCCGACCTCGCCGACGACTCCGGCAACCTCGCCCGCGCCATGACCTCCGACGGCGTCCACCTGTCGGCCCAAGCCTACCAAGCATTTCGTCACCGCCTCAATGCGGTCCTCCCATCAATACAGCCGCTTTTCTAACTCCCGTCTCCGGCTTCTTCGTTAAAGAAAAGCGCCCGAAAAGTTCGAGGAGGATTCCTTGTTCTTCGTGCCTTGTGCTTCACTAGAGAAAAGCGCCTGTGCAGCGAGAATCACTCCTTACGCACCAACCAAGCACCAAGCACCAAGCACCAAGCACCAAGCACCAAGCACCAAGATTCCCATGAACAAACTTCTCGTCACTGGTTCCTCCGGCCTCATCGGCTCCGAAGTCTGCGTCCACTTCTCCCAGCTCGGCTGGCAGATCCATGGCGTCGATAACAACCAACGCGCTACCTTCTTCGGCCCGCAGGGCGACACTCGCTGGAACCAGCAGCGCCTCGAACGCGATCTCCCCGGATTCAGCCACCACGAACTCGACATCCGCGACCGCCAGGGCGTGCTCAACCTTATCAAGGATCTCAAACCCGACGCCATCGTCCACACCGCCGCCCAGCCCTCCCACGATCGCGCCGCGGCCATTCCTTTCGACGACTTCGACACCAACGCCGTCGGCACCCTCAACCTTCTCGAAGCCACCCGCCAGGCCTGCCCGGAGTCGCCCTTCGTCCACATGTCCACCAACAAGGTCTATGGCGACCGACCCAACACCATCGCCCTCAAGGAACTCGAAACGCGCTGGGACTATGACGACCCGGCCTACCTCAACGGCATCACCGAGGAATTCTCCATCGACCAATCCAAGCATTCGCTCTTCGGTGCCTCGAAAGTCGCCGCCGACGTAATGGTCCAGGAATACGGGCGCTACTTCGGCATCCCGACCGCCTGCCTGCGCGGCGGCTGCCTCACCGGCCCGAACCACTCGGGCGTCGAGCTCCACGGCTTCCTCTCCTACCTCGTGAAATGCAACCTCGAAGGCCGCGAATACAAGGTCTTCGGCTACAAGGGCAAGCAGGTCCGCGACAACATCCATTCTCACGACGTCGCCCGCTTCATCGAGGAATTCATCGCCGCCCCGCGCGTCGGTGAGGTCTATAATATCGGCGGCGGCCGCGCCAATTCCTGCTCGATCTGGGAAGCCTTCAAGCTCGCCGAGAAATTTTCCGGCAAAGCGCAGGTCTATCAATATGTCGATGACAACCGTATCGGCGACCACATCTGCTACATCTCCGACCTCACCAAAATGCGAGCCCACTATCCTGAGTGGAAAATCACGGTTTCATTGGAAGAAACCATCCGACAGATCGTCGAGGCGACAGGAGAAAAATTGAAATCCGAAAGTTGAAAGCGGAGATAGAGGAAGAGTTTTACAGGAGGTAACAGAGGAAACGGAGGGGCTTCGCGCTGGTTCATCCGCGGTTCATTTCGAGATTTACAAGTTTAGCCAATGAGCGGTTTGAAAAGCCCTCCAATTGGCACCCTCCGTTTGCTCCTGTTCAAAATCTGAAGACCGAAAAATTTCACAGGAGGAAACAGAGGGAACGGAGGGGCTTCGCGCTAGTTCATCCGCGATTCAGTTGAAGAATTGAAAGGTTGGCCAATGAGTGGCTTGGAAATCCCTCCAATTGGCACCCTCCGTTTGCTCCTGTTCAAAATCTGAAGACCGAAGAATTTTACAGGAGGAAACAGAGGAAACGGAGGAGCTCCGCGCTGCCCATCCTCGGTTCAGTTGAAGAATTGAAAGGTTGGCCAATGAGCGGCTTGGAAATCCCTCCAATTGGCACCCTCCGTTTGCTCCTGTTCAAAATCTGAAGACCGAAGAATTTTACAGGAGGAAACTGGGGAAACGGAGGAGCTTCGCGCCGGTCCATCCACGGTTCATTTCAGGATTAATAGCGCTTAGCCAATGGGCGGCTTGAAAATCCCTCCAATTGACCCACTCTGTTTGCTCGTGTTCAAAAATCTGAATACCGAAGAGTTTCACAGGAGGAAACAGAGGGAACGGAGGAGCTTCGCACTGGTCCATCCACGGTTCATCGGAAGAATCCAAAGTTCAGCCAATGAGCGGCTTGAAAATCCCTCCAATTGGCCCACTCCGTTTGCTCCTGTTCAAAAATTCTGGATTCAATGCATCCATCATACCACAAAGCCTCCGAACTAACCGAGCAAATCATCGCTGCGGCTATTGAGGTGCACCGGGACAAGGGACCTAGATTGATCGAGTCAATTTACGAGTGGTGCATGACCAAAGAGTTCGGGCTAAGAAAGCTATCCTTCGAAAGCCAGAAAATCGTCGAGATCAACTACAAAGGCTTCGTGAAACAGGAGCCGCTTCGGTTTGACATGCTTATTGAAGGCTGTCTGCTTGTGGAAGCAAAAGCTGTGGAGAAGGTTCTTCCAATCCATAAAGCACAGTTGCTCAGCTACATGAAACTCCTGGATGTGCCGGTGGGTTTGCTGATCAATTTCCACCAGATGAAGCTTGTTGACGGGCTACATCGGTTGATTTTGCCAGGTGCCAACCGCGAAGACGATGGTCCAGATGTTCCACTCAATTCGTAGTTTTACAGGAGAAAACAGAGGAAATGGAGAAGCTTCGCACGGAGCCCTTACAGGTGTTTTCTGGGATTGTGAGGTGACAATGCTTGGTTTGAAAATCCCTCCAATTGGCACCCTCCGTTAGCTTCTGTTCAAAATCTGACCGAAGAATTTCACAGGAGGGAACAGAGGAAACGGAGGAGTTCTACGCGGAGCCCGTCTGCGATTCGTTTGAATGCAAAAGATCAGCCAATGATCGGCTCGAAGATCTCTCCAATTGGCACCCTTCGTTTGCTTCTGTTCGAAACCCTAAAAGAACCAGTTTCACAGGAGGAAACAGAGGAAACGGAGGAGTTCTACGCGGAGCCCGTCTGCGATTCGTTTGAATGCAAAAGATCAGCCAATGATCGGCTCGAAGATCTCTCCAATTGGCACCCTTCGTTTGCTTCTGTTCAAAACCCTAAAAGAACCAGTTTCAAAGGAGGAAACAGAGGGAACTGAGGAGTTCTACGCGGAGCCCGTCTGCGATTCGTTTGAATGCAAAAGATCAGCCAATGATCGGCTCGAAGATCCCTCCAATTGGCACCCTCCGTCTGCTTCTGTTCCAAAAGACAGTCACCCACGAATTTTTCTAATAAATGCAGATTTTAATCACCGGAGGCGCAGGTTTCGTCGGTTCCAACCTCGCCCTTGCCTTGCGTGAGGCCATGCCTGAGGTCTCGATTACCGCGATGGACAACCTCTACCGCAGCGGTTCCGAGCTCAATGTCACCCGCCTCGAAGCCGCGGACGTCCGCTTCCATCAGGGCGACGTCCGCCATCCCGAAACCTTCCCCACCGAGCCCTTCGATCTGATGATCGAATGCTCGGCTGAACCCTCCGTTCTCGCGGGCCGCGACGGCTCCCCGGACTACCTTTTTCAGACCAATCTCGTCGGCGCTTACCACTGCCTGGAGCAATGCCGCAAGCACGGCGCGGGCATGATCTTTCTCTCCACCAGTCGCGTCTATCCCGTCGCTCGACTCGAATCTCACCCGTGGCGTGAGGAAGAAACCCGCTTCGTCTGGGAAGACGAAGGCACCCCCGGCCTCAGCTCACGTGGTGTCAGCGAGTCCCTCGCGCTCGACGGTCCGCGCTCGCTGTATGGCTTCACCAAACTCGCCGCCGAGCAGCTCATCGAGGAATACCGCGAAACGTATGGTCTGAAAGCCGTCGTCAACCGCTGCGGCGTCATCGCGGGTCCCTGGCAATTCGGGAAAGTCGATCAAGGCGTCGTCGCCCTCTGGGTCATGGCCCACCATTACCAGCGGAAGCTCTCCTACATCGGCTACGGCGGCACTGGCAAGCAGGTTCGCGATTGCCTCCACGTCCACGACCTCGCCGATCTCGTCCTCGAGCAAGTCCGCGACTTCGATCAATGGGACGGCTGGCTCGGTAACGTCGCCGGCGGCCTCGAAAACTCCGCCTCCCTCCAGGAGCTCACCGCCATCTGCCAGCAAGTCACCGGCAACACCATCCAGATCGCCAGCGTGACCGAAAATCGCCCCTCCGATCTCCGCCTCTTCATCGCCGATTGCTCGAAACTCTTCGCCCGCACCCCATGGCGACCGAAACGGTTCGTCCGCGACATCCTCGCCGACACCCACGCCTGGGTCCGTGAGAACGAACAAGCCCTTGCGAAGCTTTAGTTCCTCGTTCTTTGTTCTTCGTAAACGAAAAGCGACTGAAAAGCAAGAATCTCCACCCAGGCACCAACGAAGAACCAAGAACCTCTTCCTCTTCAGGTCTCCGACCTCCGACCTGTTCTTTCTCCCTCCGTTTCCTCCGTTTCCTTCTGTTCAAAAACCACGAAGCCCTAGCCTAAGCAGGTAGCAGATGGGTCTCTGCCTTTCATTTTAACTTTCAGCTTTCCCATTTCAGTTTTTCAAGCCGACCGCCAACCACCAACCCTCCCCACGCCAACCTCTAGCATTGATTCCGCTCGAAAAATCCGTAACCTCACCCCATGAAAATACAGCACCAACTCCACGAAACGCGCAGCCTGCGGATGCATCTCATGGTGGCGGAACGTTATCGGGAGACACCTGCCGATGTCATTCATTTCGGGCTGGAAAACCTCAAAAGGTGGCAGCATGCGGGGGTGGATTGTGATGATTTCCGGATTTGGGAGGGGATTCTCCGCTCCGATCCACGACGTCTTGCTGAGATTCTCTGCGGTTCCGGCGAGGAAGCCGTCCGGTTGCGGCAGTCATCGCCCTTCGCCGGTCTCATCCCGGAAGAATCCCGACACCAAGTCCTCGCCACCACCGAATGAACGCCGAGCAACTGCGGCACATCCTGCACGCGGCTGCCACGGTTACCGGCGAGAAGGTATTTGTCGTGATCGGCAGCCAAGCGATTCTCGGCTCCCATCCGGACGCTCCACGAAGTCTCCGAAAATCTGTCGAAGGTGACACCTACCCGAAGAATCACCCGGGAAAAGCGATTGAGGTGGATGGAGCCCTTGGTGAACTTTCACCATTTCACCACGAATTCGGCTACTATGCCCACGGCGTCGCTCCGGAAACTGCCACGCTTCCTGCGGGATGGGATCAGCGCCTGATTGAGTTTCACGTCAACGATCCGGCCGGCACTATCGGCTGGTGTCTCGAAAAGCACGACCTCGCATTCAGCAAGCTTGCGGCAGGCCGGACAAAAGACATCGAATTCATCCGGGACTTGCTTCGCCATCGTCTCATCAATCGCGGCAAACTCCAACGCCTGATCGGATCCGAAGAAGATGACGAACTGAAAGAGTGCCTGTTCCGAAACTGGACGATCGCAACCTCCGCTCGACCCGAACGGTAGAGACCGAACTCCCGTCTCCTGGCCTCCGGCCTCCTCTTCATTTCCACTTTCCCAATTTCCGCTTTTCCCCAGCTGCTTTCCCAATTTCCGCTTTCAGCTTTTCTCCCACGCCCCATGTCTTCCCCGTCCCCTGACTCCCTTTCCCCATCTCCTGATCTTCTCCCCGACGATCACTGGGACCTCCGGATCAAGCCGCATTCCAAGTGGCTGGATCTCCACCTTGCGGATGTCTGGCGCTATCGTGATCTCCTCTGGCTCTTTGTCCGCCGCGATTTCGTGGCGGTTTATAAGCAGACCATTCTCGGCCCACTCTGGTTTTTCATCCAGCCGCTGCTCACCACCATCGTCTTCACCGTCATCTTCACAGGCGTGGCCAAGGTGCCCACCGATGGCATGCCGCCCATGCTGTTTTACCTGGCTGGCACCACTCCGTGGAACTACTTCGCCACCTGCCTGAACAAGACCTCCAACACCTTCGTCGCCAACGCCGGCATTTTCGGAAAAGTCTACTTCCCACGGCTCATCGTGCCGCTCTCGATTGTCGTCTCGAACATCATCCAGTTCGGCATCCAGTTCCTGCTCTTCGTCGCGTTCCTCACTTGGTATCTAATTACCGGGGCCGCCCTCCATCCTCACTGGGCGCTCATCCCGGTCCTTGTCCCGGCGCTCATCCTGCTCATGGCCGCCCTCGGCCTCGGCGCGGGGATTGTCGTCTCCTCGCTCACCACCAAATACCGCGATTTCACCTTCCTCATCGCCTTCGGCGTCCAGCTCATGATGTATGCCACCCCCATCATCTACCCGCTCAGCGTCATTCCGGAAAAATATCGCTGGCTCATCCAGCTCAATCCCATGACCGCACCGGTGGAAACCTTCCGCGCCCTCTTCCTCGGCGGCCCGATCCCCTGGAGCGGCCTCGGAATCTCCACCGCCATCACCGCCGTGCTCCTGCTGGCGGGTGTGATCATCTTCAACAAAGTCGAGAAGACGTTTATGGACACTGTCTGAGCAGGCTCAGAACAGAGGTCAGAGGTCAGAGGTCAGAGGTCAGAGGTCAGAGGTCAGAGGTCAGAGGTCAGAGGTCAGACCCTTCGGACAATGCTTTCTCTTCGCTGCACTCTGACCTCCGACCTCCGACCTCTTGTTCCACCTCTTCCCCGTCCTCCGACCTCTTGTTCCACCTCTTCCCCGACCTCCGACCTCTGGTCACCTCCCATTTCCCTCGAATTCCTCGACCCGTGAATCTTCGAGCTTACCAGCGACAGATTGTGGCCTACCACGGCTGTGAACGACGAACTTTCGAGGCGGTGTTGCTACAAAGCGAGCGGCTGGAGCCAAGTACGAAACCTTGGGACTGGCTGGGCAAAGGGATCTATTTCTGGGAGCATGGTCCTGAACGAGCCTATCAATGGGCTGTTGAAAAGGCCGGGCGGGGTGAAATCGACGAACCGGCGGTGCTGGGGGCTGTCATCCAGTTGGGCCGTTGCTTTGACCTGCTCGATACCCGCTACACGGAGCTTCTTGCAACGGCATATCCGGATCTCGAGGCTTCCCTGGCAGCTGCCGGAAGGCAGATTCCCAGGAACGAACCCCGCGGACCGTCCGACTCGGATGTCCTGCGTCGGCGCCTCGATTGTTTCGTCCTCAACTGGGTGCTGGATCGTTTGGCCTCCGAGGATTCCGGCTCCGCTTTTGACAGCGTGCGGGGAATGTTTCGCGAGGGTGGGGAATGCTTTCCGGGCTCACGCATCCACCTCAAATCCCACATTCAAATCGCGGTGAGGAATCCCCATTGCATTCTCGGCTATTTCGCCCCACATTCGGCCCATCAATGAAACTCCAATCTCTCGACAGTCGTGACGATCCCCGGCCTCTCTGGAAGCAGGTTTCACTGCGGCTTGCGCGAATGAGCGATGCGGAGAAAGCGCAGACTCTCGTCACCGCTGGTTTGTTCACGGAGGATTTGCAGCCGAAAAGGCTGTATCAGCCCCTCTTTAGCGCCTCACGGGCGCGGAAAAGCGCACGCTGAGTACCGCCGCCGTCACCAATGCCTTCGGCTTCGACCTCTCCACTCTCCAATCATCCCGGCTTCGCGTCCCTTGGCGATCTTTGCGCCTTTTATCCCGGCGTAGCGCAGCGACGACGGAGCACTTCTTCCACCCCTCACGCCGCTGGCGACAAGTGGGCGCGCCCCAGCGGTCACTCCCTACCTAAAACTCTTGAAGAGAAGAGACGACAATAAGGTCGGCACTCCTTATCCCTCTTCATTCGCGTAAATTCGCGGTTCAACACTCTTCATCTTCTCTCCGACATCCGACCTTCGACTCTCCCTCTTCGCTGACCTCCGACCTCCGACCTCCGACCTCCGATCTCCGACCTCTTCTTCTCCCTCTTCCCTGACCTCTGACCTCTGTATCTTTACCATGTTCTTCCTGACCTCTGACATCCGACTTCTGACCTCTCACCGCGACTAACAAGCATGAGCACCGTCATCAGTGTAGAAAATGTGAGCAAGCAATACCGTCTCGGCGAAGTCGGCACGGGAACCCTTTCCCACGACGTGAACCGCTGGTGGCACAAGGTCCGCGGCAAGGAAGATCCTTACCTGAAAATTGGTGAGGTGAACGATCGGACTAAAAAGGCAGGGAGTCAGGGGACAGGGGACAGGGGACAGGGGACAGGGGACAGGGGACAGGAGTCAGGACCTGCGGACACCTCATCTTCTCCGCTGTCTCCTGAATCCTGACCCCTGTCCCCTTCTTCTTCTCCGTCTCCTGTCTCCCGTCTCCTGTCACCTTCTTCCTCCTCTTCCGACTATTCCTAGGCTCTCCGCGACGTATCCTTCGAGGTCAAGCAGAGCCAAGTCCTCGGCACTTCTTCTCTTGCGTCGATCCCCGCACCAAGTAATCTTATCACATGAACGAGCACCCCGCAATCTCCGCCGACCCGCAAGTCATGACTGGAATGCCCTGCATCAAGGGTACACGTGTCACGGTCGCTAATATTGTCCGGCAGATTGCAGCGGGGCGGTCCACAGATGAAATTTGCCTCGACTATCCCTACCTCACCGCAGAGTCGATCCGGGCGGCATTGGAATTTGCAGCTGATGTCTCAGCATCCCAGACCTACGAACTCGCATCGTGAATCTGATTTCAATAAGCATCGTGACCAACTACTCTCCGGTTGTTTGATCACTCTGGATCACAACCGCCATCGAATCCGCCTTCTTCCCTTGAGTTAAAACGATGCCCCTTTTTGCGCCTTCTGCGCCTTTTTGCGGCAATTCCCTCTTCCGATTTTTAGCCGCAAAAAGTCGCAAAGATTCGCAAAATAAGATTTAGATTTAGGTTTCATTCTTCTCCCTTTTTGCGCCTTTTGCGCTTTTTTGCGGCTATCTCTCTACATCCATGTCCACAGTCATCTCAGTCGAAAACGTCTCCAAACAGTATCGCTTAGGAGAAGTCGGTACCGGAACTTTGTCCCACGACGTGAACCGCTGGTGGCACAAGGTCCGCGGCAAGGATGATCCCTACCTCAAGATCGGCGAGAGCAACGACCGATCCAAGAAGGGCGATTCCGACTATTCCTGGGCTCTTCGAGATGTGTCCTTCGAGGTCAAGCAGGGCGAGGTGCTGGGTATTATCGGGCGCAACGGTGCTGGGAAATCGACTTTGCTAAAAATCCTCTCCCGCGTGACCACGCCAACCACCGGCGAAATCAAGGTCAAGGGCCGGATCGCCTCACTTCTCGAAGTCGGCACCGGCTTCCACCCGGAACTCACCGGACGCGAAAACATTTTCCTCAACGGTGCCATCCTCGGCATGCGGAAACACGAGATCACCCGCAAGCTGGATGAAATCATCGAGTTCTCCGGCTGCGAACGCTACATCGATACCCCGGTCAAACGCTACAGCTCCGGCATGTATGTCCGCCTCGCCTTCGCCGTCGCCGCCCACTTGGAACCGGAAATCCTGATCATCGATGAGGTGCTCGCCGTTGGCGATGCGGAGTTCCAGAAGAAGTGCCTGGGGAAGATGAAGGATGTCGCGGGGCAGGGGAGGACGGTGCTGTTTGTGAGTCATAATATGGGTGCGGTTTCCGATCTTACAGGAATCTGCGCATTTTTGGAAAACGGGCGTTTATTATCATTTGGGACAACATCTTCAATCGTAAAAGAATATCTAGCAGTCGGATACAGTAAGAAACTACAATATCCCTCAGACTTGAGCTATTATCGAAGGGAGGCATCTACTGATACTCCGGTTTTAATCACGGGAATTCGCATTAAATCGAATGTAATCAATGCAGATGACCATGCGAAAATTGCTATTGGTGAAGGCTTGGTGCTGATATTCAAATTAGAGTGTAAGAAGTCAATTCACGGCGCTCTCATTTCTCTTTCGATTAAGAATACGATCGGCGAGAAATTAGCCGTATTTCTATCGTTGGATAACGGTTTGATACTCGATCTTAAGCCGGGATTTCATGAGGTTTCGTTAAATATTAACAGCTTGCCGTTGGCTCCTGGCGAATACTTGATTGATGTAGGAGTAAATCAATCAACTACTACCAAGGCTTTTGATGTCATTCTCGATTATCCGTTATTTAGCATGGTCAACAAAGGCCAAGTGCAGCATTGGCTTGATCGTCCTTGGGGTTATTTGCATTCAAATGATGTCGTGTGGGGTGTCGATCAGATCGAGGAATGAGTAGAGGGTGTCTAGTTCAAAAATAACTGCTTTCCAAAGAATTCATGAAGAATGTTAATTTCAATCCATATTTGGAGCCAACTTTAGTTCCGACTTTCTTGGATTCCTTCATTGTGAGATCTGGCATTCTGCGTGCACTTCGAAGCGCAATGCCATCGTTTTCCGGGCGTTTTTTGGATGTTGGAGCCGGCAATCAACCGTATCGCTCGTTGATCGAAGGTCAGACTTCGGTGGGTGAATATGTCCCCTTGGATTTACACGACAACGGTCCCTACAAACGCGCCGAAAACACTTGGGATGGTGTATCCATGCCATTTGAAGATTCTGTATTTGAAAGCGCCATGGCGACGGAAGTGCTGGAACATTGTCCCCGGCCTAATGTGACATTGGGGGAGATCCACCGCGTTCTCAAACCCGGGGGCTTTCTGTTCCTTACAGTCCCGTTTCTCTGGCCTCTGCACGATTGCCCACATGACGAATATCGATACACTCCATGGTCGCTTGAGCGGCATTTGAAGGAAGCCGGTTTCACGGACATCAAGCTCTGGCCCACCGGGGGCTGGGATGCGTCGCTCGCCCAGACGATTGGACTGTGGGTTCGTCGACGTCCCATGAGTGAGCGGAAGCGGAGTTGGCTGTCCCATATGCTTTTGCCTGTAATCAAGAAGCTCATTGAGCGGGATAAGCCGGTGGATGAATTCCATCATGGGTTCTATCTCATGCCAGGAATCGCCGGAACGGCAAGGGCGGCAAAGTAACGGCAGGCTGTCGGCAGACTTTAATAAACCACACTAATGCGCATCTGCGTCGCCAGTCCATCGTTAGACACTTACTCTGAAACCTTCATCCGGAGGCACGTCGAGCACTTGCCCTTCGAGGTGCTGACTCTGAGCGGGCCGCGTTTGGATCATGCATCGGGCGAGTGGCTGTTGCGGGAGTCGTTTGCCCAGCGCCTGTGTCACTATCCGGCGCGCAAGCTTCGGCGCTTCGATGAAGAGGCGTTTGTCACTGGTCGGCAAGCGGCATGGCTGAAGCGCAATGGAGTGCGTGCGGTGCTGGCGGAATATGGATTCACCGGGGTGGCGCTTGCCGCTGCTTGCCGGGAGGCAGGCATTCCATTGATCGTCCACTTCCATGGCTTCGACGCCCATAATGACGAGGCGATCGCTCCGTTCCGTGATGCCTATCGCTCCATGCTGGGCCAAGCCGCCGCTGTCGTGGGGGTTTCCAACCCGATGTGCGAGCGGCTGGAGGAACTGGGAGCAAGCAAGGCAAAGATTCATCACGTTCCCTATGGAGTGGACCCCGCAGCCTTTGGAAAAGCAGACCCGGGCTCGAATCCGCCGGTCTTTCTGGCGGTCGGGCGATTTGTCGAGAAGAAGGCACCGCATTTACTGCTTTTGGCCTTCGCCGGGGTGTTGAAGGCATTTCCCGAGGCCCGCCTTGAGATGGCTGGGGACGGTCCGCTTCTTGGCGCTGCCAAGTGGCAGGCGAAACCCCTGCGAATAGATCATGCCGTCACCTTCCACGGCAGCCAGCCGCACGCTTGGGTGGCGGCAGCGATGCAACGGGTGCGCGCCTTCGTGCAACATTCCGTCCGGGCGGAAAACGGCGATAGCGAGGGCATGCCCGTGGCCATCCTGGAGGCCCAGTGCGCCGGACTTCCCGTGATTGCCACGCGTCACGCGGGGATTCCCGAGGTTGTGGTGCCCGGCCAGACCGGATTCCTCTGCGAGGAGGGGGATGTGAGCCAAATGACCGAACACATGATCCAAGTTCTCCGCATGGACGCGGCAGAAACCAATGAAATGAGCCGCGCCGCCCGGCAGCGCATCCTCACCGCGTTTTCCCAAGAACAAACCTTGGACAAACTGGCAGAAGTGATCCGGGCGGCTGTGTTGTGAACTTATCCATCATGGAATCCTCGTTACCTCATTTTCTCGTTGTTGTTCTCGGCTTCAACCGTCCTTTGTCGTTGAAGCGGCTGTTGGCTTCGCTGGAGAGCGTTGAATCCGTAGCCTGCAAGGCCGATCTGGTGGTCAGTCTCGATGGTGGAGGTGATCCGGAATGTGCGGGAGTGGCATCCGGGGTGCGCTGGAGTCACGGGAGAAGTGAAGTCGTCGTTCACCAGAACCGGATGGGCCTCAAGACGCACGTCGAAACCGCGACGGACCGTGTCAAGGACTATGATGCAGTGATCGTGCTGGAGGACGATTTGTCGGTTTCACCCTGGATGCTGCATTATTCTGTGGAGGCTTTCCGTGCATACCGCCATTCTAATGAGATTGCTCAAATTGCACTATACAGTTACCGAGTGGACGATTTCTCTGGTCTTCCATTCTTTCCGCTCAGGGGCGAGTATGACAACTGGTTTTCACGGGTGCCATCCTCATGGGGGCAGTTTTACACCCGCGCCCAATGGCAGGATTACCGCAAATGGAGCGTAGAAGGTAAGCCTGAAAGGGAGAATGCGAGGTTGCCTGTTGCGGTTGACGATTGGAAATCCTCCTGGAAGCGGGATTTCTTTGAGTATGTCTCGGCCTCCCGGAGATGGGTTGTTTACCCGCATGTATCGCTGACAACGAATCATGGAGAACCTGGAGAAAACTATTGTGACCAAGCTTCTGACCTGGAAGTTCCACTGGAACTCGTCCGGAGACGATATTGTTTTTCCGGTGTATCCGGTCCATTTGGTTACTACGATGAATGTTTCGAACCTGATGCTCGTTCCCTGACCGAGTCCATTGATACCAAGGAGGAGTTCACAGTGGATCTCTGGGGAAACAAGCCGATGGAGACAATTAAAACATCCTATCTTCTCTCAACTCGAATTTGTGAGGATCCAATCAGCAGATATTCCACTTCGCTTTTTCCGCTGGAGGCGAATATTCGGTTAGGTGTATTACCCGATTCCGATTTATCTATTTCCTTTGGGCTTACATCTGATTTTAGGCCGGAGAGCCGCGCTTCTGAGTTAGCACTAAAACATCTGCCTCGGGGTCTTGCTCACGAAGTCTGGGAGAAAGGTGTCCGTGATGGGTGGGCTGAGGCAGAGTCTGGGCTCCGCTACCGGATTGGCGATGGTATTGTAAGCTCTGCTTCGGCGCTTGCCGATTTCCTGGGTTTGCGGCGACGGAGGTGAGTTGGGATGAAGTTGGTAAATTCTGTTGTATCTCCAATGGTCGCTCTGAAGATCTCAATTGTAGTCCCCAGCTTTAACCAGGTTCGTTGGTTGCGCGGGTGCATAGAGAGTATATTGAGCCAGAACTATGCCAATCTGGAACTTATCGTCATGGACGGTGGTAGTACCGATGGGAGTGTGGAGATCATCGAATCCTATGCCGATCGGATCTCCTACTGGCAGAGCCAGCCAGATGGCGGTCAATATTGCGCGATTGAAGACGGGTTGAACCGGGCGACAGGCGAGGTGTTGGGATGGTTGAATGCTGACGATCTTTACTTACCATGGACGCTGCGAACCATTGCATCGGTTTTTTCGCAGCTTCCAGAGGTCGAATGGCTCACCTCGAACAGTCCGATGATAACCTCGGCGGGTGGGATTGCATTTGCCGGCGGGATCTGTCGGGTGGTTTCTAAGGACGCTTTCCTTGACGGACTTTACGTGCCGGGGGCATCCAATTCCCTTGGGGTCATAGTCCAAGAGGGAACTTTCTGGCGACGAAGCCTGTGGGAGCGGACTATGCCCCGTTTCACGACGGTCGCACCTCTTGCCGGGGATTTCGAACTGTGGAGCCGTTTTTTCAAGACTGCGGACATCCACAACCTGGCGCTGCCCCTGGCTGCCATGACTCGCCATCGCGAGCAGCGTTCGAACGCGGCTGAGAACTATCGTGAAGAAGCGAAACGCGTGCTATGCGACTGCCGTAAAGAAGAATGGCGTTCGCCTTGGCGTGCGGGGTTGGCACGCTTTGGTTTCCCGCGGCGGACCCTCCGTGGCTTGACCCGGCGCATATGTGCCTATCAAGTGAATGCGGTTGAACCCGTCTATGATTCGCAGGGTTACTTTGAGAGGTGGCGGATCAAGACACTCGCTGTGTGGTAATGCCTGATGTGGATAGTAATTTAACGCGTTATGAATACTAAAAAAAATTTGATTCTGGGAGCTGTTCGCGGCTATCGATTCAATCAGCTGAAACCCTTCGTGGAGTCGTTGCGCCGTACTACTTTCAATGGAGATCTGATTTTGGTATCGAATGAATTGGATGCAGAAACCTGCACCGAGCTGAGTGCCTGCGGGGTAAAGCTTATTCCTTTTCAATACCGGGGGAGTGGCGCACTAAATTCCTGGAGCCGCTTCTGGCCGTGGATGGCACCATTCTTGCGACTTGTGGGCGGTTCAGACGTTGCCCGTTCATTGATGAAGCAGCTTTTGCCGCTCCAAACGATGCGTTTTTTCGTCTATAGGGATTTCCTCAGATCTCATAGTAACTTGTATGAAAATGTCCTAATCACAGATGTGCGTGATGTTATTTTTCAAAAGGATCCCTTTGAAGATTTTGATGGCCGACTCACGGTGTTCGAAGAAAATCCCCTTCTTCGCCTTGATCATGAACTGCAGAGCAATGCACCATGGATTGAAGCACTTTACGGATTGGAAGGGCTTCGGAAGATCGGTCACTTCCCGATTCTGTGTTCCGGCACAACAATGGGAAGCGTTCCTTCGCTTCTCGCCTACCTTAAGGCGTTTGAAGGTTTGACCGTTCAAGCGAAAGACATTTCACTCGGCGGATCGGATCAAGGTATCCACAATTTTTTGTGCCGCCACTTGCCCCCAGAAGGGCTCAAAATCGCAAGGAATGGTGAGGGGCCCATTTTCACCATGGGCTCATACATGATACAGGATCGTGAATTCCGTGTTAACCCAGATGGAAATGTTACGACAATGAGCGGTAATTTGATTCCTGTCCTTCACCAATACGACCGTTTCCCTGAATTAGCGGAAACCCTTCTTGGCAGTTTCGCCGATGTAGCTTGAAGCCCGACTTCCATCCCGAGTACATCCTTGGGTGTCATCTTCCCAAACGAGCCTTTTGGCGCACATTCGTTGCTGAAACATGAATTACATCGGTAGATACTCTACACAGGTTTCGGCGAGTCCACGGCTCGCAGCCATCCGTCGAATCCTCCCTTCATTGTCCTTCCTGCTAGAAGATGCAAGAGGCCAGGAGGCATCAGACCTGATCGCCCGCACACTCTCCAATACATCGCCATGCCTGATCAGCCGTATTGGTTCCAATGAGCTTGGGGCAATGGCGACTCATCGGTCGATACTCAGGCGGAATAGGCCGGTGGGCAAGCTCGGCCAGCGCTGGTTTCGCTGGCTCCATAAATCGTTTTGGGGGCTTTCATGGAACGACGACCTCCGCCAGAGAATGGCGGTGCAAGCAGGCTTTTTTCCCGTTACCGATGGAGCCCTCCACCGGTTCGCCGAACTGTCGATCCAATGCGCAAGACAGATCGATATCTATGCCTCGTGGAGGCATGAAGAGGACTATCTTAAAGATCTTTTCCGAGGCAGCACTGTGTTGCCCCTCAATGACTTGGCTCCATTTTTGCATGAGCACCCATGGACAAGTGCTCTTGCCGGTCGGAGAGTTCTCGTGGTTCATCCATTCTCCACTTCAATCCAGAATAATTACTGTACGAGGCGTGAGAAAATTTGGCAGAACCCGGAGGTTCTTCCCGAATTCGATCTGAAGACGATCCAAGCGATCCAGACAAGTGCTGGAGGAATATCCAAACATGCCGATTGGTTCGAATGTCTTGCAGCGATGAAGCGCGAAATGGACGAGGTTGACTACGAGATTGCGATCATTGGTGCCGGGGCCTACGCGCTCCCGCTCGCAGCCCATGCCAAGGCGTGTGGGAAAAAGGCCGTAAATCTAGGAGCGTTTACCCAGCTTTTATTTGGAATTTGGGGGAAGCGTTGGGATTCAGATCCCGGTATGCTTCCGCTTCGGAATGAATGGTGGACCAGCCCCCAGCCCGAGGAGAAACCGCCGCAAGCGTCCGCCGTCGAAGACGGATGTTACTGGTGATCGAGAGGTCAATTCCCGCGATTCGCGATATTTGATATGAACGGAAAAGTATTGCTAGTGAGCATCGTGCCCCCGCGCAACGACTGCGGTGTCCGCATCGTGATGCACCGGCATCTGGTTCAGCGGAAACCATTTGATCTTCATGTCGCGAGCAACGCCGACTTTGCCGACGATCTCTTCATCCACACGCGGTTGCGGCTTCCTTATTCGCTCCAGCGCTTGCGAAAATCCCGCTTCGGCCCGCTTTTTGGCAAGTGGCTCCACGACTATGAGAATTGGGTTTGGCCATTGGGTGTTGATCGCAAGCTGCAGCGGGCGATTGACGATTTCAAGCCAGACGTGGTTCTGACCCTTGCCGAAACCGGCGTTTGCCACATGGCCGCGAGGGCGGCGAAACGCAACGGCATCCCCTTGGCGGTATTGTTTCTTGATTGGTTCCCAATCATGCCACCACACTTCGGGCACCGCATCTTCCAACCGCTGCTCAGCCGTCGCTATCGGCGCCTCTACAACCAGTGCGATCTTGCCATCTGCACCAGCGATGGAATGAAAGAAGTTCTCGGCTTGCACCCGAATGCCCATGTCGTTTATCCCATGCCGGGCAAGCACCCTGCGCCAGCCACCATCCACCTCCCGAAATCGGGAAAATTCCGTCTGGTTTATGTAGGGGCGGCTCAGTCCTTCTACGGGCGCATGCTGCGCGGACTGCTCGATCTTTTCCGGAAAAGTGACGATCTGGAATTGATTATCGTCGGCCCAACAGGGGATTGGCCGGATGCCGAACTAGAGCGGGCACGCAGCGAGGGCTCCTGTCTAGGGTTCATGCCACCCGAAAAAGCAGCCGAGGTCCTGGCCGGAGCCGACGCTCTGCTCGTCGTGATGAGCTTCGAGCCCGATCAGGAACTTTTCATGCGCACCAGCTTCACCACCAAGTTTCTCGACTACACGGCATTCCACAAGCCAATCATTTTGTGGGGCCCGGACTATTGCACCCCGGCGAAAGTGGCCACAAGAGAACAGGGAGCGCTGGTCGTTGAATCCGCAGAACCGCAATCACTGGTCTGCGCCGTCGAACGGCTGATATCAAACCAGGATGAGTTTTCCAGACTAGCCGAGGCTGCAAAACGCCTGAACGAAGGCCTTTTCAACCCGGATCGCCTTCAGGATGTGTTTGTGACTCAAATCGAGGCCCTTATGAAACCCGGTACGGCGTGTCCGCCGGGCACGCCAACACTTGCGCCAGATGGTGGCAAGGGCTGAACACGTACTGGGAGTTTGCTGGACAGCCCCCGCTATTTCTAGGCAGGCTATCGCCCGCGAGATGAAACCGCCCAGCGGCCGACCTCTGACCTATTAAACAACACTTGACTCCTCCATCAACTAACAGCGGCTCCGACACATCCGACGAACCCATTCACGTTATCGTCATCTCTTCGGTCCGCCCCGAACCTACCAGCGCCGGGCAGATCATTCTCTACCGGCATCTGGTGGACCAAACAGGCATCACACTGGAAGTATTTGGGACGGAGCCCAAACGTTCGTCGGTCCCGTACCTTATACGTCGCTTGGCCAGCCGCCTCGGGCGGACTCGCCTGCATCGCTACGTTGAGGATTTTTGGGTGCTGTGGGGGGGCAGATGGATCGATCCCGAGTTGCCAAAAGAAATCAAAAATCCCGGACGAACCTTAGTGCTAACAGTCGCGCACGGCGATGGCTTCATGGCAGCCCGGCGTTACTCCAGCCGTTACCAGCTGCCCATCGTTGCGTTTTTTCAAGATTGGTGGCCCGACATGGCCGAAGTTCATCAACCGATCCGGAGCATCCTCGAAAAGCGATATCGAGAGCTCTATCAGACTGCCGACTTGGCGATCTGTGTCTGCCCGGGGATGGAGAACGAACTTGGCAGGAATCCCAGGGCGCACGTTATCCACGATCTTCCGGCTGAATCGCACAAACAGGAGACGCTGGTTCGCCCAGCTGAGGTGCCCTTCAAAGTCCTGTATTTTGGGAATTTGACCGACTACGGCCCGATGTTAGGTGAGGCACTGGTCGAATCACTGCAACACCCGGAAATCCTTTTACAGGTGCGAGGCGCGGTTCCCGCGTGGCCCGATGAACGGAAGATTCAGATGCGGGAAAACGGACGCTGGCTCGACTTCGCACCCCGCCGTGAACTCGACGCATGGCTGGCTTCCGCCGATGCCTTCCTCATCCCTATGGTATTCGATCCATCAATCCGGCGGCGCATGGAAACCAGCTTCCCGTCCAAGCTCATCGAGTTTGCCCAGTTCGGAAAGCCGCTCATTGTCTGGGGCCCGGAGTATTGCTCGGCGCTGCGCTGGGCGCGGGAGGGCGACAAGGCCGTGTGCATCACTGATCCGGAGCCCGCCCAAGTCGTCCGCTGCCTGCTAGAATTCCAGTCGAATCCCTCTATGATCGTCGCCTATTCCGACAAGGCCCGAAAAGCTGCGGGTACTGAATTCGATCCTCATGAGATCCAGCAGCGCTTTCGGAAGATTCTCAAGGGTGTCGTCAAGCCTTCCCGTGTGTCAGCGAGCGCCGTAGATTTATGACTATGTCCAAGGTCTCTGTCATCACCGCCCTCCACAACAAAGGTCCCTACATCGCTGAGACCATTGCCTCGGTTCAAGCCCAGACCTTGGCCGACTGGGAGATGATTGTGGTGGAAAACGGTTCAACTGATGACGGCCCGGAGCAGGTGGAAGACTACGCCCGCGAGGACTCACGAATCTGTCTATTTCGCGCTCCGGAAACTGTGAAAGGGCCGGGCGCGGCCCGTAATCTGGGACTCGATCAAGCCAGTTGCGAATGGGTGTTGTTTTTGGATGCGGATGATTTGATCGAGCCGGAGCACTTGCAAGGTCTGGTCACTGCGGGACAAGGCGCAGAGACGGATGTGGTGGCAGGTGGTTGGCGCGAATTTATTGAGGGCTCCGATGCCGCATCAGTGTTGCGAGACGGTCCGGCTGCGGGAGAGACAGCGGCTGCTGTGTTGGAACGAAGTTTGGCCTTTGCGCCATGGGCGGTACATGCAGCTCTGGTGAGGCGGGAATGGCTGACCGAGGAATTTCACTGGCCGATGGAGATGGAGCGCCTGCCTTCCGAGGATTCGGTTTTTTGGTTCCGTTTGCTGCATGGGGCAAGGCTCGCGGCGGTTTCGTCGCACTCCGCCGTATATCGCAAGGAGACGGCGGGAAATCGCGACGCGCATGACAATCTCCCCTTGTGGATTGAAGCCATGATAAAGGTGATTGCGCTGAATGAAGAGTTTCTCCAAGGTCGGAATCTGCGGCCTTCGTCGACTCAATCTGCCCACGTGACGAGGTCCCTGGAATTGTTGTGGCAACGTTGTCGCGAGGCCGGTGCGGAGAGTGAAACCGCGGTAGTCGAATGCGAAGCCAAGCGCTGGCTCAAGATGACGGCCATGGAACCAGGCATGCTGTTGCGACGCGTGGTCGGAATCGGCGGATTTAATGCGCTGCGTAATGGAATGCGAGGACGGTAGGGCGTGACCGCCATGACCCGACCCACTTATCGCCGGTACGGCTGGACCGCCGTGGTCGGCACACTTGTTGCCAGCGGCGCGAGTCACGGATGCTCTGTCATTGAAACGCCCCGTTCTAAAACCGGGTTTGCACCTTTATCGTCAATGACTTCCCTCATCTACATTCACAAAGGCTACTCGTGGTATGTACCGCTGGCATTGCGCAATGGTCGGCGCTTCGCGGATGACGAGGTGCACTTTCTGGGCGACCGCTTCGGCTGCGCCGTAGCCCGGGCTTGTGGGGTGAATGCATCGAACCTAGGAGACTTCCGGCAAGGTGCGGATCGGTTTGCTGCAATTTACCGGCACCACAGCTCACTGGGTCCGGACTTCGAACTCTTCTGCATCCAACGCTGGTTCATGCTCGCGGATTTCATGACAGCCCGGGGACTCGATTCCTGTGTCTATCTGGATACCGATATCCTGCTGAGCAAAAACATCGAAGACGAGCGGGCACGCACACTTGAGTTCGGGCTGACCTACTCCGGCTATTCCGCCCATCTCTGCTGCGTCAATCGATTGTCCGCGTTGCAACAATTCTGCAATTGGATCATGGCACTCTATTCCGACCCATCATCGGAAGAGCGCATGATCGACTGGCATCGCAAGCTGCTTGCCGATTACGCTGGCGGAGGGGTTTCCGACATGACCCTGTTCCATTGGTTCCAGAAGGATCACCCCAAGGTGCTCGGCGACTATCCGGCCATCTTCGGCGACTCGCCATTTGATGTGTCGCTGGAAGAAGTCCGCAGCTTTCAGGCGGATGAGGAAGGATTCAAGCGTTTGGTTTGGTCGGATGACCGTCCATCGGCGGTGGCTGACGATGGACGCTTGATAGGTTTGGCGTCTCTTCACCACCAGGGGCGAGCGAAGGCACTGCTCACTCAAAACGCCGCAGCTCTCGGTGGGAATGCTGCGCTGCAAACTGCGATGGGGAAAGCCCTTGAGTTGCTCTACCGTGCATGACGGAAACGTTCGCTGTAACATCTCGGGAAGTAAGCAATCAGCAGTAAACTGGATAACTTCGGTGCAAGGTTAAGTAAAACAATTTATCTTTATAGTTATTAAAATATGAAATGGCACAATAGTTGGTTATACACAAAACTCGTGACGAAATTCATATTATCCAACCGAGGCGGCCCCAAAGAACGAGAGGAGCTGGCCCACTGGATCGGCGAAGCCTTGCAAAAGAAAGATAATGATCACTTTTATTATTTTTATACAGAGGAATTTGGCTTTGATCTCAGCTGCTTTAAAGATAAGCGATTGCTGGATATCGGATGCGGCCCCTCCGGAAGTCTTGAATGGGCGGTCACTGCGAAGGAGCGGATAGGAATTGATCCGCTGGCAAAGGAGTATCTTTGGCTTGGCGCATGGAAACACAAAATGAAATACTTGGCCGTGGGTTCCGAAGAAATTCCATTCAACGACAAGCATTTTGATTTCATATTTTCCTTTAACGCTCTTGATCATGTGGACAATCTAGCTGCTTCATGTAAGGAGATATCTCGTGTTCTAAAGCCCGGGGGATATTTCCTTTTGATTACAGATTGTAATCATCCGCCTACGATCACAGAACCGACATTCCTGCCACCTAATTTGGCTGAGGTTTACTTTCCGGATTTAGATGTTATTGATCAGGAATATTATCGGCACACGATGTTACGCACTTATGATTCTCTTCTGAAGCAACGTGAAAAATTAGACGGACCCTTGGATTCAGGAAGTTTTATTTTAAAGCTAAAACTTAGGAAAAGACAGTGACTAGCGATCTTGATAGAACTCATAGTTCTCCTCCGCCCTCCCCTCGGCGAACGCAAAGAGCGCATCCAGAAATTGAAAAAACTAACTTTCATCGCAGTGATTTCATTAGTTTCCACCATCTTCAACGACCGCTCCGGGTTGGAATGTTTTTTCGCCGCGATGGCGCAGCAGACTCGTCTGCCGGATGAGATCCTCATCGTAGATGCCGGTTCAAAAGACGGCACATGGGAGCTGATGCAAGCGGAAGCGGCACGAACGGATCGCCCGTGGGTGATGCGGGCCATGCAAGAAATCCAGTGCAACGTGGCGCGGGGCCGGGATCTGGCGATCGAGGCGGCGGGCGGGGAGATCATCGTATCGACCGACATCGGCTGCGATTGGGAGCCAGAGTGGTTGGAGGAACTGGTGACGCCGCTGGAGGCGGAGCCGGGGATTGATCTGGTGATCGGCAGTTGGGCGGTGCGGCGCGAAGACTTGCATGGACCGTGGGCGCTGGCGGAATGGGCGCTGAAAGGGGATCAGCGATTGGAGGCGACGGCGGATTGTTACAGTTCTTCAAGATCGATCGCCTATCGAAAATGTTGCTGGGAGGCGATGGGTCGCTATCCGGAGGACCTGACACTGGCGGCGGACGATGCGGTGTTTCACTATCTCATTGAAAAAGCGGAAGTGCCGCGGGTGGGCGCATCGGTGGTTCGCTGCTGGTGGCACCGGCATGAGACGCTGCAAGGATTTTTCAAAGAAGCATTCCGCTATGGCCTGGGCGATGGTGAAGCGGGCATCCGGAAGAAGGATGTGATCCTGATCGGCGGACGGCTGGCGCTGGAAGCCGGGTGCTTGTTGCTAGGCATGCTGGGATTGCTTCCCGGGGTGCCGGGCGCGCCGTGGCTGGGTGTCGGATTGCTCGCGGTCACCGCGCTTTCGGTCGGAGAAAAGATTTTCAAGATGCGCGGCGCGATTAGCCGGCTGAATAGCGCGGGAGTAGATCATGCGCTCGTCCGCTTGCTGGCATTCACCTACGGCACCAAGTGGCACTGGTTGAAGGGCTACGCCGCCGGACTCAAGCGCGGAAAAGTACATTGCCAGGATTGCCGGAGGAGATTGCGGGAAATGACGCCGGAATTGTATTGTGCGGAGAAAGTTTTGAAAGTTGGCCGTGTGAACCAAGAATCAGGAAGCGAAGGATGAAATTGAGGCGCAATGAATTTTTCTCGTTGCTCCGGATGCTTTTCGTGATCTGCATTGTTGGTTACCACTTTGCTCCGCCGGAGCTTCGTTCACAAATCTGGCTGTTCCGGAACGGGCAAACCTTGGTCACCTTCTTCTTCGTCTTGTCGGGGTTTCTAACCCATGCTTCATCACGAGATAGACCAAGCGGAGCGGCAGGTTTCTTTTGGAAGAAATGGGTTTCACTTGGGCCACTCTACTATGCAACCCTCCTGATCTGCATCGCCCTCGAGATCCTGTATCACAGTTTTCCCGTTCCAGTAATTGCTTCAGATCTCGCGCTTGTCCAGGCTTGGCTGCCGGGAATGCAGATAGGCTTGAACGGTCCCGCTTGGTTCATGTCGGCTTTGATCTTCTGCATCGCAGTCTATCCGTTTCTATGCAAGCCTCTCGCCTCCCGCCCCCTCCGCGCAAGTCTTGCGGTGATCGGCGGCTATTGGCTGGTCATACAGGCCGCAACGATCTCCTTGGATATTCATCAGATCCATCCCGCGCCGCTCTATTGGATGTATTTCCCGCCATTCCATCTCGCCAGTTTTTTGGTAGGGATGGCAGCCTCGGAATGGAATGCGAGAAGGCCATATCAAACAGAGGGTTGGGGAGCCATCACTGCGGTTATGATCTCATCGGCCGTGTTGTTTGGCGGCATGATGGGTCTCGAAAATGCTCCGGTGTCTCTGCAACAGGCGGGTAGGACCAGTTTGTTTGCAGTTCCCTTCGCATGGGTGACTTATTCGATCTACAGAATGCCAGAAAGGTGGGTGGAAGTTCTGAACCGACCCTTTTTCCAGTGGATCGGCCAGATGGCATTTCCCATCTATCTCCTCCAAGTTCCGGTATTCAAGGTTTTCGCCAGCGTGGTGCTAATACACGGCGGCTGTGACATGACAACCGCGCTTTTCCTCGCCTATTTGGTGCTGTTGTTTGTTCCTGCGGCTCTGTGGGTTGGTGTGGCGGAACCGCGGATACTCAGTCTCTTTCGGCAGCGTGCTGTGACAAACTGAGATCTGTCGAGTTTCCCGCTATTTCCGCATTGGCTTCTCACGCCGCTGGCGACAAGTGGGCCGGCCCCGGCGGTCCAGCCCTACCGGGCTTTTAAAGCTGCAAATTCTTCCCTGTTTCTTTTCATCCAAAATTTAAAATTCAAAATTCAAAATTCAAAATCACCTCCCACTCCTCATGCTGTATTCCATCATCACCACCATCCAAGGACCGACTGCCAGTGTGCACGGCCTCGTCGCACGTCTGGCCGCTACTGGCGGAAAACTCATTGTTGCCGGCGATACCAAGGGCCCGTTTTCATTCGAGGGCCCGGCCGGCGAGCCATGGCCTGTCACGTTTCTGTCGATCGAAGATCAGCAGGACGGTCGTTTTTCCTTGGCCGAGAACCTGCCTACCAAGCACTACGCCCGCAAGAACATCGCCTATCTCCAAGCCATTTCGGAGGGAGCGACCTGCATCTATGAGACGGATGACGACAACGCACCGAACGCAAGCTGGCAACCGCGCGCCGAGTGGGTCGCTGGGGGACGCCGCCTCACGGAAGATGGCAAGCGCTGGGTGAATGTGTATCGGTATTTCTCCGAGGCGAACATCTGGCCGCGTGGACTGCCGCTGGATGAAATCCGCTCCCCGGTGCCTTCTGCTGAAGTGTTCGAGAACGAGCGCCGGGCACCGATCCAACAAGGATTGGTCAATGGCTCGCCGGATGTGGATGCGATCTGGCGGCTGGTGATGGACCGGGAGTTTGACTTCGACGATGCGCCCAGTGTGTATCTGGAGCCGGGGAACTGGTGCCCGTTCAACACGCAGACCACCTGGTGGTGGCCAGTGGCTTATCCGCTGCTCTACATTCCCAGCTACTGTTCGTTCCGGATGTGCGATATTTGGAAAAGCTTCGTCGCCCAACGCTGCCTTTGGGCGATGGGGCTTGGGATCGTCTTTCATGCGCCGGAAGTGATTCAGGATCGGAATCCCCATGACCTCACCCGGGATTTCCGCGATGAGCTTCCGGGATATGAAAGCAACCGCCGGATCGCAGAGATCCTGGACGGGCTGGAATTGCCCGGCGGCGAGGATCAGGTGGGCGCAAATCTCCGGGCCTGCTACGTGGCCTTGATCGCGGAAGGAATTTTTCCCGAGAAGGAATTGGCCCTGGTGGACGCGTGGCTGAAGGATTTGGGGTAGTGGCTGTTGTCTGTTGATCGCGGTGTAGCGCTTTGCTCCAGCCGCGATCTTCGCAATTGCAAAAGAGCTTGGAGAGAGCGGAGCACCGACATCAAGCACCTCAGACAGCCGACAACCGACAACCGACAACCGACAACCGACAACCGACAACCGACAACTCTTCCTCTCCCCATGCACCTTCTCTATCTCTGTGACGCGGACTCCGGCGGGATCGCCGAGTATGCGCTCCGGCAGGTAAAGGCGCTGGAAGCGCAGGGGGCGGAAGTGACGTTCCTGTGTCGCCCTTCGTTCGATGTTCGGCGGGTCCGCGCTACAGAGATTCCAGCCATTCTTCCAAGCGCAGGCACCGGGAAGAGATCAGCTCCGATTCGTTTGCTTGGACGCATCCGTGATGCGCGGGCCGTGGCACGGATCGCCAGTAGAGAGGCTCGAAGCGGCGGCTACGATGGGCTGCTGATCGCGTGTTATAGCGAATATTTCTCACCGTTTTGGGCAGCGATCTTGCAGCGAGCGGCACGGAAGGGGCTCAGGATTGGAACCATCGCCCATGACCCGGTGCGGGATTTCGTGCTCGGACCGCTGTGGTGGCACCGCTGGAGTGTGCGGAAGGCCTATTCGTTTGTTACCGATGTCTTCGTCCATGACCCCACTCCGGTGGATTTCGGTGGGGCTCAGCCCGCTGGCATCCAAGTGCATGTCATTCCGCACGGGCCGTTTGAGGTGGGAGCCCCGCGCATGGGCCGCGATGCGATGCGGGTGCGCTACGGATTTGCAGAGGGGGACCGGGTGTTTCTGTCATTCGGCCAGATCCGCGACGGCAAGAATCTCGACCGCTTTCTGCGGGTGATGAAGGAACTGCCAGAGGAGGTGAAGTTGCTGGTGGCGGGCAGCGGCGGCGGAGGCTCGCAGCGCCCGCCCGAGACGTATCGACAACTGGCCGCCGAGCTCGGAGTTTCAGACCGTTGTTTCTTTGATTTTCGCTACATCCCGGACGAGGAGACCGGCGATCTGTTCGCCGCCGCCGACTTCGCGCTAATGACCTACAGCGCGAAGTTCCGCTCCGCGAGCGGCGTGCTCAACACCGCAGTGTCCTGCCGCAAGCCGGTGCTGGCGTCCTCGGGCGCGGGTCCTTTGAAGACAGCGGTTGAGAATTATCATCTGGGAGTGTTCGTCATGCCGGATGAGGATGCGGCGATCCTGGAAAGCGCCCGGCGCATGCTCACAGAACCCGGCCAGCCGGCGTGGGACCGCTATGAGCGGGAGAACTCATGGGAAGAGAATGCAAAGCGGGTGATTGTCGCCTTCAGCCGCTAAGGCGGAATGTTGAGTTTTCAATTTTCAATGAGAAAGAGGAAAAAGACCGGCGCGGGTCCGTTCGAGACCTTCCAACCCAGCCGCTTCCGACCTTCGACCCCCGACCTCTGGCTTCTCTTTCTCATCTCACCCTCAGGGGCAGTCAGGGTTCGGCCCGGCGGTCCGACCCTACCGGTTCTGATTCCTGATCGCTGATCTCTGGCTTCTGGCTTCTGGCTTCTGACTTCTGACTTCTGACTTCTGACTTCTGACTTCTGACTTCTGACTTCTGACTTCTGGCTTCTGGCTTCTGGCTTCTGGCTTCTGGCTTCTGGCTTCTGGCTTCTGGCTTCTGGCTTCTCACCTCCGCTCCCTTGACTTGATCGCGCGGGGAATGTATCCAAAGTTGTATGACAAAGGTATTGACGTTGCGGATGGACGCGGAGCTTCTCGACAAGGCCGAAGCGAGGGCCGCGAGGCTCGGGTTGGATCGTGCGAAGTATGTTAGGGCGTTGATTGAAGAGGATCTGGCGGGGGGCAGCGCAGGGACGCCACACACGTTCGCTTCGGAGGATCTCGCCGGGATGTATGAGGGACCGGGCCGACCGGCCGACAACGCGGCGGTTCGCGAGCGCTTGCGCCGGAGAATCACGGGGGAAGGCGAGGCGTGAGGGAGATCGCCGACACCGGCTTGATCGTCGCCTTGTTGTCTCGCAACGATCCTCACCACATCTGGGCGCTGGAAGCGTTCCGCAAGCACAGCCCGTTTTTGACCTGCGACGCCGTTCTTGCCGAGGCGGGCAGCTTTTTCCCGGATCCGGTCGGAGTTCTGAGGCTGGTTTCTCGAGGCGATCTGGTGATTGATCCGGACTTCGTCCTGGCGAGAGAATGGCCCGGAATTCTGGAGTTGGTGACGAAGTATTCCGATCGTCCGATGGATCTGGCGGATGGCTGCGTCGTGCGAATGGCGGAAATGAGTACCCGGTGCCGGGTCTGGACGGTGGATCGCGCGGATTTCGCGGTGTATCGGCGGAGCGGGAAACTGGCGATCCCATGCGAGTTCCCCCCAGGTCGCTGATCCAACTCAACTCTCCCTCGGGGCCAGTCAGGGTTCGGCCCGGCGGTTTGACTCAGGCGCGCTGGTTTTGACCACGGTCATTCAGAGAATTTAAGGTTCAGCCAATGAGCAGCTCAAAGACCCCTCCAATTGGCCCCCCTCCGTTTGCTCCTGTTCAAGAATCTTCAAGAGAAGAATTTTCACAGGAGGTAACGGAGGGAACGGAGGGAACGGAGGAGCTTCGCGCTGGCTATTAAGAATATGTCGACTCCTCCAACCACGCCGATCGTGTAATCCAATGTTTTTCACCGCACCCATCGAAGGCTATCCAATTGTTGTAGCCACTCACATGCGCTCGGGAACGCACTTGACCATCGACATGCTGCGTCGGCAATTCACCTCAGTCGGCGGTTGGAAGTGGCCAGGTGAGGCGAATGACAGTGTTTATCTTGCGTTGGACGTTATGAGCGGGTTGCAGGCAAACTGGGGTGAAAGGCGTGGATTTCGCATCTTGCGCCGCAGCAAGCATCCGATCTGCAAGGTCCATTGGACGGCTCCGGATTTTGCGGATCTGGCCAAGCTCCAACCGGAACTCGCAACGTGGATTCTCAATCGCGGGCGAGTCATTTACGTAATACGGGATCCGAAAAAAGTGATGGCATCGATGCTGGCTTGGGAGCTTTCAGCGAACGATTCCCATCGAAAGCCCGACGATATCGAGTCGTGGATCGTACCGAAACTGAATTACTGGGCTTCGCACGTGAACCAGTGGGTGGACCGCCCTGGCACCTTGGTGCTGAGGTTTGAGGATATCGTCAAGAGGCCAAAGACAGTTGTTAAGGACGTGGCACGACATCTTGGTCTTGAGCCCTCATGGCGCGAGCCGCTGCTGCCGCCGAAACTGCGGGGGCACTGGCACTCACGGCTCAACCGGGTTATTTCCATCCGGCCCGTCTGCACCGAGATTCTGACCCAAGTCCCAGCTGCAGCAGCGACTGCACGCATTGGCGCGCTCGCAGATGACCTGTGGGAAACGCACTGCGGGGAGGTGATGCGGCGTTTTGGCTATGCGTGAGCGAGCAATGATCCACGCTCTGACATCCGAGCGCAACGAACAATAAAACTCATGGGAAGAGAATGCGAGCGGGTGATGGAGGCGTTCCGCCGGTAGGGCGGGAGAAATTTTGGATTTTGGATTTTGAATTTTGAATGCGAAGAATTGGCCAATGAACTGCTTGAAGATCCCTCCAATTGACCCCCTCCGTTTGCTCCTGTTTAAAAATCTTAAAGAGAAGAGTTTTTACAGGAGGTAACGGAGGGAACGGAGAATGTTCCAGCTGCTCATCCACGTTTCATTTTCAGGATTTAAGTTTGGCCAATGAACTGCTTGAAGATCCCTCCAATTGACAACCTCCG
>Ga0100401_1000466_pt1 | contig 33124 bp, 22 predicted proteins | sample CryGeymeta201525_FD_80421 | JGI IMG/M metagenome (GOLD analysis project Ga0100401, IMG submission 80421) | Groundwater microbial communities from Crystal Geyser aquifers in Utah, USA - Crystal Geyser metaG 2015-25 | ecosystem: Environmental > Aquatic > Deep subsurface > Groundwater | place: USA... | reverse complement strand
TTTTCCCAGTGAAAGGCGCTGCGCACCTCCCGCAAGCCCTCGGCACCCTCTGCAGACCGCCCGCTTCAACTAAAAATTCGAAAATCACCCTGCCCGAATGGCTTTTCGAATAGGGTCATACTATAATCGAGTAAATTGGTAGCATCATCATATAATCCACTGATGGTGCCGCTGCCACTCCCCGTATTTGAGGGATTGGTGGTTGCCTGCACCGGATCCATAGTACCCGACAGGACATAGACAGTAGCATGGCTGCTCACCGAAGTGACAGCTAGAAATAGGGCGATGAGAATGTTGTTCTTAAGCATGGTATATCTAGGTACTGTTCTGATTCAACGCGAAGGGTCCATTAAAAGATGGAGGACGTCGAGACAAAAATGGATCACGGAAATAAAAATGCGCCCAGAAGAACTCCATGGCTCGCTCGCGTACGACCGCCTCGTCAAACTGCCTTGGACGTCCACGTTTCATCGCGTTCGGATGGCCGGCAGGTTTTCAGGGTCGCTCAAGCCCACTGCGCTGAGTGAGAGGGACTCCGGCGGACGAAGCAAGCGCAACCAATCTCCCAGGCAAAGTCCGCATCCCATCCTACCCGAAGTCGTCTCGAAAGATATCGAGCATCCCACCGTAGAGGTAGGCTCACAAAGGGGCGGGCTCGCTCTTTTGCTCGACAGGCCACGAAAGCTCGCCGTTCTTCATTCCCATCATGATTCTCCGTGCTCCCACTCCACTCTGGACTGTTCTCGCTCTTGCGTGGGCTCCCCTGCCACTGGTCGCGGAGGTCGACTTCGCGCACGAGATCGTGCCGATCCTGCGCAAGAACTGCGTGGAGTGCCACGCGGGCGACAAATCGAAGGGCGGATTTTCGCTGAACGATCGTGACATGGTGCTGAATGCGGGCGTGGTCGATATCCAGAGGCCGGAGAAATCGTGGATGATCGAGTTGTTGCGTAGCGAGGACGAGGACGAGCGGATGCCCCCGGTGGATAAGCACCCCGACCCGCTGCCCGAGGAGCAGATCGCGCTGATCGAGCGCTGGATCAAGGAGGGGCTGCCGTGGGAGCCTGGATTCACTTTCGGCGAAGAACGCTACGAGGCCCCGCTCAAGCCGCGGAAACCACAGCTACCGCCGGGGGAGGCGGATGCCAACCCGATCGACCGGATCGTCGCTGCGTGGTTTCTGGAAAACGAAGCCGAGAGCCCCGCGCCGCTCGATGATGCCGCCTTTCTGCGCCGCGTCTCGCTCGATCTGATCGGTCTGCCACCGAGTCCGGAGGAGCTCGCCGCCTTTCTCGCCGATGACTCGCCGGACAAGCGCGGAAAAGCCATCGCCGACTTGCTGGCGCGCCATGAAGACTACGCCGACCACTGGCTGACCTTTTGGAACGACCTGCTGCGCAATGCCTACGACGGCACCGGCTTCATCACCGGCGGGCGGAAAAGAATCACCGGCTGGCTTTACGGCGCCCTCCTTTCGAATCAACCATACGATGCATTCGTCCGGGAACTCGTCGCGCCGACCCCGGAGTCCGAGGGTTTCATCGAGGGCATCCAATGGCGCGGATCGGTGAATGCCAGCCAGACCCGGGCGATCCAGTTTTCGCAAAACGTCTCGCAGGTCTTTCTCGGCATCAACATGAAGTGCGCCTCGTGCCACGATAGTTTCGTCGACCAGTGGAAGCTCAAGGATGCCTACAGCCTGGCGGCGATCTACTCGGACGAGCCGCTCGAGCTTAACCGCTGCGACAAGCCGACCGGCGAGACCGCGCTGGCGGCATGGATTTACCCGGAGCTCGGCGAGATCGACGCGAAGGCCCCGCGCGATGAACGGCTGCGCCAGCTTGCCGCCCTGATAACCCATCCGGAAAATGGCCGAACCGCGCGGACGCTCGTCAACCGCTTGTGGCAACGCCTGATGGGGCGCGGGATCGTCGATCCGGTCGATGCCATGGACACCGAGCCGTGGAACAGCGACCTGCTCGACTACCTTGCGAGCTACCTTGTCGAGAAGGACTACGATTTGAAAGCCGTGCTCGCATTGATCGTCAGCTCAAGGATTTATCAAAGTGAGAGCGTGATTGTCGGCGACGGCTTGGGGCGCGTCGCATTCCGTGGGCCAATCATGAAACGTCTCACCGCCGAGCAGTTCATCGACTGCGTGCGCGAGGTGACGGGAAGTTGGCCGCAGGCACCGTCGGGTGGCGAAAAGGGGCCACTCACGCTGGAGGCGGTCGCCAAAGCGCGGGGTCTCAAGGCTTGGGATGGACGACCGGTGCGCGCCGCCTTGCAGGAACTCGATCCCTTTCAGTCCGCCCTCGGTCGCCCGAACCGCGATCAGGTCGTATCGAGCCGGCCTGATCAGGTCTCGACCCTTGAGGCGATCCACCTCGCCAACGGTCCCGAATTCGCCTCGATGCTCCGCGAGGGCGCGCGCGCGCTGCTTGCCACGAGCAAGCCGGTAGGCGAGCTGGTCGATCGCGTCTATCTCGCCGCTTTTTCGAGAAATCCAGATCCCGACGAGCGCTCGCTGGCGATCGGCATGCTCAGTCAGGGCTCGCTTGAGGAGGGAATGGCGGACTTTCTCTGGACCGTCTTCGTGCAACCCGAATTCTTTTACATCCGATGAACAACTCCTGGTTTGATGCCTCCCGGCCTGGCCCGACCCGTCGCGAATTCCTCCGTCGGCTGGCGGCCTGCTCCGCATTCACCCTCACCGGGGGCGCGCCGCTGCTGCGCGCCGAAGACGAGGTCGACCACCCCGCACCGCGTGCCGATGCGTGCATTCTGTTGTGGATGGCCGGCGGCATGGCATCGGCGGAGACCTTCGATCCGAAGGCCTATCTGCCCTTTGAGGTCGGCACGCCGGTCGAGAAAATCATCAGCACCTTCCCGGCGATCGATACCTCGGTCGATGGCCTTCAAATCTCCGCCGGTCTGCCGGAGATCGCGAAAATCATGGACCGCGGCACCTTGATCCGTTCGCACGTCCAGCCGGACCTTGGCAGCATCCTGCACTCGCGGCACCAGTATCACTGGCACACCGGCTACGTGCCGCCGCAGACCGTCGCCGCGCCGCACATCGGCGCCTGGATGGCCAAGGTGCTCGGCCCGCGCAACGAGGTGATGCCGCCCTTCGTCAACATCGGCCAGCGTTTGGAAGGCATCGGCGAAAGTCAGGAAATCAAGGCATTCACCACCGGTGGCTTCTTCGGCTCCGAGTTCTCGCCATTTAATCTGCCCTATCCGGAAAAGGCCGCCGAAGCCGTACGTCCGCCCGAGGGGATGGGCCCGGATCGTTTCGGCCGCCGCTATCGCGCGCTCCAGCAGATGCTGAAGCACTCGCCGCAGGGAGAAAATCTCAGCGACTTCCATCAGGAATCGATGCTGCGCTCGCTCGATGCCGCCCACCGCCTGCTCGGCTCGCCGAAGCGCCGGGCCTTCGATTTAGCCGACGAAAAGCCGGAGACGCTCAAGGATTACGACACCGGTCGCTTCGGCCGTGGCTGCTTGCTGGCGCGGCGGCTGGTCGAGGAAGGTGCGCGCTTCGTCGAAGTGACCACCGAATACGTGCCCTTTCTTCACTGGGACACCCACGAAAACGGCCACAAGACCTATGAAAGGCTCCACGCCGAAATCGATCGGCCGATCGCCCGCCTGATCCGCGACCTCGAAGAGCGCGGCATGCTTGAGCGCACGTTGGTGATCATCGCCTCGGAGTTCACCCGCGACATGATGATCGAGGGCGTGCCCGGCTCGAACGCCCAGGATCAATCGCGCGCCAAGACCGACGTCATCAAAGAGATGAAGCACTATGGATTGCACCGGCACTTCACCGGAGGTAGCTCAGTGGCAATGTTCGGCGGTGGCGTGAAGAAGGGCTTTGTTTATGGCAAAACTGCCGACGAACGTCCGTGCCTCGCAGTGGAGAATCCCGTGTCGATCGAGGACCTCCACGCGACGATTTTCACCGCCATGGGCATCAGCCCGAAGACTGTCTTCGACATCGAACGCCGGCCGTTCTATGCTACCAAGGACGGCAAGGGCAACGCGGTGACTGATGTTTTTGCCTGACCCCTATCCAACCTTTCCTGAATGCCACCGTCTTCATTTCAAAAGCTTGCCGCGCTGTTTTTCACTTGTCTGACGCTGGCGTCCTCGGGAGCTGACAAACCGCCGAATGTGGTCTTCATCCTAGGTGACGATCAGGCGTGGTCGGACTACGGGTTCATGGGGAATGAGGTCATCGAGACGCCGCACCTCGACCGCCTCGCGGAGCGCAGCCTTGTGTTCCCCCGTGGCTACGTCGCGGCACCACTGTGTCGGCCTTCGCTGGCTTCGATGGCGACCGGTCTGTTTCCCTTTCAGCACGGTGTCACTGGCAACGACGTCGATGGCATGAACCAGCGTGCCGAGCTTGACGTGGCGGTTCAGCAGGCTTTCCACAAGCATCCGAGCTTCATCAAGATGCTCACCTCCCATGGCTACCTGGCGCACCAGTCCGGCAAGTGGTGGGAAGGTTCTTATCAAGACGGCGGCTTCACCCACGGGATGACCCACGGCGACCCGAAGCGCGGCGGTCGTCACGGTGACGCGGGACTTGAGATCGGTCGGCAAGGCATCAAGGAAGTGACCGATTTCATCGACCATGCCGTCAACGCGGAGAAGCCGTTCCTGCTCTGGTATGCTCCGTTCCTTCCTCACACCCCACACAACCCACCGGAGCGGCTGCTGAAGAAATACCGCAAGGACGGCCGGGCGAGCGACGTCGCGAAGTACGCTGCGATGTGCGAATGGTTCGATGAGACCTGTGGCGAACTGCTCGGCCACCTCGAAAAAAGGGGTCAGACAGCAAACACGCTGGTCCTTTTCATTTGCGATAACGGCTGGGCGGCCCGCAGCACGAATGCCGATGACCCGCACCAGAAGCTATGGGATGGCTACGCGCTGCGCTCGAAGGGATCACCCTACGAGGACGGCATCCGCACCCCGATTCTGGTCTCTTGGCCCGGGCATGTGGCACCAGAGCGATCTGCCGATTTCGCCCACGCGATCGATCTCTTTCCGACGATCGCAGCGGCCACCGGTCTTTCCGCGCCGGACGAGCTGCCGGGCATCAGCCTCCTCAACGCCAAGGACCGTAGCGAACGCGAGCGCGTCTTCGGCGTGACCCACGCGATCCACAACATGACGCCTGGCGATCCCGACGACACCTTGCAGTATCTCTGGTGTGTCGAGCGCGACTGGAAACTCATCCTGCGCTTTCCCGGCAAAGACACCACACGTTACCGTAACATCCACGTCTGGGACAAGGAGCCCACTCATCTCTATCAGATCCAGAAGGATCCTGATGAAACGAAGGACCTGACGGAGGAGCGACCCGAGGTGCTACAGAGGATCAAAGGCGAGATCGAGTCGTGGAGGAAACGACTTCAAGGCCAAGAAAAATGAAAGCGGATTCCCGCTTTCCAACGCAGGTGCTGCGGACAAGCATCTAACTCTGGCCATGCCCATCCTGATGCTGATCCTTGCTTGCGCCCTCTGGGGTTTGAGCTTCCCTCTGATGAAGGCACTGCACCTTGAGCAGGCGGGAAGGATGCCGGGCACCTCCACGCTGTTCCTTGCCTCATGGCTACAGTTCGCACGTTTCGGCCTCGGAGCGCTGATGCTGGCTCCCCTCCTGATTGGGAAGAGCCGGCCATCTCCGAATGAAATGTGGCAGGGGGCGAAGCTTGCTTTCTGGGGTGGCACGGCGATGTGGCTGCAGGCGGATGCGCTTGCCTATGTGGATGCCTCGGTTTCGGCATTTCTCACCCAGGCCTACTGCGTGATCCTTCCGCTCTGGGCCTGCCTTCGGCGGCGACGCTGGCCTGCGGCGCGTTTGGTGGTGGCGACCATTTTGGTCACGGTGGGCGGCGGAATCTTTTCCGGAATACGCCTCGATCAATTCAGCCTCGGTCGCGGCGAGCTCGAGACGCTCGCCGCAGCCGTCCTCTTCTGCTTCCAGATCCTTGCTCTGGAAAATCCAACCTATCGCGAGAACAGAGGCCTGCCCGTTTCCTTTGTCATGTTTCTGGGGATTGCGATCCTCTTTATACCAATCACCCTTGTTTCTTCACCCGGACTGGCCGAATGCCTGACGGCAGGCGCCTCGGGGAAAGCAATGACACTGGTCGCCGCGCTCGCATTATTCTGCTCGGTAGGAGCGTATCTCCTGATGAACACCTGGCAGCCAAGAGTCGCCGCCACCGATGCTGGGCTCATCTATACGACGGAGCCGGTCTTCACCGCGATCTACGTGATGTTTCTCCCCATCCTTCTTGGAAATTTCATCGGTGTCCCCTATCCGAACGAGTCGATCACAGGAGCGCTGCTGCTGGGTGGAGGGCTGATCCTCTCTGCGAACATCCTGATGCAATGGAAACGCCCTCCACATTTGCCGCCGCTGGCTTAGGCTCGGACCTTTGACCTGACTTCCATCGATCATCGAAAGATCTCGGACCACCGTCCTTGACGATACAACTGTCAAGCTCACAGAAACTCTGGAGCAAGTCGCCTCAGGCATTCTCATTGGGAATGAAAATAGTAATGCGAGTACCAAGATTCAGCCGCGAGCGAATCCACATACGTCCGCCGAATTCCTTTACCACACAGAGCGCCTTGGTCAGGCCAAATCCGCCACCGAGTGTTCGGCGATCCATCACATTGCTGGCGCGGTAGCCAAAATTGATCACCTTACTTAGCTCCTCCTTTGGAATCCCCAAACCATTGTCTTCGACAACGACCCGAAGTCCATTCACGGATGAATACAAGCCCGCGCTGATCCGCCCTCCGGGTGCCGTGTACTTGCGGGCATTCGCGATGATGTCACGCAGGACATCCTGGAGGACAGGCGGCATGAGGAACTGATCCCCATTCTCACTCGAGATATTGATCTCGATTTGATAGTCTTTCGGCGTCTGCTCAGCGATGTTCTTCACGATTCTGTAGCGTCCCAAGGCATTCTTCTCGATCGCATCTAACACCTGCTGAATCGACGAACTAAGCTGGTCCGCCGAAAAGGCAATCCACGCTTTGGGCTCGGCCAAGCGGGCATTCAGCTCCGACACGCGTACCTCAAAGACCTCGAAAACAGCGGAAATCGTCGATCGCAGCTCAACCAGCATTTCATCCTTGGCATGATCCGGAGCTTGCTGGATCGCCGCATCGATTTCCGCAGCAAGTGTCTTGGGCAGCTCTGGATCAAGCGGAAAAATACGACCGTCTTCAGCAGCCGAATTGATGTCATCGGTCAGCTGCTTGACTCGTTGCTTCACCCCATCGAGGCCATCGATCGACTCCGCCTGAAGCAGTTCAAGGCAGCCGTAGAGCACACCGACCAAGTTGATCACCGAATGCAAATCCGCGATGACCCGTTGCTTGGGACTCAGAGCCGGGACGGAGACGATTTCGATCTCATCCGATTCGTTAAGCGCTGCGTGATTGGAGGCTCGTTGAGACGTTGGCGAGCAAGTGGCAGGATCTTGGGTGTCCATAGCATCAAAGAAACATTGAAGGACCTGAATGGGGATCATACCCATCCAATTTCCTTTGGGGAACAGTGACAAACTTGGCCGTTCCAGTAAACCATTTGTCTGCGAAATTTTGGGGACACGAAATGATGGTGCCGGAAACATCTGAGATCAGAAGAATCGCTTCATCTTCTATGGGCTTCTTGTTGGAAACCGAGGCTTCTGATGCGGCTCTTCCAACTTGGTTTGGAGACGGAGTTCTCCGGATTCTCTGAATTCATGGCTCGATGCTCCGGAAGCTATTTGCCGAGATCGAGGATCTGCTCGAGGATCGCGAGGTAGTCGACGAAGGCTTTCTTGCCGGCAGGTGTTAGAGAGTACTGCGTTTGGGGTCGTCCGTCGCCAGTATACTTGACTGAGTCGACATAGCCAGCGTTGGCCAGCGTGCGCAGGTGGGTGATAAGGTTGCCATCACTCTGTCCTAGCTCGGATTTGAGGTCCTGAAATGGCCACGCTTTTGCGCGGGAAGCGAGCAGCGTCATGATACTGAGCCGGCCTTTCTCGTGGATCGTTTTGTCGAGTTTGGAGAAATCGATCATTCGCCCGTGCGATCGCTTCGGGTGGTGGTGACAATGGCGGCGCCGTAGAACAAGTGAAAGCCTCCGAAAGTGGCAGCCATCAGGCCGGAGGCACCGAGTTTGTTGAGGATCGGCGTGGCGGCTTGGACGAATGTCATGGCCGAGAAGCTGGCGATGCCGGTGAGGATGAAGGCGATACCGAGCCAGGCCATCGACTTCGGGGCAAACTCGCGGATGGCAAGCAGGGCGAGTCCGTAGTGGAGGATCCAGACGGAGGCGGCGGTCTTCTCGCTGCCCTGCATGCCGTATTTCAAGTAGAGGAGACCGAGGAAGCCGCCGACGATCAACGAGGGCAGGGCACCGCGTAGGGCAACTTTGAGACCGTGGGACCAGACGGCTTTCTGGTTTGCGGCGGCAGAGCGGAAAAGCTGCCACACGCCGAAGATCAGGGCGACTCCAAGACCGGAAAGCCAGACACTACCCCAGGCCCATCCATTTTTCGGCTCTGAAATCCAGCCGGCTGCAAGCGCCATGGCTCCACCCACAAGGGCCGCTTCGCCTGACAAGGCGCGGAAAATCGTCGCCCGCTCCATCATCGAGCGGATCGCTCGGAGCTGGTCGGCAGCTTCTTGGTGGGTCGTCATGGCGTTTTCTTTGCCATGCAAAGCGAGAGCTGGAAAGGATAAAGAGTGCCGGGAAGCGTCGCTGCTGGGGCTCGTGGCAGGCCATGAAGGGGGCGGCTCGCCACCGCAGTGAAGCGCCGGGTAGATAAAAGCAACCACGGCCTGCGGCGGGCCGCCGCAGCTACACCAGCCCATCCTTCCGCGCCTGTTTCCAGTAGGCATACTCAGAGCGGTTGAAGTCGATGTATTCGGGCGAGAGGTCACTACTATACATCTCGTAGTCCGCTTTGCCCTGATTGAGATGGATCTCAATGTTGAACTCCGTTTGAGCGGCCACGTCGCGAAGCTTGTCCATCGGCGTGTCGGCCTGGAGCCCACCGAGGCAGGCGGGGATGCCATCGTAAAAGATATCAATGAACTCTTCACGAATCCGCGCGCGGGAGTAACCGACAGCATGAATCACGCGACCCCAATTCGGATCGCCGCCGTTCCACGATGCTTTGACGAGCTGCGATTTGCAGACGGCCTCGGCGACCTTCTTGGCATCCTGATAGGTCTTCGCGCCCTGGACCTTGACGGTGACGAACTTGGTCACGCGCTCGCCATCGCGGACGATCATTTTGGCAAGCTCGAGCATCAGCCAGCGCAGAGCCTGGCGAAATTGGCGGCAGCGTGGGCCGTTGCGACGCATGGGCGGCATGCCGGAAGCGCCATTGGCGAGGACCAGCACGGTGTCGTTCGTGCTCATGTCGCCATCGATGGTGATACGGTTGAAGCTTTCCTCAACGGCTTCTAGCACCGCCTTCTGAAGTGAGTCCCTGGGAATGGCGGCATCGGTGGTAATGAAGCAAAGCATCGTGGCCATGCTCGGGCAGATCATGCCAGCACCCTTCACGCAGCCTGCGAGGCGCACGCGGTGGCCGCCGATGTTGAAAGAAATGGCAAGCTCCTTGTGATGAGTGTCGCTGGTGATGATCGCCTTGGCGAAATCGGTGCCGCTCTTGGTGCCGAGCGCGGCGATCAGCGCGGCGTAGTTTGGCTCGATGCGTGCCATCGGCATCGGCAGACCGATCACGCCGGTCGAGCACACGCCGACCTCGGTGCGCTTGAGGCCGAGGGGCTTTGCGACGCCATCGGCCATTGCGCGTGCATCGGAAATGCCGGTCACACCGGTGCAGGCGTTGGCATTACCGGAGTTCGCAATGACGGCTCGCAAGTTGCCTTTTCTCAAGTGGGCTTGGCACAATCTAACAGGTGCTGCCTTCACTCGATTGGTTGTGAAAGTTCCGGCAGATGTGCAGGGGCTATCGGAAACGATGAGTCCCAGATCGAGACGGGTGACCGATGGGTTCTTGATTCCGCAGGAGATGGCAGCAGTGCGGAAACCGCGAGGTGCGCCGACACCTCCTTTGATTCGGGTGATAGGTAAATCCATGACAGCAGGAGCAGGACACCGAGCCTGAACAGGATTTAGGCAAAATGCAACCCAGCGGTCTGCGCTAAACCAAACAAGATATTAAAGGACTGCAGGGCCTGGCTTCCGGCACCTTTTCCGAGGTTGTCTTCGGCGCTCATGAGGAGCACCCGGCCGGTGCGCGCGTCGTAGGTCCAGCCGATGTCGATGAAGTTGGTGCGGGTGACGTTCTTGGTGTCGGCACAGCCGCCTTTTCCCAGCAGTCGGACGAAAGGCGCGTCGGCATAAGCCGCTTCAAGCGCCTCGCCGATGGCATCCGGATCGACGCCATTTTTCAGCATGGCGGTGGTGGTCGTGGCGATGCCCGAGTTCACCGGGATCAGGTGGGGGATGAAAGTGATGACCACCTTTTCGCCGGCGGCGATCGAAAGCTCCTGCTCGATTTCTGATAGATGCCGGTGCTTCGGCACGCCGTAGGCGCGGGTGCTTTCGTTGCATTCGCAGAAAAGCAGCGAGACGTCGGCCTTCTTTCCCGCGCCGCTCACGCCGCTCATCGAGTTGGCAACGATGGTCGCGGGATCGATGAGTCCGGCTTTCACCAGAGGAAGTAGCGGCAGCAGGATGCTTGTCGGATAGCAACCGGGCGAGGCGATCAAATGGGCCTCGCGAATCTCGGCGGCACGGATTTCCGGCAGGCCATAGACGGCATCATCGAGCATCTCCGGTGCCGGGTGATCGTGAGCGTAGAACTCTTTGTAAACCGCCGCATCGCGCAGGCGGAAGTCGGCGCTGAGATCGATGACTTTCAGCCCGCGCTTGAGCAGGGCTTGCGCGATCTCCGCCGCCACCCCGTGGGGCAGCGCGAGGAAGGCCGCTGAAGCTCCAGTCGCCGCGATCGCATCGGGATCCGGCTCCATGAAAGCGAGGTCTGCGCCGGGCAGCGAGCGGTAGCGTGGGAAAACGGACGACAGCGGTTTGCCGGCTTCTTGCCGCGAGGTGGCGGCGACCAGTTCAACATCCGGGTGGAGCAAGAGCAGCCGCAGCAATTCCTGTCCGGTGTATCCGCTGGCTCCGACGATTGCCGTTTTGATCCGTTCCATGATGCCGGGAGGCATCGCAGGAAATCCCCGCCTTGCCAATCCTTAGGAAGAGCGATCTGGGGGGCGCTGGTCATTGCCGACAGGATTTTTCGGGCACTTCATTCTTCTTTCAGGATCGTCGGAAACGAGTGTCCTCGCTTCTCAATCGCGCCATTCCGTGTATGGAGCCAGCGTTTCTCGGGTTGCAGGAAGCCGCTCATGAGAGGTTGAGGGTGCGGGGGTCGCCTTGGCTGGCTTCGGCCAGCAGATCAATGGCGGGGGGTCGATTCCGAGATCCCTCCGGGAATCAGAAATTGAGATGGTCCGACCAAGCCCTGAAGGCATTGTCAGTGAGGAAGATTCCCGAGTTCACCGCCGAGCCGTGCGAAAATCGTGCCGGTGCCGCCTGCTGCCTGGGCCGGGATACTTGCCTGCACCTCATTGTAGTCCTGACCCTCCACCGGCGTGATGACGAATACCACGCCACCAGGACCGGGTCCGCTCACATCCGGAATCGTCGCCGTGTGGCTGGCCCACGGGTCCGCCTGGTCCAGATCCCTGCTGTACTGCAGCTTGAGCAGTGATGAACCCCGCGAGCCGGGCTTGCGCTGCTTGAAGCTGAGCGTCAGGTCGCCGTTGTTCCCGCTGACCGTCGGCAACAAACCGATGGCCGCCGATGAGGGACTTTCCGCCCCTAACAACCACGCCAGACCATCCGCCACGCCGTCGCTGTTGGAGTCGCCCGCGAAAGTCACGCCTTCCCCGGCCCAGCTTTCGAAAAAGGTTTGCACGGTGACGTTCACGGTGCCCGGCACGGAGTTGTAGTTGACAGTGTCGTCAGGGGTAAAAGTGGCATCCGCCACGTAGATGCCGGCGGGCGGAATCGTGGATGGGTCCGTGTAGGTGAAATTTCCCGCTACCGAAGCACTGCCACCGGTCAGGGTGGCGGCGGACAGCGGCTGGCCTTCGGTGATGGCTGCCGCGGTGGGCCAATTATTGATCAGCGGCGTCTGTTTGGGCGTCCATTGCGCGTAGAGGGTGGTGTCTGCCGTGATGACAAACACGCTTCCCGGCGGATAACTGGTACCAGAGCCATCCACTGCGGTGTTCCAAGCGGAGAAGTTGAAGCCTGTTCTCTCCATGGTGCCCGCGTCGAGGACCGTCGCCGAGGCCACGCTGTTGTAGTATCTGGAGTCCACGGGCACGGTGGCGCCGGTCACGCCGTTGCCATCGTAGGTGACGGAATAGTTCAGACCCTGCTCGAAATCCTGGAACGCTGCGGCGAAGCGCTCACCGAAGGTGATGTAGGACGGCGAAGTGAAATGCGTGCCGTCAAAGGTGGGAAGGTCTGCGGAGGAAACCACGATCGTGTCGGGGTCGGCATCCGCCACATTGGCCATGACGGTCTGTTGATAGCTGCGTCCCTTGACGGTGAGGGTGTCGCCGTCCCGTTCCAGCTCGCCCATGGCGAACGGCAGGTCCGGCTTGCCGACGAGTGAGCGGACTGCCGCGATGAATTCCACCAGATCGGCCTGATAGGTCGGGTTGCCGCCATCGCTTTCGCCCTGGTGCCAGAACATGCCGCGGAGATTCACGCTGTCGCCACCGGCGGTGAGCGCGGCGAGGGCTTCCGGGACCTTGTTGGCGAAGGTTTGCCACATGTAATTGTCGCCACCGGCGGGATCCCAGTTGATGTCCAGGCTGGTTCCTCCGCGGGTGATCTTGATGATGGCCACGTTGCGGCTTGGATCGTGCGCGGCCAGGGCCTTGCCTAGAGACAATTCAAATCCGAAACGATTGGATGGAATGCTGCCGAATCCCACAGGTGTGCCGTAGCCGGGAGCCAGCGTCGTCCAGCCGGTGTTGTAGGCGGGATTGACTGGATCCAGGTTGGTGGGATTCACATAGAAGATTTTCACGCCAGGCTGCGATTCCGCATAGGAAGCCAGGGCTCCCGTGAGGTCCGAATTATATCCGAGCCCCTCCGCATTGGACTGCCCGGCGATGAAATAAACGTCATAGGTTTTCGGCTCCTCGGCGGGATTCTGGACGGTGATGGTGACTTCATCGAATGTAGTGGAAGCCCCGTTGTCGGCTGTGAGCCGCAGCACATAAGTGCCGACACTGGAGAAGGAGGCGCTTGAATCGGCAGCGGAGGGATCGGCGAAGGTCACGGTTCCCGGGCCGGACACCATGGACCAAGTGAAGGTGAACGGGTCGTTTTCGGCATCGCTGCCAGTGCCCGCGAGCGCGGCGCTAGCGAAGAGTTCTCCCGGAGCGCTGGCCTTGTGGGGGTGATCTTCGGGGAGATTGCCGGCAAGCTGCCACTTGTGGGCGAGGTAGCCTTCGATACGCTGGCGGTCATCAGCGGCAAGGGTGCCGCCGACAATCAGAATCTCGCCGAAGTCGACATTAGAATAACGGCCAGTGGTGGAGTCGCGACCGAAGTAAAGCGGGCTCGTGTTGTCGCTGAGGATGGCGCTTGCCTTGGTGGCCGAGTTGGCCGGGATGCCGTTGATGTGAATGGAGCCGGTCCGGGTGGTGTCGTTGCGGGTTCCGCTGAAAAGGAGGGCCTGATTGGCAGAACTGGACGCGCTGACGAGGATATCGGTGCCCGCCTTGAAGCCGACGGCATCGTTGCTGCCGAGACGGATGCCGTAGGCCATTTCGGCGCCGAGCATCTGCCCTTTGGAGAGAGGGGTATTGACCCCGCTGGAGCCGTTGTTGACGAAACCGAGGTGGCGGAAAATGGAGAAGATATTGGCACCGCCGGACGGGTCGAGATCGAGACTGGGGTGATCGGGGGCGGCGAGAAACTGCTTATTGGTCCCATCTCCCACCCGGAATGAAATGGTGTTCAGTCCGCTGATCGTGGCCGTGCCCGAAGTCGGGCGGACGGCAGGGGTTTCCTGCAACGCGTGGTGGTTGTTGCCACTCTTGTCCGTCCATTGTGCGACGGCACCGGCAACGACATCGGTGGCATCATACCAAGCTGCGGTGGTGACACTTGCAGGGGTCCATGGTCTCAGTTGGTCGAGGGTGACGAACTGGTCAGGGCCGGCACTGACGGTGGGTGGAAAATTCGGTTTGAGATAGAGTGCCGAGCCGGCCGCCGCGCTGTTAACGAGGTAGCGGCGCAAATTGTTCATGGCTGGATCCTCACTCAGGTTGAAGCGAAAATAGACCGTGCTGCGGTTCGGCAGGTGGCCGTTGTAGAAGTTTTGGAGCAAGCCCAGCGCATCGCCGGTGAGCGTGAAGAAACGGGTTTGTTCGCCTGCGGCGAAATTGTTGTCCTCGGTGCCGGATATGGTGACCGAGGTGGTGCCGACCTGTGTGACAGCGGACGAGGGATCCGCCGGTCCGTGGTAGAAGAAAGTGCTTCCAGTCCCGGTCGGGTTCACGCTGTCGAGCAGATAGACATGAAGATCAGGCAGATTCGCGTCGCCGGTCGAGTCGCGGGCCGCCGTGATCTCGAAGCCGAGGGTGGCGGAATCCAGCGTGGTTCCCAGCGGCAGGGTCGGCAGCGTGTAGCCGAGCACGATGTTGCGGTCGTCCCGGCTTCCGTTGGGCCCTTGCGTCCCGATCAGATCGCTGGCGCTGGTGATGTATCCCAAGGGTTGGGTGGTTTCATTCTGCGCTTCTCCGCGGATGGTATGCGCCGTCGAGCGCGGTGTGGAAACGGCCACCTCGATGACTACTTGGGCTGATGCGCTGGTGCTGCCGTCCGTGGCCGACAATTCGAGCACGTAGCGGCCAAGATCCGGCAAGGCCACGGTGGTGGCCGGCGAGGAGGCGTCCGCAAACACCGCCGTCGCGGGGCCGCTGATTTGCGTCCACAGCGAACTGACCGGAGCGCTGCCGTAGGTGAAAACGGAGCCGGCCAGCGGATAGGCGGAGCTCGTTGCGGCGAAGTCTTGTCCACCCGCATTGACCAGGATTCCCTGCATGCGTTTCGCGAATTGGTCGAGGTAAAGCGACGGGACTTCCATTTCAGCACCCTGTCCGATGCCCTCCAAGTGGTCGGCCGGGGCGGTATTGCCGTCGGTGGGATTGGTGGCACCGCTTTGCGTGCCACTGGTTCCGATGACATATCCATAGTGGAGTTGCTCGCTGCGGACGATGTCGGTGTAGCGCGTGCCGCTGCCGGTGGTGTTCCAATACACGGCATGGGCGGAAGTGAGGCCGTGGGGAATGGTGCCGAAGAATGTCCGGTGATGGGCGGTCCAGAAGCTGTTGTTGGCATGGCATTGGTCCCACAGGTTCGAGTGGCTGAAGTGCATGTGGTTGTCGCTGCCGGATCCGCCTGTGACGTAGCTGCCGGTCGATCCGGTGGCGCGTTGGGTCTCGCGGTCCTCGCATTGGAGAAACACATTGCCGGAGGTGCCCCCGTGAGAGACCACGAATCCGTGCCGTGAGAAATCCGCGAGGCTGTTCTCGACCAGGCATTCATTGCTCGACGTCACGCGGAACATGTAGCCGTTGCCGCCGCCGCCGCCGTATTGCGGGCGGCGCATCTCGCAGTCGCGCACGGTGACGCGCATGCTGCCCACCAATGAAATGCCGTTGGAAAGCATGTGGCAGGTGCTGGAGTTGGCGGCGGCTTGGCGGCTGTGGACAGCGCTGATCCACGAGTCCCTCACGTTCGAGAAACGGATGAGCCAACTGGCGTGGGTATCGAAGGCAGCCTTGGTGGGATCCGTGTAGTCACCCTCGCCCCAGCCGCTACCCGGATGCTGGAGGTTACCGATGGATAATGACTCGACGCCCACGTTATCCAACAATCCACCAATCGTGCGCACGCTGGCGGCGTCGCGCATTTTCATCACGTAACGAGTCGGCACATCCACCTCGATCCACCCTTCGGTGGGGTTGGTGGCGACGACTTCGCGAAGGTATCGCGCGGGGGCCGGGCGGCCATTTGTTTCATTCCACCATGTCTGCTGGTTGTTTTCGGCGATCCAGTCGTCGGTGAAAGCCCACTGCAGGCGAACGATATTGCCGGGCACGAACGAGCCGGCGTTTTCCACCGGGATGCGGCGGGTCGGGCCGGGGAGGTCGGCGGTGAGGTTGCGGGCGGTGCCCAGCGGAGCCGAGGGCGGCGAGACTTGGATCACCGCCTTGCCGGTCATCGTGTAGGACGTGTTGAGCAGAAACGTCTGCGCCGTGCCCGCGCCACGCAGCACGATGTCGGAGGTGGAGATGCGGAGTGCGAAGTTGTCGGAGCCTTGTGGCGAAACCCGGAACTCGCCCGCAGGCAGGAACACCACCCCGCCGCCACCGGCAGCCGCAGCATTGATGGCATTCTGGATGGCCACGGTGCTGTCGCTCGCCCCGGTCGCGTCCGCGCCGTAGGTGGTCACGTCGAAGACCGGCCCGGTGATGTTCGGAACCGCTTGCTCGCTCCGCTGGTAGCCCGCGTAGGAAAAATCCTGGATCAGTTTGTCGGTGGTGAACGAGACGGATTCACCCGGTGGCGTCCAGTTTTCCGGATACAGGGTGCTGCGCCAAGGAGCTGCGGCGGCAAGGAAATGACCGGCCAGCCAGAGGCAGGCGACGATGGCGGGCAGCAGGCTCCGGCGCGGGTAATCTGAAAGGTTTTGGGTCATGGGATACGGCCCCCGATCGCGAAAGATGATGCTGAATTGCCAAATGGAAACCGGGAAAAGCGGCAGAGGAGAAAAAAGCGGCGTGTCGGATCAATTCGACGTGACTTGAAGGCGGAGGAAATTCCGGGGGGAGCCACCCGGGAAGTCGTAGGAAATAACACCGTCGTTGTTGACGTAGGAGCTGCCGGAAACTTCGGCCCACGCCTCGCCGGTGCCGAGGTCGGTGGACTCGTGGATGGCGTAGGTGAGGCCGTTGATGCCGGCGCGCTTGATGAAGCTGAGGGTGGTGCCGTCAAAGCTGCCGACCGCAGGATTGGGCACGGTGGGATCCTCGCCGGCGATGGCGTATTCGATGAGGTTGCCGATGCCGTCATTGTCGAAGTCCTGGTTTTCGCCGCGCTGTCCCTCCTGAATGATACCGTTGGCAAAAGAGCCGCTGATCCACGAGGAGAAGCCGACGCTGGCTTCGACCAGATAGCCGCTCGCACTCAGGGCGTAGGAGCCACTGCCATTGACGGTGATACTGGCAAGCTGGTCGCCAGTGAGTCCGCTGGCATCGCTGCCGAAGCGCAAGGACGAGCCGGAAACGAAGGGGCCGATGATGTCGAGCGTGCCCGACCACGCCAGTAAATCGCCATTGTCGGCAAAGGCGATCGTGGAGCCGCCGTCGCCCAGTTGAAGCGTGGCGGTTGCGGTGACATCGAGGCGGCCGGTGGTTTCGGTGACGCCGGTTCCGACCGCAAGGGTGGCGGCACCGAGGGACAGCGGAGTGGCGGGCAGGACCTCCGGGTTTCCGAGGGCGAGCGTGCCGCCGGAAACGAGGGTTGCGCCGCTGTAGGTGTTGGCACCGGAGAGGGTGAGCGTGCCGTCACCGACCTTGGTGAGGGCACCGGGGCCTTTGACGATCTGCGAGAGGGTCAGGTTGCCCGCGTCCACGCCGATGCTGGAGTCGGTGGCGAGGTGGATGCCACCGGTGCCGGTGCCGACAATGCTATTGTTTCCGCTGAGGCTGCGGAGCGAGCCGGTGCCGCCGACGCCGGTGCCATTGAGGGTGTAGCTACCGTTGTTCACGCCCTGGGCGAAGCCGCCATCCAGTTCAAGCGCCGCCCCGCTCGACACGAGGTAGTTGTTGGCGCTGTTGCCTCCAGCATTCACCTGGGCGAGGCGCAGCACGCCTTGCTGGATTTCGAAACCGCTCCCAAGCGCGTGGTTCCAGGCACCGGAACTGCCGTTGAAGCCGGAGAGAACCAAGGTTCCCGCGCCGGTCTTGACGAAGTTACGGGTGCTCGCGTCGGTGCCCGAGGTCGCCACCCGGCCCTGGATCTCGAAGCTTGCGCCGGCGGCGATGCTGAAGGTGAAACTGTCGCCGGTAGTTCCTGCAAACAACATGTCGCGGCTTGTCCCGGAAGATGCCAAACCCGTGCCGACAAATCGATGACTGCCAGCGGCGACGTCGATGACGGTGCCCGGATTGAAGGTGAGCGGCGTGCCGACCACGGTATTGATGGTCACCGCAGCCGTTTGATCGGCGGTGAAGGTCAGCGAATTCAGGGTGTATGCGGTTCCGTTGAAGTTGGTATTGAGATTGGCTCCGGTGCCATCGAAGACGACAGGAGCGGTGCCGGCAGGAGTTCCATCGGGCGACCAGTTTGCCGGGCTGGTCCAGTTGCCATCCGTGGCTCCGGTCCAGGTTTTGGCGCCATCCAGCGCCGCGATGTATTCGGCCGGCAACATGAAGGTGTAACCTTTGCCCTGCAGGAATTCGACGATTTTCACATATTCCGCCAGATCCGCCGCGTTGAAGGCGGGTGGATGGAATTGCAGCGACACCGGCCCGTCTGGGCCATTCGGGTATTTGGTGATGAAATCCGAGGCGAGGGGGTCGCCCGTGGCTTTTTCAGAGATGATCCCCATCGTTTCCACGCGCGAGACCAGCCCTTGGTTTCTAGCAGTCGTACTACTGTAGGTGAAAAACAAACGCACGGCGGGCGTGTTGTTCATGACCGTCATGGTGTCCGCATCGGTCGCGTTGTAGGGTGCACCGAAGGCGATGGGATCCCGGCCGGTCGCCGTCAAAATCCCCGCCTGGGCGTCGGCGAAATGCGTTTGCTGCGAGGCAAGGCCGGAGTTCTTGAATTCAAAAACGGTCTTATCGGCATTCCTTGAGTGATCCCAGCCATGATTCCAGAATTCGACATCGCCGATGGCTTGTTGCTGCTGCATGTAGGTGGCGGTGGTGGCATTTCCGGCGATGCTTTTCACGATGACCCCGAGGCTGACCTTGATCCCGAGATCGCGGGAGGCATCGAGGAAGTTGGTCCAAGCTTCGTTCGGCACCTTGAAGTCGTCCGCCTTGACGATGACGACCTTGGCGGGGTTGAAAACCGTGGTCTGGGACTGCGCGGCCGGAGCCAAAGCCACGAGAACAGGCAGGCACCACCCGAGGAACTTGCCGAAGAATGCCGGACAACCCGAGCGAAATGACGGTTGGAGCGCTTTGAATTGGGAGATCACCATTTGGATGGAATTGTACTAAACTAGGGTTCGTAGGGCAGGCATCGCCATGCAGCGAGTCGGATAAAGTGACGACAGGGGAAACGGGTCCGGGGACCGCGAGTTTCCAAACTCGCTGCCAATGGGAGGCGAAAGTGAGGACACGAAGGGCGTTTCTTTCGCCACGCATTGTCAGGCGAGTCGCCGGGACCGCGAGTTCCAAAACTCGCTGCCAATAAGGGGCGAAAGTGAGGACACGAAGGGCGTTTCTTTCGCCACGCATTGTCAGGCGAGTCGCCGGGACCGCGAGTTCCAAAACTCGCTGCCAATGGGAGGCGAAAGTGAGGACTCGAAGGGCGTCCCTTTCGCCACGCATTGTCAGGCGAGTCACAGACTCGCGGTCCCGGGCCAGCCGGCGCTGCTCCAGGGCCAGTCTTCCGGGTTGCGACACAGGCCGGCTTTTACGGGATTCATCCGGATGTAGTTCCGGGCACTCGCCAGATGATCCAGATCCCGGATGTAGCGGTCGTAGTAATCCAAAGCCCACAAACCTCCTTGCCTGTCGAGCCGCTGATTGATCTTGCGGGCACTGTGAATTTTCCACGATTTTACCATTTCCCCGAGCAGCGTTCGTTTCGGGCAATACACCAGCACATGCACATGATTGGGCATCACGCACCATTCCAAGAGCCGGTAACGCTCTCCATCGAAATGCAACAGCGCGTCCCGCACAATCTCCGCGCAGGGTGGATCGCGCAGCACGCAGGATCCATGCCCCGCATCCTCATAGCGGGCAATCCGTTGGCGGAGTTCTCTCTCAGCTTGCTCGTCTTCCTGCGCTCTATTCATGGCGAGCTCGCGTTTCCATCCATCGACCACCTGTTTCGGCAGGGCGTCGGCGAGGCGAAATGTGATCGCCTGCTGGATTTCCGCAGCATCGAGGTGGGGGAGGAACCCACGCGAATGCCAGCCCTTGTGTTTCCGCTGATTTGGCACTGCGTCAGTGTGCTGAATCCCGCCCGGGACCGCGAGTTCCAAAACTCGCTGCCAATGAGGGGCGAAAGTGAGGACACGAAGGGCGTACCTTTCGCCACGCATTGTCAGGCGAGTCGCAGACTCGCGGTCCCGGGGGGCGGTCATTCACCGCTGCTCCAGGCAGATCAACGGCTGGGTGATGGCGAGAATAAGCGGGACAAGGAAGAGAAACCTATTCACTTGGACCGGTTCAGATTGAGAAACGCGGTGGCGAGCCCATCGCTCGAGACACTGGCCACGACCGCCGGACCGGTGAGTTGGATCGTGATTTGCGCCCGGCCGTTGGCGAGTTGAACCACCCGCGAGCCTCCGGCGGTGCCAAGGTTGTCTAGCAGGCGGCCGTCTCCGGTCAGTCCGAAGCGGATCAGGTTCGCGGCGTCCAGGCATGGCACGCCGTTCTTGTCGAAAACCCGGGCCTGAATGGTGAGGGTGTCCTTGGCCCTGGCGATCTCGGCAAGTTCGAGTTTCGCGGATTTTCCCCAGACGGCCGTTTGATAGGCGACCTGGATCTCATCGCTGAGTGCGCCGGAATCCGTCGTGGCCACCGCGCGCAGCGTGTTGGGCCCCTCGTTGAGTTTCACCGCCCAACTCAGGCCGGCGGCAGGGAATTTGGCACTGTCGCGCTGCCTGACACCTGCGGACTTGCCGTTGACGAACAACTCGATCTGTCCGCAGTTGGAAAAGACCTTCACGAGTTTCTCCTCGCCCGCCTTGCCCCAGCGGACCGGCCAGTTGTGGCCGTAGATGTGGAGCATCGGTTTCTCCGACCAATAACTCTGGAAGACATAATAACTTTCCTTGGGCGTGCCGTCGCGTTCGAGCAGGCCCTTTTGGTTGACGTAGGGCACCGGGTTCTCCGGGCGCAGCGGCGTCGAGAAATCCTTGAACACCCATTGCGCGGCACCGGTGAGGTCGGGCATTTGCTCCTGCTCCATGAGATGCCAGTCAAAGAGGTTGATCATATAACTCTCCGACCAGTCGCCGTCCTTGGAGGCGCGGGCGCTGCCGCCGGTGGACTTGTAGGCCTTGCCCACCTCGGCGGTTCCCTTGCCGGTGGCCACTTTCTGGAGGAAATTTTCCGGGTTTTCCGCATGGCGGCCGGCATGGCTGTCGCCGCCATACTCGGCATGGAAGAAATGGGGCGTGTCCTTGATCGCCGTTTCGGTGGCATCGCGGTATTCAGTGTAGCGGCCGCTGTACCAGCCGGCCCAGATACTGGGCGAATAGACATCGACGATGTCCTTGCAGAAATCGCAGCGGCGGATGCTGGTCTTACGCGACGGGTCGAGGCGGTGGGCGAGCGTGTTGAGCTCGCTCATGAATTCGCGGATTGCCTGTTTGTCGAATGTTTCGAAATCACCCGGCCAGTCGTTTTCGTTGCCGAGGCCCCAGAGGATGACAGAGGGATGGTTGTAATGCTGGTCGATCAGGTTGCTAAGCATATCGCGCGCCTGGTTTTTGAAACGCTGGCCGCCGAGGCCGCCGCGGCACCAAGGGATTTCCTCCCAAACCAGCAAGCCAAGTTCGTCGCAGAGATCGAGCACGAGCGGAGCCTGCTGATAATGGCCGAGGCGGACGAAATTCGCGCCCATGTCCTTCATCATGCGGAAGGTTTCGCGGACCACTTCATCCGGCACGGCGGCGGCGGTGCCGGCGTGGTCCTCGTGATAGTGCGTGCCGCGCAGGAGCAGGCGTTCGCCATTGAGTTTGAATGGGCCGTGTTTCACCCACTCGACCGAGCGCAGGCCAAAGCGTTCGCTGGCCTGGGATTCGCCGTGTTTGGATTTTAAGCGGACGGCGCAATGATAGAGCGCGGGCGATTGGGGCGACCAGAGTTCGGGTTCGGCGATCTCGAAGGAATCGATTTCCCGATTGCCGGACCACGGGGAGAGCGTGACGGAGGCGCGGTGAATGACCTTTCCTGACGGATCGGCGACTTCAAGATTCAGCTCGGTTTCGTCGGTGAGGTCGGTGGGATTGAAAAGCCGGGCGCGGACGTTGACGGTGGCCTTGCCGTCGGCTGTTAGGACGGGTTCGATGTGGACCCGCTGGAGCGAAATGGCGGGCACGTAATGCAAGGTGACATGGCGGTAGAGGCCGCCGTAGCGGTTGAAGTCGGAAAGATCGGAAGGGATGGATTCGGCGTCGCGAGAGTTATCGCAGCGGACGGCGAGCGGCACGGATTTTGCGGTTTTGAATTTCGCGGCCGCGTCCGTGATATCCACGGTCCACTCGTCGTAGCCGCCGAGGTGGGCGGCGACTTTTTCCATGCCGACGAAGACCTCGGACGATTGGCCCGCGCCGTTGAAATGGAGCCGCGTCCGGCCGTTCGGGAAGGGATTGGCGATCTCGAGTGATTTGCGATACCAACCCAGGCCCTGATAGTAGCGGGTTTCCGGATCGACGGCGTCACGCGCATTGAAGCAATGCGGCAGCGTGACAGGCGACCAGGTGACATTGTCGGAGGCAGCGTCGCCGCGCCAGATTTCCCAGGTGCTGCCAAGGGATCCCTGATGATATTCCCAACCGTCACTGAGAACTTGGCTACTCTCTGCCCCCGAGACATTGCAAAAGGCGGTCAGCAAGGCGATGGAAATGGGCAGTCGTTTCATCTGAAAGTGGTGATCCTTGTGCAAACGGGGTATTGGATAATTAAAGAGCCGCCATCATTTTTGATGCCAGTTTGCCGGGCACCCGGCGCTGTCGCCGAACACGGCACCGCCCTCGCCCAAACCGAAGGCTTCGCTGTCGAAACTGAGGCTGGACCTGCCCTTGCGGCTGCCAAGCGTGATCCCGCTGTCGCTGCGGATGGTGTTAGGGACGCCAAGTTCCACGATCTGGCCACCACCGGTGGCGCCGACGCTGGTGATGCTGTCGAGCAAAATGCCGAGACTTCCGCTGAGACTCCGTGGGTTGGTGCAAGCAAGCTTTAGCGCCCCTCTTGGGCAGTTGGCAAAAGCCGTGGTCCGCCTGCCGGCCGACCACGGCATTCCGGAGAATGCTTCAAGGCCGGACATGCCAATTGCCGCTTGGCATGGCTAGTGTCCGAGCCTTGGCCGTTCTCTGATGAGATGTGGAATCTCGCGTTCGAGTGATGGGAAAATCCTTCAGGATCTCCGCGGGCGGCGCAGCAGCAGCAGGACGCCGAGGCTTCCCAGCAGGGCGGCCGTAGGCTCGGGGATGACGGCAAGGCCCGGAACGAGCAATCCTGTGTCCAGCGAGACATCGTCGAGGAATATCTGCTGCCGGTCCCCGCCGCCGTTGGCACGGAAGGCAACCCCGTAGCCAGTTTCGAGCGTAGCGAGGTTCTGGCCCGCAGCAATACCGGCGAAGGTCAGCGCGTTGGTGGACAGGTCTTCGAACCAGACATGGGCCTCGCCACTGGCGATGCTGCCGCCGCCGGTGTAGGAAACGGCGGAAGCGCTGTCGTTGAGAACCATGTAGAGCCGGTAAGCGGTGGCGAAGGAGTAGCTCGTCCCCGTTCCACCAGTGGTCCCGCCGAGCACCCCATCATCAAGGGTGATATTCACGCGGGTGTTTAAGCCAAGAAGCTGCTGGCCATCAATCGAATAGCCAATCTTGATCCTATCGTTTCGACCCGCCACGTCGGGCTCGTAGAAGTCGAGGGAAAGCGTGGTGAGCACGTTGGAGGCATCGGTGATGGATTGCGAGTGGAAGATGGCGGAGTTGCTGGTGCTGTTGTCGTCGTAATCGACATACTGATTCGGTGCTCCGAAGGGGGTGCCGGCATCGGACACGGTGGCATGAGAGGTGACCGTCGACCAAATGCCGGTGTTGGGAACGAGGCTACCCGCCGTGTAGCTATCGAAATTGTCGAACAGCAGGTTGGCGGCGGGAGCGAGGCTCGGCAAAGCGAGTGCGATGGTGGTGGTGAGGTAGGAGCGGAGTTTTGTGTTGGTTTTCATGGTTTGTTGTCAGTTATTTTCAGTTGGCAGTGTAAAAAATTGGTCTTGGCGGTCATTCGTCCACGCTCACCGCAAGGCGGTAGAAGCGGCTGCCCGGACCGAAGGTCACGGGAATCTGGATGGCCGCGCCGGTGACTGTGCCGGATTGCTCGGGATCCCACTGAGTGAGATCGCCGGACGAGAAGATTTGATAACGGCGGGAGAGGCCCTCGTAGCCGGGGCCTGCGGCAGCGGGCAAGGTGAGGGAAAGTTGGCTGTCTGGCACCGAGATGACCGGTTGCGGCGGAAGTCCGCGAAGCTTGGGATTCGAGCCGTAGATGAATTCGTCATGGTCTGTCGTCCCGTCGCCGTCGGAATCGGCGCTGCCGTCGGTCGCCGCGAGATCCGGGAAATACTCGTTTTCCCAAGCATCCGGCAGGCGGTCGTCATCACGGTCCGGCACCAGTGCCCCGAAGATGATTTCGGCGAGCCGATCTGCCCCGGCCGCGTCCGGATGGGTGCCGTCGTAGTAGTGAGACGGATCGTTCATCAACTCGAAGGCATCGATGTAGCGGACCGCCGAGGTGGCGGTCGTCTGGCTGGCGGGCAGCGCGGCGAGTTGCCCGTTGAGCGCGGTGAAACCATTGGCATTGCGCGCGTCCGGGCCGCTTGAGGGGAATCGCGGCAGGATGGAAACGAGGTGGATGGCGACGTTCGGGTTGCCGGGCACCCCGCCGACCTCGCCCTGCACCATGTCGATCATCGATGAGATGTCGGCGGTGATGTCGGCGATCTGCGCCGGATCGACCGTGGAGACGGGAGAAACGCCGTTGCCACCGATGAAGAAGACGACGGTGTCTGGCACGCCGCTGCCGCTGGTTCCCGCCATTGTGTTAAGGGCGGCACCGAGCTCCGATTCGCGCCTGTCGGCAGTGGTTCCCCAGACCGCTTCATGGCGGTTGGTGAAGGGTTTGCCGGTGTAGTCGGGATAGACGACCGAGCCGTCCTTGTTGGCGGTGCGGGTGCCGATGAACTGGTGGCCGATGTTCCAATCGACCATGCGTTTCCAAGCGTAGTAGCGCCATGAGTAGCCGTTTTCCACCGGAGTCAGTCCGAAGCGGCCTTCGGTGATCGAGTCTCCGACGAACAGGATGCGGCCGAGATCCTGAGACGCGACATCGACCGTCAGGTTCACGACTGCCGCCGGGGTCGCCGGGTCGTTCGAGGCGATCTCGAGCGAGGCCTGGTAGGTGCGGAGTCCGTCGGTGGGATCGAAGGAAAGTGCGATGCTGCCGCTTTCGCCGGCGGCGACGGGTGAAGTGAAGGAATCGACCGTGAAGTAGGCCGCGTCCGCGCCACCGGGAGTGACTGCGGAAATCACCAGCGGATCAGCCGCACCGAGATTCGAGAACGGCACGGACAGGGACTGGGCACCGGGGTCAACCGCGAGGGCAAGGCTCGAAGCCACGGAAATCAATGGCGCATCGTTGTTTTCGACTCCGGATGCCAGCGTGATGTTGTCCACGTTGATCCACTGCCGGTTACTGCCGCTGTTGGCCCGGAGGGCGACCGCGTAGCTGGTTTCCGGTTTATCCGAATTCTGATCAGCGGCCACTCCAGCGAAAGTCAGGGCATTGGTCGCCAGATTCCTGAGCCAGACATGGGCGGTGCCACTGGCGATGGTTTTGCCTTGGAAGCCGACGTCGGACGCAGTGTCGTTGAGGATAATGGAAAGTCGGTAGGCGGTATCGTAGGAATAGCTGCTACCGTCCCCTCCGGTCGTGCCACCGATCACGCCATCATCGAGGGTAACAGAGACCCGGGTATTTCCGCCGAGCATGTCCAGCCCATCGATCGCGTAGCCGACTTTGACGACGTCGTTGCGGTCCGCCACCTCGGGTTCGAGGAAATCGATGGAAAACGTGGTCAGGGCATCGGACGCGGCGGCGATGGGCTTCGAGCGGATGCCGCCGGTGTTGGTGCTGCTGTCGTTGTATTCGAGATACCGGTTGGGCGTGCCGAAGGGGGTGGCGGTCGTTTCGTCACGCACGACCATCTGGTTGTTCGTTGCCTGGACCCAGTTTTCCCCCGAAGTGCCGACCGGAACAGTGGCATCCACCGTGTAGCTCTCGAAATCCTCGGATAGCAGATCCGAGGCTTGGAGCGGAAGGGCTACGAGACTGAGCGTAGCGGCCAGCAAGAGGCTGGAATGGGAATAATTCATGGTTTTAGCGGTCCTGGCGAATGTGAAACGAGGTCACGCAGCCAAGCGGGCGCGGGAGCATCCTTGCCGGGGCCGGGCGTCGAGATGTCGGTCCATGCGGCGACATCGCCGGCGGCGGCGGGGAGGATGGAAAAACAGAGGCTGGGTTCCATGGGTAGTTTGAAAACTTTCAGTAGTCTCCTTTCCAGAACGGATTCGTCCTCCCGCCTTCGGAATCGAATCGATCGATGTCCTCTTTGGTGATCAGCCCCGTGCTGCCATCGAAATAGGCGACGGCGGCCTTGTCCCCGTGGCGGAAGCCTATCTTGCCATCGGTGGTTTTCCCCTCGACGGGCGAATCCCACCAAAGTTTGCGGCTTGTATATCTGGCGGCGCTGTCAGTGGCCGTGACGAAGGCCGCGGTGCGGGAAGCATTGGCGAGTTGCGACGACCGGACGAACGTCTCCCGGCTGCCATCCGCGTATTGTTGGGTTTTCATGAATTCATGGTTCATCCCGAAACTGGCGGAAAGACTCGTATAACTTCGTTTTTTTGCCCGGACGACGATGGGATCCAGCATGCTCTCCGGCACGACGGTGTTCACATTGACATCGCCCGCGTTCTTTCCCACAAGCTCCTGATTTCCCGTCAAATACGCGAGGAACTCTAAATTGCGATACCAGTAGGTCCTTTTGCCATCGGGATCATCGTAACGATAGGTGACATAGCGGCCGCTGTGATCGGTGGAGTAGGCAACGTTCGCCACCTGCATCTGGCGCATGTTGGAGACCGTGAGGGCGGTGTCCGCCGCCGCCCGGATCCGGCCATAACCGAGAAACGAGAGGGCCGCGAGCACCACGATGATGGTGATCACTACGAGTAATTCCACCAGGGTGAAGCCGCTGGAAAGGCGCTTGGTTTCTTTGGTCATGGGAAGGTTTGGGAGTGGATTTTGAATCGGAGGCAAGCCTGCCATCCGGCATCGAGGTCCGCGGGCGGAGTCTTGATTAAAGCCGCGATTCGCTTTTAGAGTAGTCGGATAAAGTGACGACATGAGTCCAGGAACCACAAAGGCGTGGTCTGGAAACCGGGAGTAGATCATGGCAGTTCCCGTTTTCCGCGGGCGTATTTCATCACCGCCTCGGTCTGGCTGCTGACGTGGAGTTTTTCATAGATGCGCTGGATGTATGTGCGCACCGTGCTGAGGCTGATGCCGAGGTTTGCGGCGATCTGTTTGTAAGGCTGGCCGCAGGACAAGCCATGAAGCACTTCGAGTTCGCGCGGCGCGAGCGCGGCGGTCTCGTCCGGGGTGGAAGCCCGTTTTTCAAACGATTCTACCACCATGCGGGCGATGTGACCAGACATCGGCGAGCCGCCGTTGAAGACCTCGCGGATCGCTTGCAGGATCTTCGCCGGACGGCTGCTTTTCACTAGGTAGCCGAAGGCGCCGGCTGACAGGGATTTGAAAACCTGCTCGCTATCCTCGAAGACGGTGAGCATGATGATCTTGACCGATGGCAGAGCCGCGCGCAGGAGGGGGACGCACTCGATCCCGGTCATGCCCGGCAGGTTGATGTCCATCAACACCACGTCGGGCGGATTGAGCGGGATCTCCGCCAGGGCGGCCTCGGCATGCGGATAGGCACCGAGGCAGGTAAAGTCAGGCTGCCCGGCAAAATAACGCACCAAGATCTCGCGCAACCTCGTGTCATCCTCGACGATGGATACCTTGATCATGATTGCTTGGCTTGGTGGATTTCTGCCAAAGAGCAACTCGACGCCTAACGACGCAGTAGCATGACTTGTCGAACACCCCACAGCGTAGGCTCACCTCTGGCGAAGGATTCGGATAGTCGGACAAAGTGACGACACGCGGGGCAATGAAAATTGAGTGGATGAGGCATGGATTCAGGAAATCGGGACCGTGAATGAGAGACGGGAACCGTGGCCGAGTTTGCTACGGCAGTCAAACCGCCCGCCGATGCCACGCATGCGCTCGCGCAAATTTCCGAGGCCATTGCCCCCGCCAGCCCGCGAATCCGGCACCGCCGGATCGAAGCCCCTGCCGTCGTCCTCGATCACCAACTCGAAGGCGTCGGCGTGCTGGATCAACTGGATCCGCACGTGGCGGGCGCGGGCGTGTTTCAGCACATTGTTGAGCGCCTCCTTGGCAGCGAGAAACACTTGGTGACGTGCTTCGGTGGAAAGCATCGACGGGGGTAGCACCTGCGGCAGATCAAACACGCACTCCGTTGAAGTCCCTTCGAATAACTCCTCGGCATGCCGACATAAATAGTGGGTGAGATCGCCCAGCGTGTCGTTGCGGGGATTCACCGCCCAAACGATCTCATCGAATGCGAGAATGGTCTCGCGCGCCGTGTCGGAAATCTCCCGCACCTCCGCCTTCGCCGTCGGGGTGAGGTCCGTCTGCCCGTCCACCATTTCGCTCAGCAGAGACAGCCGCGTGAGTTTGGCTCCAACCTCATCGTGCATGTCACGGGCGATCCGGGCGCGTTCGGTGTGGAGCGCCGCCTGTTGTTTCAGATCAAGCATCCGCTTGCGCAAGCGGCGGAACGAAAGGTAGCGGACCATGGCGATCAGCACCGCGGTGAAGAGCATCACCGCAAGGACGCGGAACCACCAAGTCTGCCAATAAAACGGGGCTACCACCACAGCGAGCGTGGCCCCGGTTTCATTCCACAAGCCCGAGTTGTTGCAGGCGATCACGCGGAAGGCATAGTTTCCGGAAGGCAGTCGCGGGTAGTTCACGCGGGTTGCACCATCGGCCTCGATCCACTTTTTATCGAAGTTCTCCAAGCGATAGCGGAAGTGGACGTTTTCCGGAGAGGTGTAACTCAGGGCCGCGAATTCAAACTCAAGCTTGCTGTGCCCCGGCGGCAGCTTCAGGGCGGTGGCGGAAGAGCGCAACTCCGGCAGCGATCCTGAGTCATCTCGCGTCGCCAAGGTGCGATCGTAGAGGGCCGCTGTCTGATCATCCACCGACACCCGCTCCACCACCACTGGCGGTGGCCGCGGATTATCACGCACCCTCTTCGGCAGCACCATCAGCAGGCCATTGCGCATGGCAAACCACAAGCGTCCGTCGTGCCCCCTCCACGCCGAGGGTGAATAGTCAAAGCTCGGCTGCAAGCCTGCCAGTCCTTCCGCACGCCCAAAGACCCGCGAGCGAAGACGCGCCGCACGCCCCTCCGCCACGTCCACAAACTCCGTCAGCCCGACTTCGAACAAGCCTTGGTTTCCCGTAATCCACATCCCTCCCTTGTCGTCCGACAAGACTTGGGAAACATGGTCATCCATCAAGCCATCGGTGGTGGTCAGAGTCGTGTATTGACCCATTTTAAAACGACCGACCCCTCCCCCGGCGTAGCCAATCCACAAGGTGCCATCCGCGGTGGCGTGGAGGGAACGAACGGAATGCGGATGCGTTTCCGAGATGATCGGCTCGATCACCAAGGAGTCGCCGCTGACCCGCATGACCTCGCCCCCCGCCGTGCCAATCCAGATCCTGCCATCCGCAGCCTCCGCCATCGCGCGGATCGGACGGACATCGGAAAGACCGGTCGGCATGGTGATCGTTCGGAAGGTGCCGCCGCTCATGCATTGCAGCCGCCGCGGCGAGTCGGTGGCGATCCAGACGCTGCCGTCGCTGGCTGTTAGAAGCGAACGTATGGTGTTGCTGGCGAGTCCCTCGGCGCGTCCGTAGGTACTCCAGGCGCCGTCTTTGAAATGGTGCAGGCCGCGGTTCCCGCTGCCGACCCACAAGCCACCCTCCCGGTCGGCCGCCACGCATTTCGCTGCGTCTCCCGACCAAGCGCCGCTCGCCTCCACTTTGACCCAGGTGTCGTCCAGCGAGCGGGCCAGTATTCCGTTTTGCAGCACCACCCAGACCCCGCCCGAAGCGTCCTCACAGACCGAGCGCACCGAGTCCAGAGGCAGCCCCTCCTCGCGACCGATCAGGACCATCGCCCGAGGCCGGATTTGATCAAGACCGCCACCATTGGTGCCCGCCCATAGGTTCCCCTCCCGGTCTTCCCGCAAACAATCGATCTCCTGATGCGAAGTTGGCACCCTTTCCACCACCCCCTCAGCCAAGCGGAACAGACCGTTATTTTGCGTGCCGATCCACAGCGCACCAGAACGATCCTCAAGCAAGACCTGCGGTGATACATTTTCCGGCAATCTCCCTAGCTCCTCCGGCTCCTGCCCCTCCCGATACCTCATGACGCGTGGCCCGGCGCCAATCCACAAGCCGGACGCAGACGCCGCGCCGATCCGTACTACGTTGGTATCCAGCGCCAATTTAACCTGCAGCTTCCCATCGCGAAACACCCCGACTTCCCTCCCGCGTGCATACCAAAGCTCCCCTTTGGCATCGCTGAGCACCCGGACCGCCCCTGCCGATCGGGACAAGCCGTCAGCCTCGCCGAAGCGGCTGCAGCGACCTTCACGGATACGGACCAAACTACTGGAAAAACCCACCCAGATCGCGCCCTCGGCATCCTCCGCGATCGAGATGACCTGATCGTCTGGTAATCCCTCACCCTGACCAAATATTCGTGCGCCTGCCGGATCTAAAGCAATCACCTGGCCCCGCGCCATGCCGATCCAGAGTCGGCCACTCCGGTCAAGAAGCATCGCACGCACCACGCGATTGATCATCCCCGGCACATCCGTCAGTGGCAGCGCCGTGAATTTCGCGCCATTGAAGCGCATCAAGCCACCACGAGTCGCCACCCACAGATAGCCGTCTCCGGTTTGCTCGATGCCGGTCACGCTGTTGTCCGGTAGGCCTTCATCCGTCTGCCAAGTACGGAAACGCCATGCCGGGGGCTCGCCCATGGCTACCCCGCTCAAGCACATCAACATCCATAGAAATATCGGAATCGCGCTCGTGCCCAATCGGCTTTGGAGATGGTCCATTGTTTGAAGCTAAGAGCCACCATCCCGCCCGGCAAGCCGGGGTCGAATTCAAATGAATTGGGTTCGATCCCCCCGATTCCAACATCTCCGACCATTCTGGCGGCGGGTGTAGGCAAGCAGGTCAGGGCAGTAACGCAGCAGCGCATGACCGGTCATCTGCCCATGAGATCCACGAATTCTCCCCAACCGGCAACGGCTCGATATCACCGAAGATTTTCCCGTTCCTGCGGGCGAAAGATGGGGTAGACTCCCCGAATTCAGACCATGAAACGCCTGCTTCCCTTGCTGACTGCCTGCTTTCTACCCACGACCCATGCCGAGGAGGCGGTTGCGGATGAACCGCTGGAGTTCATCCGTGTCACCGAGGATGGCGATGACACCCGGCTGGAGACGGCAGTGACCCGCTTTGAGAAGGATGGGGTGAGCGTGGAGTTGATAGGAGCCATCCATGTGGCCGACGCCAAGTATTACACGGCGCTCGGGAAGCGATTTGAGAATTACGACGCGCTCCTCTACGAGGGGATCGGAAATGCCTTTCCCAAGAGGCTCCAAGTTGAAACTGTCGAGGAGATCGAGATCCTTGGGGAGGGGGAGCTTGAAGTTGAAAAGCCGGAATCTCTGGAGGGTCTTGCCGGGATCTATCAGAAAGCCGCCAACTGGCTGGATCTCCGCTATCAGATGACCGAGATCGACTACACCAGGCCGAACTTCGTTCACGCAGATCTGACACTGGCCGAGTTCCGCGAACTTCAGGCGGATCGTGGCGAGTCGATCATTGGCTTCGCCTTCAAGACGGGCTTCCGGTCCAGGGTGAAAGTCAAGGAACCGAGCACCTATGGACTGATCAAAGCGCTTGTGAAGGGGGACAAGAACCTGCTCAAGCTTCAGCTTGTTCACACGCTGGGTGCCGGCGACGACCAGATCGCCGCGCTTGCTGGAGAGAGCGTGATTGTGACCGACCGCAACCAGAAGTGCCTCGCCGTCCTCGATGAGCAGATTGCCGCAGGAAAGAAGAAGCTCGGGATCTTCTATGGTGCCGCCCATTTCCCGGACATGGAGAAAAGGCTGTTAGAAGACGGCTGGGTAAAGGCCGGTGAAGAGTGGATGACGGCGTGGGATTTGAGAGATTAAAAGACGACTACGGTTTGCGGCGCCGAAGATCGGCTTCCGTGAAGCCGGGAATCGGTCGGGTAATCCATACGGAGTCTCCGCAGCTATGGTCGTAGTGGGGCAGACCTCCTTCGTCGATGCGGTCAGACCCAACCGACCAAACGAGTGGCGAGCCGTCGGGCTGGATTCGATACTTCAAAGGCTCATCCATCCAAGGATCGATCAACACCTCGGAAAGAAAACGAGGGACCAATTCTTCGAGCCCTTCCGGACATGCGCCGTTCTCCCTACGATAGCGCTCGATGGCGATTCCCGTTCTCAAGAGAACAAGGTCGGTTTCGATTCTCAGCGAACTATCAATCCCTTTTTTAAGCCAATGGTAACCTTGATACAGTGGGTGAGCCATTGTTAGAGAACCCCCTTTCCAAATGAAAAGAAGCCCGGATTCTTCCTTAGATAGGCGTTTGAACTTCGAGAGATCCGCAAGACTGAAGTGGGTTCTCGGAAGTAGTGTTCGGCATGCTCGCTGCTTGTTGAAACGAATTTCTGAATGTGACAAAACCGTCACTTGTACTGTTAGTTGATTTCTGGTTTCCTTCGCTCGTGGGCCGCGCCAAGGACAAGATCGA
>Ga0100401_1000458_pt1 | contig 33344 bp, 32 predicted proteins | sample CryGeymeta201525_FD_80421 | JGI IMG/M metagenome (GOLD analysis project Ga0100401, IMG submission 80421) | Groundwater microbial communities from Crystal Geyser aquifers in Utah, USA - Crystal Geyser metaG 2015-25 | ecosystem: Environmental > Aquatic > Deep subsurface > Groundwater | place: USA... | reverse complement strand
GCTGACCGGGGGTGTCGATGCCAATGCCTTGCAGCGGCCCAAACGGTTTTTTGGCGCTGCACGCAACATCGAAGAGGGCGGTTCGCTTACCATCATTGCAACCGCTCTGATCGACACCGGAAGTCGTATGGATGAGGTAATTTTCGAGGAATTCAAAGGCACAGGTAACAGTGAAATTGTCCTGGATCGCAAGGTTGCAGACAAACGTGTTTACCCGGCAATGGATATTTTGAAATCCGGCACTCGCAAGGAAGAGCTGTTGATCGAAAAGGGTGATCTGCAGAAAACCTATGTGTTGCGCCGCATCTTGAACCCCATGGGTACGACAGATGCTATTGAATTCTTGATTTCGAAATTGCGTCAGACCAAATCAAACGCAGAGTTCTTTGACTCGATGAATACCTGACGCCGACAGATCGGCAGGATCAGAGCGATGGACACGATTTTCGCCCCGGCGACTGCGCGGGGAAAAGCCGGGTTGGCGGTGGTTCGCATCTCTGGGCCTGATGCGTGGATTGGGATTGGGCAGTTGGTCGGTGATCTGCCGCCACCCCACAGGGCGGCTCTGCGGAAGATTTATGATCTGCAGGGCGGTTTTCTGGATGAGGCGCTCGTGATTGCTTTTCCCGCCGGCCACAGTTTCACAGGGGAACCGACCGTCGAATTGCAATTGCACGGCAGCGTTGCGATTATGAATGCCGTTTTGCAATGTTTGGCATGTGTGATTGGGTTTCGACTTGCAAAAGCCGGTGAATTTACCCGTCGGGCCATGGATAATAACCGCCTTGACCTGACACAGGTTGAAGGTTTGGCTGATCTGATTGATGCTGAGACCGAAGCGCAAAGGCGGCAAGCACAAAAGGTGCTGTCCGGCGCTGTTGGCGCTTTGGCTGCGGAATGGCGTTGCGATTTGGTTCGTGCAACAGCGCTGTTGGAGGCCACGATTGATTTTGCCGATGAAGACCTTCCAACCGATGTAAGCCCTGAAGTGTTAAGCCTGATTGACCGTACGCTTGTCAGTTTGAAAAGGGAGCAAGCCGGCAGTGCGACGGCAGAGCGGGTGCGGGACAACTTTGAAGTTGCGATTGTTGGGCCACCAAATGTTGGAAAGTCCACTTTGCTCAACACGCTTGCTGGGCGCGATGCGGCGATCACCTCAGAAATTGCTGGCACGACGCGGGACTGTATTGAGGTGCGTATGGACCTTTGTGGTCTACCGGTTGTGTTGATTGATACGGCTGGTTTTCGGGAAACCGATGATGTTGTCGAGCAGATCGGTGTTGAACGTGGTAAAAGCCGGGCGGCGCAAGCCGACTTGCGCGTTGCCTTGGTGAATAATGTTGGGGATCCGCCTGTTGTTGATTTGAGAGATGATGATATAATTCTCCTTGGTAAGGCTGATGTTTTGTCGAACGAAATGTTCGGCGTTTCAGGTATTACCGGTCAGGGGATTGACCGTCTTATCCAGATGATTGTCGAACGGTTGCAAAGGCGTGTTGCTGGTGCAGGTGTGCTGACGAGGGAGCGGCAAAGGATCGCCGTTAGGGGTGGAATTGAAGCTTTGGAGGCGGCGCGAATCGAGATAGAAGGTACAGCGTGCCGCTCCGAACTTGCCGCTGAAGAGTTGCGTAACGCCATTGCTGCGCTGGACCTTTTGGTTGGACGCATCGGCGTTGAGGAAGTTTTAGGTGAAATTTTTTCGAGTTTTTGTGTTGGCAAATGAGGAGTGTTTCACGTGAAACATCGTGATTTTGAAGTTATCGTGATTGGCGGTGGCCATGCCGGCGCGGAAGCTGCCCACGCCAGTGCACGGATGGGCGCGCGTACGGCACTCATCACTATGAATAAGGTATCCATCGGTGTCATGTCTTGCAACCCTGCTATAGGGGGTTTGGGAAAAGGCCATCTTGTACGTGAAATCGACGCTCTGGACGGAATTATGGGCCGCGCCGCTGATTACTCGGGCATCCAGTTTCGCCTTTTGAATCGAAGCAAGGGGCCAGCGGTTCAGGGGCCTCGTGTTCAGGCTGACCGTGCGAGATATCGAGTGGCGATCCAAGATATCCTTAGCCATGAATCTCTGATTACGATCATTGAAGAGGAAGTTGCGGATCTACTGTTGTCGGGTACCAACGTTTACGGTGTTGAACTTTCTAGCGGTGTAAAGGTAGCCGGTCGCGCCGTCATTGTGACGACTGGTACTTTCTTGCGCGGGGTTATTCACATCGGTGACCGGCGTACAATTGGAGGGCGGCTTGGCGCGCGCGCGTCAACGCGTTTGGCGGAACGGTTCGAAGATTTAGGTGCACCACTGGGGCGCTTAAAAACTGGAACACCCCCCAGACTGGCTACGCAGTCAATCGCCTGGGATGTCCTTGAAAAGCAGCCGGGTGATGCAGATCCAGTTATGCTGAGTTTTCTATCAGACGCACCGGTGGCAAAACAAATTTCTTGTGGAATCACACATACAAATGGTCATACGCACGAGATAATAAGGAAGAACCTCGACAGGTCGGCGATGTATGGCGGCCACATTGACGGTGTAGGTCCAAGGTACTGCCCATCAATTGAGGATAAGGTTGTCAGATTTGCCGAAAAGGCGTCACATCAGATTTTTCTTGAGCCAGAAGGCTTGGACGATTCATTGGTGTATCCAAACGGAATTTCGACGTCATTGCCTGAAAGTGTCCAGGAGGAGTATGTACATTCAATCGTTGGCTTAGAAAAAGCAATCATTGTACAACCTGGATACGCGATTGAGTATGACTTCGTAGATCCAAAATCGCTCTGTGCTACTTTGGCTTATCGTGGTTTGACGGGCTTGTTTCTTGCAGGTCAAATTAATGGGACGACAGGTTATGAAGAGGCCGCCGCACAGGGTTTGGTGGCGGGGCTGAATGCTGCGGCATTGGCGTTTGGCCGGGAAGAAGTTCTCTTTACGCGGTCGGACAGTTATATTGGCGTAATGATTGATGATCTTGTTTCCCGTGGTGTGTCTGAACCGTACAGAATGTTTACCTCGCGGGCCGAATTTCGGCTTTCACTAAGAGCTGATAATGCCGATCAACGCTTGACCCCAATGGGAGTATCAATTGGTTGTGTTAGGGGGCCTCGTCACGAGGCATATAAATATAAGAGCACCGAATTATCGCGCGTTCGGAATCTTTTGTCCAACCGTTCGTGGTCACCCGGAGATGCGGCGCGTGCAGGTATAGCAGTCTCAAGCGATGGTGTACGCCGAAGTGGACTACAGTTGCTAAGCTTACTGAATGTTGAACTTGATGATTTGGCAAAATTAGATGCTGAGCTTTCAGATGTTGCGCCCAATATCGCTTGGCAGCTGAAACGTGAAGCGGTTTATGCCAACTATCTTGTCCGGCAAAGTCGGGAAGTTGCTGCCATGAAAAATGACGAGGCGGTGCTTTTACCGTCGGATCTGGATGTCAAAACGTTAAGCGGGCTGTCAAACGAATTGAAAGCAAAGTTGCTTCAGGTTCAGCCGAGATCTCTTGCTCAGGCTTCGCGTATTGAAGGCATGACACCAGCTGCTTTGATGGTGTTGCTTGCTGCGGTTAGGTCTCTTCCTCAGATGCGGACTTTGTAATTTGCAATGGAGTATGTGGAGGTTAAGAATTTATTTCCAGATGTTTCACGTGAAACATTTGATCGGGTGACCCTCTATGTTGAGCTTTGCAAAAAGTGGAATAAAACGATCAACCTAGTGGCACCTGACAGCCTTTCGGTGATCTGGCAGAGGCACGTTTTTGACTCATTGCAGCTTTTGTCGCAGGTACAAGGGAACGCAAGATCAATAGTTGATATTGGTAGTGGTGGAGGATTTCCTGGAATGATTCTCGCTCTTGCCACATATGATCCAGCCAACAGCTTGCAAGTTATACTTGTTGATAGCGATCGTCGAAAGTGTGAGTTTCTTAAAACTGTCGCGCGAATGACTGGAATAGTGGTGGATATACGCACTGATAGGATTGAGGCCGTGCCGAGTTTAGCTGTAGACATTGTCACGGCACGTGGTTTTGCACCACTCGACCAGCTTTTAAATTATGCACATTTGCATCTTGCGCCAAATGGAACTGCATTATTTCTGAAGGGCGCAAAAGTAGAGACTGAAATTTCCAAAGCCCGAAAAATTTGGAATTTTGAACTTGAGAAATTTCAGAGCGTAACACACCCTCAGGCAAGTATCCTCAAGATTGGAGGAATATCCCGTGTCTGACCCAACTCGCCCCAGTGGGCCACGGATTATCGCAATCGTCAATCAAAAGGGAGGCGTGGGTAAAACAACGACCACGATAAACCTCGCTGCTGCTCTGGCTGAGGATGGCTTCCAGACTTTGATTGTTGATCTTGATCCTCAGGGAAATGCATCAACGGGTCTTGGGGTTGAACCTTCTGACCGGGGCATGACAACCTATGATCTGCTTTTGGAAGAGGCTTCTTTAAGTGATGTGATACATACCACCGAAATTGAGGGCCTCTGGATTATACCCGCGACCACAGATCTCAGTTCAGCTGACATCGAGATGTATTCAAACGAAAAGCGTAGTTTCCTGTTATATGACGCACTGCGTCAAACATCTATAGATCGGTATGGTCTGGATTACATTCTTATTGACTGTCCGCCGTCGCTCAGCTTGTTGACGGTCAATGCGATGGTTGCTGCCCATTCTGTTTTGGTGCCACTGCAAAGTGAATTTTTTGCTTTGGAAGGATTGTCACAACTGATGTTGACGATAAGGGAGGTTCGACAAAATGCGAATCCTGAGCTGCGGATCGAAGGCGTTGTATTAACAATGTATGATGGGCGAAATCGACTTGCGCAACAAGTAGAGACAGATTCGCGTGAAACGCTGGGAGACTTGGTGTTCAAAACCGTAATACCGCGTAATGTTCGTGTAAGCGAAGCGCCATCTTTCGCGCAGTCGGTTCTTACTTATGACTCGCAGTCTAAGGGGAGCATTGCCTATCGCATGTTGGCGCAAGAGTTGGTACATCGCCATCAAGGTGCGCGGGAAAAGGCTGTATTTTAGATGTCGGATAAAAAGCAGGAACGAAGAGGACTGGGTCGTGGATTGTCGGCGCTTATGGCCGATGTCGGGATGGGGGAAACACAACAAGCCGATGATCGTCCATTGCGCAGAGCCGATCAACAGATCCCAGTCGAACAAATTTCACCGAACCCAGATCAACCCCGTCGCAGTTTTTCCGTAGATAAACTGAATGAGCTGGCTGCATCAATTCGTGAAAAAGGGGTGATTCAGCCGTTAATTCTGCGCCGCCACCCCCACAAGCCCGAAGCGTATGAAATCGTAGCTGGTGAACGGCGGTGGCGTGCGGCGCAGATTGCGCAATTGCACACCGTTCCTGCGGTAATTCGTGATTTGGACGATACCGAAGTTCTTGAAGTCGCGATTATTGAGAATATCCAACGCAGTGATTTAAATCCGGTCGAAGAGGCAGCAGGGTATCGGCTGTTGATGGATCGGTTTGGTCACACTCAGGAAAAATTGTCCGAAGCCTTGGGGAAAAGCCGAAGCCATATCGCAAATCTTCTCAGGCTTTTGAATTTACCAGAAGATGTTCTGGATCTGTTGCGTGATGGTGATATTTCTGCAGGTCATGCTCGGGCGTTGATTACAACGGAAAACCCTTCAGAACTGGCCAAGATCGTCGTTGGGAAAGGCCTGTCGGTTCGGCAAACCGAGGTGTTGGCGAAAGGTCCGAAACCGGATAATTCGGAAAGACCAGAAAAAAAAGCCAAGGCCGAAAAAGACGCTGACACGCGCGCGTTGGAACAGGATTTGGCGGCAGCCATTGGAATGGCGGTTACAATAAACCACGATGCTGGAATGGAATCGGGCGTTTTGAACGTGCGCTACAAGACATTGGAAGAGTTGGACGAACTTTGTCGGATGTTGTCGTCGGGCAATAGCGATTAGTCGATCAGCAAATCGCGAAGGATCGCATTCAAAAGTGGCCGCCCACGTTTGGACACAGTCAAACGGTCATCGGAAATTTCGATCAACCGAAGTTCGACCAAACCTGTCAGTTTTACTTCTGGCAAATATCTGTTCGACAGGCGCTCATAACGCTGCAAACTGACCCCCTCTGACAGACGCAGCCCCATCATCATCAGCTCGGTCGCTTGATCGGCGAGGGGTAGCACCTGATGAATATCTGCGGTGTTGGTATTGGCACGCACAGCATTCAGCCATGCACCAGGTTGGCGTAACGCTTCGGTTGTGATCTTGCCGGTCGGCAGCGTCAACCGACCATGCGCACCCGGACCAATTCCAACATAATCGCCATATCGCCAATAAATCAGATTGTGAGCCGACTCTGCCCCAAGACTGGCATGATTTGATGTCTCATATCCGAGCATCCCGGCATTTTCACACATATGCTGCGTCGCTTCGTACATGTCGGCAGCGCGGTCGTCATCGGGCAGGCCACGCAATAATCCACGGCTAAAACGATCACCAAAGGCCGTGCCATCCTCAATGGTCAGTTGATACAGGGACAGATGATCGACGGCCATGGACAGGGCCAAATTCAGTTCGACACGCCAGTCGGTCAAAGTTTGATCCTGGCGTGCATAAATCAGATCAAAAGATACCCGATCAAATTCCGATCGTGCGATCTCGAACGCTGTCTGTGCCTCTTTTACCGTGTGTCGCCGACCCAGCCGTTTCAGGTCTGCGTCGTTTAGTGCTTGAATGCCCATTGAAATGCGGTTGACGCCTGCCTGTCGAAACGCCCGAAATTTACCAGCTTCGACCGATGTTGGATTGGCCTCAAGAGTGATTTCCATGTCGTTGGAGGTTGGCCAAGCGGCCCTTGCGGCGTCGATTACTGCCGCGACAGTATCAGGGGGCATCAGGCTGGGCGTGCCGCCGCCGAAAAACATTGTCTGCAAGATCCGGTTGGGCACCAACCTGCCGTAACGCGATATTTCCGAGACAAGTGCGTCACGCCATGCAGTCTGATCAACTTCAGGCGTGACGTGGCTGTTGAAGTCGCAATAGGGGCATTTTGACTGGCAAAACGGCCAGTGGACATAAAGGCCAAAGCCGCCCTCGATCATCTGATCACGCAAAACAGCGCGCCACGAGTTTACGAAAGGCGTCGGCGCGATGGCTGATGCGGTTCTTTTCCCAACGATCCATTTCCCCAAATGTTATATTATAACTATCCGGTTGAAAGATTGGATCATAACCATGCCCCTGGTCACCGCGCATTGGCCAGATGATTTGACCGGGCATCACACCTGCGAACACCTCGTCATGGCCATCGGGCCAGGCCATGACCAGCGTGCAACAAAACCGGGCGTGGCGCGGATGCGGTGCCTGTTTTGCTTCCAGCAGATCGTGTGTCTTGCGCATCGCCATCTCGAAATCACGCCCATCGGGTGTTTCTGCCCAATCGGCGGTGTAAACGCCGGGCGCGTTATCGAGTGCGTCAATCTCGATCCCTGAATCGTCGGAAAGTGCGATCAGACCCGTTGCCGCAGCGGCCGCATGGGCCTTTATCCGCGCATTTTCAGCAAAGGTTGTGCCAGTTTCAGCCGGTTCTGGCAGGCCCAGTTCAGCCGCGGATGTGACAGTGACACTGAAAGGCGCAAGAAGATCGGCAATTTCCTCCAGCTTGCCCTTGTTGTGGGTTGCCACCAAAAGGCGATCACCGGTGAATCGCCGTGTCATGCCACAGCAGCCTTCTGGGCGCTGACAAGTTGCGCCATGCCTTTGTCGGCCAGATCCAGCAGTTCGGTCATTTCACCGCGCGAAAATGTTGCGCCCTCGGCAGACATCTGCACCTCGATCAGGCGGCCTGACCCGGTCAGGACAAAGTTGCCGTCGACGCCTGCCTCGCTGTCTTCGGGATAATCGAGGTCAAGCAGAGGCTGACCGGCGTACATCCCACAAGATACGGCGGCAACGTGATCAATCATCGGGTCGGAAATGATGTCGCCCACCTTCATCAACTTGTTGACCGCCAATCGCAATGCCACCCAACCGCCCGTGATCGATGCACAACGTGTGCCGCCATCCGCCTGAATGACATCGCAATCAATGGAAATCTGCCGTTCGCCCAATGCAACCCGGTCAACCCCGGCGCGCAAGGCGCGACCAATGAGGCGCTGAATTTCCTGGGTGCGCCCGGATTGTCCATTCTTCGCCTCGCGGCGCATCCGGGTGTGGGTTGCGCGGGGCAACATGCCGTATTCCGCAGTGACCCAGCCGAGGCCAGTGTTTTTGAGAAATGGTGGCACGCGTTCCTCAAGCGAGGCCGTGCACAGCACATGGGTATCGCCGCATTTGATCAGGCATGATCCTTCGGCATGTTTGGTAACACCGATCTCGATTGAAATCGGGCGCATTTCGTCTAACTTACGACCTGAGGGGCGCATGGGGATTCCTTTGCAGATTTGCGGTGGTGATACCCACGGCACAGGTCCCGGTGCAACCCCGATTGACGCCGACGCCCATGGGTGTTCCTGTGGTGCTACCTTTCCGGGGCATGTTTACATGAACGACGGTTCCACGCTGTTGGCGCAAATGAACGACCGCTCGCGCGAGGTGTTTCGCAGGGTTGTCGAAGGCTATCTCGATTCAGGCGATCCTGTAGGGTCGCGCACCCTGACGCGCACGATGAGTGAGAAGGTCAGCGCGGCAACCATCCGCAATGTGATGCAGGATCTTGAATATCTTGGCCTTTTGGGCAGCCCCCATGTGTCTGCGGGGCGCATCCCGACGCAGCAGGGGTTGCGGATGTTTGTCGATGGCCTGCTTGAGGTCAGCAGCCTGAACGACAGCGACCGCGAAAGAATCGATGCCACCCTCAGCCACACCGAAACCGACGTGGGCAGCCTGCTTGACCGTGTCGGCAGCGCCCTGTCAGGGGCGACCCATGGCGCAAGTGTGGTTCTGGCGCCGAAACATGAGGCGCCGATCAAGCATCTGGAGTTTGTAAGCCTGAACATTGATCGGGCGCTGGTGGTGATTGTCTTTGCCGATGGGCATGTGGAAAATCGGATATTTCATCCCCCTCCGGGGCAAACCCCCAGTTCCATGCGCGAGGCGGCGAATTTTCTGAACGCTCTTGCCGAAGGCAAGACGCTGAGCGAATTGCGAACCGCAACCGAGCGTGAGATCGTCGCGCGCCGCCGTGAGTTGGACAGTCTGGCGGCCGATCTGGTGAAAAGTGGTTTGGCAATCTGGCAAAACGCGGGCGAAAGATACGAACGCCTGATCGTGCGGGGCCGTGCCAATTTGTTGGACAGCACCACAGAGGCAGAAGAATTGGACCGCATCCGCAGCCTGTTCGACGATCTTGAGCGCAAGCGCGACATCGCCGAGTTTCTGGAATTGACTGAAGAAGGCGAGGGGGTGCGCATTTTTATAGGCTCCGAGAACAAGCTTTTCTCACTTTCGGGTTCCTCTTTGGTGGTTTCCCCATATATGAACGCTGACCGTAAGATCATTGGCGCCGTGGGCGTGATTGGTCCGACCCGCCTGAACTATGGGCGGATCGTGCCGATTGTGGATTATACGGCGCAGATGGTGGGCAGGCTGCTCACCGACCGAGGCTAGATGGGTAGAGACATGACGAAACCGCAAAATGACATCGACCGCCAGATCGAAGAAATGCTGGCCGAGGAAGGCTATGGCGACGCGGCTGACGCGATCGCCCCGGAAGGTGAAGCGGCCGCCGAAAGTTCCGACATCGAGACCCAACTTGAGACGCTGCGCGCCGAGCGGGATCAGTACCGTGATCGGTTCATGCGCGCCCTGGCCGATGCTGAAAACGCGCGCAAGCGGTCCGATCGGGATCGCAAAGAAGCCGAAAATTATGGCGGCTCGAAACTGTCGCGCGACATGTTGCCGGTGTTCGATGCGCTGAACCGTGCGCTTGAGGTGGTGACGGACGATCAGCGCGCCGCCAGCCCGGCGCTTATGGAAGGCATCGAATTAACGATGCGCGAGCTGATCTCGGTTTTTTCGAAACACGGGATTCGGGCAATCACCCCTGAAATCGGTGAAAGGTTTGATCCGAAAATGCACCAGGCTATGTTTGAGGCACCTGTGCCCGGCACCCGCGCGGGTGACATAATTCAGGTGATGGCCGTCGGTTTCATGTTGCACGATCGGTTGTTGCGGGCGGCGCAGGTCGGCGTCAGTTCTTCGGCGAAGTCATAAGCGCCTTGAGTTCGTAAATCAGGTTCAGGGCATCCTTGGGCGATAAATCGTCCGGATGCACCTGTTCCAAACGATCAAGTGCTGGCGCGGGTTTTTCTGGGGCGGCGGTGCTGGCCGCTGCTGCCGAAAACAGCGGCAAATCGTCGATCAGCGCCGCCGGCTTGCCCCGCCCGTCGCGTTCGCCCTTTTCCAGCGCCTCAAGAACCACCTTGGCACGGTTGACCACCGCCTCGGGCAACCCGGCAAGCCGCGCCACCTGAACACCGTAAGAGCGGTCTGCCGATCCCTTGCGCACCTCGTGCAGGAACACCACGTCGCCCTGCCATTCCTTTACGGCCACCGTGGCGTTCTGCGCGCCACTCAACCGGTCGGCCAGCTGCGTCATCTCGTGGTAATGGGTGGCAAACAGTGCGCGACAGCGATTGGTGTCGTGCAGATGTTCCATCGTCGCCCAGGCGATGGACAGCCCGTCATAAGTGGCCGTACCACGACCGATTTCATCGAGGATGACCAGCGCCCGGTCGTCGGCCTGATTAAGGATTGCGGCGGTTTCGACCATTTCCACCATGAAGGTGGACCGCCCGCGCGCGAGATCGTCGGCGGCGCCGACCCGGCTGAACAGTTGCGATACAATGCCGATCCGGGCGCTTGTGGCGGGTACGAAGCTGCCCATTTGGGCCAACAGGGCGATCAGGGCGTTCTGCCGCAGAAAGGTGGATTTGCCCGCCATGTTCGGCCCGGTCAACAGCCAGATCGCCGCCTCACTGTCGGGCCGGGCAAGGGCGCAATCATTTGCGACGAACCCGCCCTTGCCCTGACGGCGCAGTGCCTGTTCGACAACAGGATGGCGTCCACCCTGAATGTCGAACACCTGGCTGCTGTCGATCTGGGGGCGTATCCAATTCTCGCCGCGGGCGAGATCGGCCAGGGCGGCAGCCAGATCAAACGTGGCCAAGGCGGCGGCAGTGGCTGAAATCTGCGGCGCGGCGGCCAGAACCGCCTCGGTCAGGCTGGTATAGAGCCGCTTTTCGATTTCCAGCGCATGGGCGCCCGCGTTCAGGATTTTCGTTTCCATCTCACTCAGCGGCACAGTGGTAAAGCGCACGGCGCTGGCGGTGGTCTGGCGATGGATGAAACTGTCCGACAGCGGGGGCGACAACATCTTGTCGGCATGGGTGGCCGTGGTTTCGATGAAGTATCCCAGTACGTTGTTGTGTTTGATCTTCAGGGACGGGATGCCGGTTTGGGCGGCATAATCGGCCTGCAACCCGGCAATCACGCTGCGCCCTTCGTCGCGCAGGGTGCGCGCTTCGTCCAGCGCTGCGTCATATCCGGTGGCGATGAAACCGCCGTCCCGCAGCAACAGTGGCGGCTCGGCGATCAGGGCGTCGTCCAGCAGACGGATCAGATCGTCTTGGCCGGTCAGCGCCTCGACCGCATCGGCCAGCAGGGTGGGCGCATCCTGCGTCGCCATCTGTGCAATGTCGCGCGCCCGCGCCAATCCGCTGTTGATCGCGGCCAGATCACGGGGGCCGCCCCGCTCGAGCGCAAGGCGTGACAGGGCGCGATCCATGTCAGGCACGCGGCGCAGGGCGGCCCGCAGATCTTCGGCAAAACGGCTCTGTTCCACCAAAAATGCAACGGCATCCAACCGCTGACCAATTTCTTCAGGCATCCTCGACGGGCTGTTCAACCGCCGTTCCAACAGTCGCCCGCCACCGGGTGTCAGGGTGCGGTCGATCGCGGCCAACAGCGATCCGTCGCGCCCGCCCGACAGGGCGTGAGTCAGTTCAAGATTGCGCCGGGTGGCGGCGTCAATCTGCATCACCCGCCCGGCGGCTTCGCGCAGGGGCGGGCGCAGCAGGGGAAGCTTGCCCTTTTGGGTGATGTCCAGATAATCGACCAGCCCGGCCAGCGCCGAAACCTCGACCCGTGTGAAGGGGGCGAAGGCATCGAGAGATGCGACCGCGAACAGATCGCACAGCCGTTTTTCCCCCCCGGTTGAATCGAAACTGCCGCGCGACATGGGTGTCAGCGCTGCACCGGACTCAGAAACGATTTCGGCCAAACTGTCGATCACCGTATCCGACACGACCAGTTCGCGGGGGGCAAGGCGGGCCAGTTCGGGCCCCAGGCGCAGCAGCGGGCAGGGGGTAACGCGAAATTGGCCGGTCGAAATATCGGCCCAGGCCAGCGCTCCTTCGCCGCGCACCAGGGCATAGGCAGCCAGAAAATTGTTGCGCCGCGCCTCAAGCAGGCTGTCTTCGGTCAGGGTGCCGGGGGTGACCAGACGCACCACACCGCGCCGCACCACCGATTTGCCACCGCGTTTTTTTGCCTCGGCGGGGTCTTCCAGCTGTTCGCAGACGGCGACACGAAAGCCTTTGCGGATCAGGGTCAGCAGATAGGCTTCGGCCGAATGCACCGGCACGCCGCACATCGGGATGTCCTGTTCCAGATGCCTGCCACGTTTTGTCAGGGCAATGTCCAACGCTTCGGCTGCGGCGACGGCATCGTCAAAGAACATCTCGTAAAAGTCGCCCATCCGGTAAAACAACAGGGCCTCGGGGTATTCCGCTTTGATTTCAAGAAATTGTGCCATCATCGGTGTGATGGTCAAGCTGCCGCTGTTCATCGCGCCCCCCGGTTCGACCGCGCGCAACCTAGCCTTGCTGTGGCAGGTGTGAAAGGCGAAAGGTATGGGTCATGGCGTTCGCCTTGCCGGTTGTACACGTTCGGGTCAACGGCCGGGCCGGATGTCACCCGGTATCGAGATCCGATTTGAGGAGAAAACCATGCGTATTTGTATGTGGTCCGGGCCGCGTAACCTGTCGACGGCGATGATGTACAGCTTTGGTGCCCGATCCGATTGCGCCGTGGTGGATGAGCCGTTTTATGCCGCCTATCTGGCGGTCAGCGGTGCCGATCATCCGATGCGCACCGAAATTCTGGCGACGCAAGAAACCGATCCGGACAGCGTTGCCGCAAGGTTGACAGGCCCGGCGCCCGAGGGGCGGACGGATTTCTATCAAAAACACATGGTGCATCACATGTTACCCGGTTTCATGCCGCAATGGCCCGACGATACGCGGCATGTGTTCCTGATCCGTCATCCGGCCCGCGTTGTCGCCAGCTATGCCGCGAAACGTGAGGCACCAACATTGGCTGATCTGGGTTTTGCCGATCAGTGGCGGCTGTTTGAAGCATTTGCGGAAACAGGGCCGATCCCCCTGGTGATCGACAGCGCAACGATACGTGCCGATCCGCGTGCGGCGCTGGCCCGGCTGTGCGCCGATCTGGGGTTGGCATTCGATGGGTCCATGCTGCGCTGGCCGGCAGGGGGGCATCGCGCAGATGGGGCTTGGGCGGCGCATTGGTATGGTGCGGTGCACAGATCAACCGGCTTTGCTGGCCCAGAAGGCGCCCTTCCGTCTTTGTCCGGGGCTTATCATGATCTGGCCGCGGCGGGGATGGATGCCTATGGTCGATTGCAGGCGTTCAGCAGAAATCTTGCACCACTCTGAAACCTTTGTGCCCTTTGATGCATTGACAGACGAGGGAGGAGCCAACTGCCTTGGCGGCGGCCTCGACTGGGTTGTGTAACAAGTGTGGCCCGAACGTTTACAGGTTCGGGCCGTTTTGTTCAGCGCATCCGCTTGTTCCGGTTGGCGACCAGTTTCAGACGCAGGGCGTTCAGATGGATGAACCCGGCGGCGTCTTTCTGGTCATAGGCGCCGGCGTCGTCCTCGAATGTCACATGCGCTTCGGAATACAGGCTGTGGTCTGACCAGCGGGCGACGGTGCGCGCCGATCCTTTGTACAACTTCAGTCGCACGGTGCCGGTAACATGTTCCTGGCTTTTGTCTATCAGCGCCTGCAACATCTCGCGTTCGGGGCTGAACCAGAACCCGTTATAGATCAATTCGGCATAGCGGGGCATGATCGAATCTTTCAAATGGCCCGCGCCAGAGTCCAGCGTGATCTGTTCAATCCCACGGTGCGCTTCCAGCAACAGGGTGCCGCCGGGGGTTTCATAAATTCCGCGGGATTTCATGCCGACAAAGCGGTTTTCGACCAGATCCAGCCGACCGATGCCATGCTTGCCGCCCAGTTCATTCAGGCGGGTCAGGATCGTGGCGGGCGACATTGCGGCGCCGTTGATCGCCACGGCATCGCCCCGCTCAAACGTGATTTCCACCATTTCGGGGGTGTCGGGCGCATTTTCGGGATCGACAGTGCGTTGATAGACGTAATCGGGTGCCTCTTGCGCAGGATCTTCCAGAACCTTGCCTTCGGACGAGGTGTGCAGCAGATTCGCATCCACGCTGAACGGGGCCTCGCCGCGTTTGTCCTTGGCGATCGGGATCTGGTTTTCCTCGGCAAAGGCCAGCAGTTTGGTACGGCTTTGCAGCTGCCATTCGCGCCAGGGCGCAATCACCTTTATATCGGGATTCAGCGCATAGCAGGCCAGTTCGAACCGCACCTGATCGTTGCCCTTGCCGGTTGCACCATGGGCCACGGCATCGGCACCTTCCAGCGCGGCGATTTCCACGAGACGCTTTGAGATCAGCGGCCGGGCGATGGATGTGCCCAGCAGGTACAATCCTTCGTACAACGCATTGGCGCGAAACATCGGAAACACGAAATCGTGCACGAATTCCTCACGCAGATCCTCGATATGGATCGCGGTGGCGCCCATCATCTCGGCTTTGGCGCGGGCCGGTTCCAATTCTTCGCCCTGGCCCAGATCGGCGGTGAACGTAACAACCTCGCACCCATATTCGGTTTGCAGCCATTTCAGGATGATCGAGGTGTCCAGCCCCCCGGAATAGGCAAGAACCACTTTTTTCGGTGCGCTCATCGTCGTCTCCCTTGTTGGCCGAACCGTGGCGGCGATACCGCTTATCATGATCAAGGGCAAGGTCGCGCCTTGCGCAGGGGGGGCGATTCGGGCCAGATCGGCGGATGGATGATTTTGCCGATACCGCCCTTGCCACCACGGCCCGGATGCGCGCCCTGTTTCCGGCCACGCCGATGCAGCGCAATGATTTTCTGTCGGCGCGGTTTGACGCTGACATCTGGCTGAAGCGCGAAGATCTGTCGCCTGTCCGGTCCTACAAGATCAGGGGCGCATTCAACGCGATGCGCAAAGTGCGCGCCGATCAGCCTGGGCAGGATCTGTTTGTGTGTGCCAGCGCCGGCAACCATGCGCAGGGCGTCGCCTATGTCTGCCGCCATTTCAACGTGCGCGGCGTTATTTTCATGCCGGTGACCACGCCGCAGCAAAAGATCAACAAGACGCGCAGCTTTGGTGGTGAAAACATCGAAATTCGTCTGATCGGTGACTATTTCGACGATACCTTGGCCGCCGCCCAGGATTATTGCGTGCAGGCGGGGGGGCATTTCCTGTCACCTTTTGACGATGCCCATGTGATCGAAGGACAGTCCAGCGTTGCGGTTGAAATGCTGGCGGATCTGGATGCGCCGCCCGACATCGTGATTCTGCCGGTGGGCGGTGGGGGTCTTTCGGCGGGGGTCAAAAGCTATCTTGATGTTATGGCGCCGCAGACCGAGCTGATTTTTGTTGAACCTCTGGGCGGCGCCAGTCTGACAGCGGCGTTGCGGGCGGGTGAGCCTGTGACGATCAAGGGCGTGGATAGTTTTGTCGATGGCGCGGCGGTTGCGCGGGTGGGCCAGCGCACCTTTGCCGTGCTGAAGGGAACGCCGCCAGAAAACGTGCTGTTGGCGCCGGAAGACAGAATTTGCCTGACCATCCTTGAAATGCTGAACGTCGAGGGAATCGTGTTGGAGCCGGCCGGCGCGATGTCGATCAACGTGTTGGAGCCGCTGTGTGACCGCATCCGCGGCAAGCGGGTGGTTTGTGTCACGTCGGGTGGCAATTTCGATTTTGAGCGTCTTCCCGAGGTCAAGGAACGCGCCCAGCGGTTTTCCGGGGTGAAGAAATATTTCATCCTGCGGATGCCGCAGCGGCCCGGGGCGCTGCGCGATTTTCTGGAGATGCTTGGGCCGGACGATGATGTCGCGCGGTTTGAATACCTCAAAAAATCCGCGCGCAACTATGGATCGGTTCTGATCGGCATCGAGACATCGGCGGCGACAAATTTTGCCCTTCTGACGGCGCGGATGGACGCCGCTGATTTTACCTATCGCGACATCACCAATGATGGGGCCTTGGCCGAATTCCTGATCTGAGCCGCATCAGGTGGATTTTGTCGGGGGCGCACGAAGTTCGGCCAGGAACGTGGCGCGCGATTTTGCATAGGCGTTGATCACCTGCGCCACCAGTTCTGCATCGGTGTTGGGTGCGCGCGATGCTGATTCGCCTTTTTGGCATAGGGATGCCAAAGTACGGAAACCGAGGTTCAGCGCGCTGCCTTTCAGAAAATGCAGATCGGCTGCCAGTGTGTTGGCATCGAAGCCATTGGAAAGACGCGTGATCATCTCGTCTACCTCTGCAAGAAACAAGGTCACGATTTCGTCAAAATCGTCCTCTCCGATGTCGTCTCGCAATTGTGTTATACGGGCCCAGTCAATCATGCGCAGGTCTCCAATCCCGCTGTGTTCTTTGACGCAAAATGTTTAACTATGTATGAGCCGCGACGGTCTGACTGCCGCCAGAGTTCATTTCACCTATTCTTAACCCGGAAACGGCACAAGTTCGCATGGATTTTGAAGGCCCCCTTTTAGATGACGATTCCAATTTCCGCGCAGCTGGCGGTCAGCTGCGCGTCGATAACGCCGCAATCGAAAGGGTTCTCGTCGTAGATGACAGCCGTTTGCAGCGCAAGATCCTGACTGCATCTTTGGAAAAATGGGGATTTGAGGTGGATCAGGCCGATTCGGCGCAAAGCGCGCTGGACATGTGCGCGATGCAGGAATTCGATCTCATCATCAGTGACTGGATGATGCCGGGCATGTCCGGGCTTGAGTTTTGTCGTGAATTTCGCGCGAAACCGCGTGATCGCTACGTCTATTTCATCTTGCTGACCTCAAAATCTGACAAAAACGAAGTTGCCAAGGGTCTGGAAAGCGGTGCCGACGATTTTCTAACCAAACCGGTCAGCGCCGAGGAATTGCGTGCCCGAATCGCCGCCGCCGCCCGGATCATGAAGAACGAACGTGATCTGTCCGAAAAAAACCGCATGATTTCATCTGCCTATGCCGAAATCAAGGTTTTGTATGCGGCGGTTGACCGCGACCTGAACGAGGCGCGAAAATTGCAGCATTCGTTGCTGCGTGACCGGTCGGTCGATTTCGGCACAGCGCGCGCTTCATTGGTTCTGCGGTCCTGTGGTCATGTCGGGGGCGATCTTGTGGGCCATTTCCGCATCGACGCCGAACGCGTCGGCCTGTTTTCTCTCGACGTGTCAGGCCATGGCATTGCCTCGGCGCTGCTTACTGCGCGGTTGGCGGGTTATCTTTCGGGCAATTCGCCGGATCAGAACATGGCCCTTGTCGCCAATGGCCAGGGTGTTTATTCCGCCCGCCCGCTGGTCGAGGTGGCCGAGAGGCTGAACCGCATGATGCTGGATGATGTGGATACGGAACATTATTTCACAATGCTTCTGGCCTATGTCGATTTGCACAGTGGCACGGTCGAGATTTTACAGGCCGGGCACCCCCACCCAATTATCCAGCGCAAGGATGGCACGATCGAGGTGGTGGGCCACGGGGGAATGCCGATCGGTCTGCTGTCCGAACCGCAATTTGATGTCAGCGTCGTGCATCTTGCGCCAGGCGACCGAATTTTATTGGCATCGGATGGTATCACCGAATGCGCCGATGAGGCGGGCAATCTGCTGGGCGAGGAGGGGCTGATCGAAATCATGCAGGCGAGCGCCAATGTGAAGGGCGAATCCTTCTTTCAGGCGCTGCTGTGGGATCTGGCTGCGTTCGCCACCAAAGAGGATATGGATGACGATGTGTCGGGTGTTTTGCTGGAGTTCATCGGGTCGGCCATCTCCGAAACGCCCGACACCCAAGGCCGCGCCGGATCAGTCGGCAAAGCGCCATGAGCGACGCCGCGGCACCCGCAGCGCCAGCATCGGTTTCAGCAGAGGGTTGGAAAACCGGTTCAAATCCAGCGCTTCGTGCACGCCCGTGGTCAGTTCGCCGTTGATTCGGGTTTGCACGACGCTGCGGCTGTAGAACGGCGCGTCCAGCATCGCCTTGACCTGCCGGGGGGTGTGGCCAGGGTCGGCGCGGGTTTCGCGGCGCACCTGCCACAGGGACCGTTTGAACGGCGCGCGCGGTGGCACCGCAATGTCCTGCACGCTGCCATCATGGGCAAACTGCACCCCCACGGCCAGTTCCGTGCCATCCCGGCGCGTCGCGTCATAGAAACAGGCCGAGCCGTCGTTCAGGGGGAAGCGGCCCCATGTCCAGAAACTGAAATCCTGCTCCAACGCGCGGGTGCCAAAATTGGCATCGAAATAGCCGTGCCCGGTGAATTGCCAGCCCGGCCCCAGATCTACCTCGATGCGCGATGTCGGGGCGAAGGGCCGCCAGACATGGGTGCCCTTCGGGTCAAGCAGCAGTTCGCGGTCGGTGATCGCGCTGGGCGTCACGGTGATTTGCCCCCGCACCCGCGAAACGAGCGGCAACGACGATACCTCATTCACATCGACACGCAGGCGCTGCCCATCCCAGCGCAGGGATGATGGGCCGACGGTGAAGGACTCAGGTGTCGTGCGCAGGGCTGATGTGCCGCGGTCGGTCATGGTGAACCGCCCGCCGCGGCCATAAGTGGCGAGGTTGATACAACAATGGTTGGCGGGGTTGCGCCGCCCGCTCCACGCGTACCATGGCGAAAAAACCGAGCCGATAAAGGCGATGACGCTGATCGCCTGTGTGCCATCGTCGCTTATGCCGTCGATATACCACCAGGCGTATCCGTTGGGCGGGACATCGAGATTGAACCGAGGTCCGTCAAGATCGCCGCGGCCGCATGCCCGCCGGAGAGGGTTGCCATCGGCACCCCCGCCCCCGGATGCGCCCCGCCGCCCGCCAGGTACAGCCCCGGCACCCGGCTGCGTGCCGTCGGGCGCTGGAATGCGGCCATCAAGCCATGCGGGCTGCGCCCGTAAAGTGACCCGAGAGATGCCGGGAACATCCGCTCGAACGCTTGGGGCGTGGTCAGCGCATTGTCCGGGGGGCCGGGTGAAAACGTCAACCCCCGGTTGGCTAGGGTCTGAAACGTCAGATGGCGACATGACTGGGGCCTTTCGTCGGTGGCAATGCGGGGGGCAACGGGGGGGGCGTTGACGATGGTTTCAAACCGCTCGATCGCGGGGGGGGATGTGCCGCTGGTGCGGTCCTGGGCACAAACATAGACGGTGGGATCCACCGGATTGCGCCCTTGCGCCAGCGCGTCGAATTCGCTGCGCGGATCGGCGCCGAAGAACACGTTGTGATGCGCCAGGTCGCGCCCATGGGGGGTGGCGGCAAAGGCCCAGACCTGCGCCGACAGGCTGCGCGGTTCGGTGGCGGCCAAGGGTACAGCGGCGCGCAGATCGTCGCCCAGCAGGCCGCTGGCCAACGCGCGGGGATCGCCATTGAACACCACCCGAGTGCAGGGCAGGCGCGTGCCATCGGCGGTTATGACGGCGCGGATCGCGGCGCCTGACCGTTCGATGTGGGCGGCGTGGGTTGCAAAGTGAAACCTGCCACCCCGCCGTTCGATCAACCCGGCCATGGCCTGCGCCAGGCGATGCATCCCGCCCTCCACCAGCCAGACGCCTTTGGCCTCGGCGTGGGACACCAGCGACAGGATGGCAGGTGACAAATAGGGCGACCCGCCGACATAGGTGGCATAGCGGCCGAACAACTGGCGCAGACGCGGATCGGTGAATTGCACAGCAAGGGCCGACGCCATGGTTTTTTGCGGCGCCATCAGCGGGATCAGACCGGGATGGCGCATCACATGGGCGGTCAACGCCGCTTGGCTGGGTTGCGGGGCCAGCATCATCGGGCTCTCGAATGCCTCGAACAGCCGCCGCGCGCCATCGGCAAACCTGCGGTATTCCTGTGCCGCTTTTGGCCCCGCAAAGTCACTGATCGCCTGCGCCGACCGTTGCGGATCTGCGAACAGGTCCAGCGTGCTGCCGTCAGGCCAGAAGTGGCGCGCCAGCAACGGCTCAAGGCGCAAGGTCACATGATCGTCCAGCCGTTCGCCCAGATCCGCAAACAGACGGTCGAACACTGGCCGCAAGGTGAGAACCGTGGGCCCAGCATCGACCGGCCCCGCCACCGTGTCGATCACCCGCATCTTGCCGCCGGGCGCGCCGTGGCTGTCAAGGATCGCCACATCGCACCCCGCGTGGCACAACCGCAGCGCGGCCGCCAGCCCGCCAAGGCCCGCACCGATCACCACGATCTTTTCTTTCTGGGGAAGTAAGTTGACCATGGGCGGGATTGTTGACTCAGAATCGAAAACTGTCCACTATGATTTACACATTTTGTTGTCAGGCCAAATTTACATGTCAGCCTGCTGGAGGATCCGATGCCTTTGAAGACCCGAATTGAAGCCGCGATTTCATCTGCCATCCGCGGGGGTCAGACTGGCGCCGCCCCGCCACGGCTGGCGGCTGCGCTGAATTACGCTGTCACACCGGGGGGCGCGCGGATTCGTCCGACGATCTGCATGAGTGTGGCGATGGCCTGTGGCGACGATCAGCCAATGCTCAGCGATGCGGCGGCGGCGGCGCTGGAACTGATCCATTGCGCCAGTCTGGTGCATGATGACCTGCCTTGTTTCGATGACGCGGACATGCGGCGCGGCAAACCTTCGGTGCACCGTGCGTTTTCTCAACCCCTTGCGGTGCTGACAGGCGACAGCCTGATCGTTATGGGGTTCGAGGTTCTGGCCCGTGCCGGGGGTGATGCTGCCCGCACGCTGGAGTTGATCCGCATCCTTGGGGCCCGCACCGGTATGCCGGGCGGAATCTGCGCCGGGCAAGGCTGGGAAAGCGAAGATCAGATTGATCTGTCGGCCTATCATCGCGCCAAAACCGGCGCGCTTTTTATCGCGGCGACGCAGATGGGCGCTGTCGCGGCGGGGCAGGAGGCCGAGCCGTGGGAAGAGCTGGGCGCGCGGATCGGTGAGGCGTTTCAGGTGGCCGATGACCTGCGCGATGCCCTTTATGACGCCGAGACGCTGGGCAAACCCGTGGGTCAGGATGACCTGCACGGAAGGCCCAATGCCGTCGCCGAACTGGGCGTTCAGGGGGCGATCCGGCGGCTGAAGGATATTCTGGGCGGCGCGATTGCCAGTATCCCGTCTTGTCCGGGCGAGGCGATGTTGGCCGATATGGTGCGCCGCTATGCCGAAAAGCTGACGCCGGTGGCGCCTGTGCGACCGGGGAAGTGAGCGTTTACAGAATGCTATCGGCAAAACAAGGGGGCGCTGCCCCCCTCTTGGCCTATGGCCAATTCACCCCCCGAGGTATTTTCTGCAAGAAAGAGCAACGGCGGGGTGCGTGATACGGTGAAACAGCAGTCAGGGGCAGGGCCGCGCAGCGGTTTTTTCGCCTGGCGCAATCGGTTGGTGGCATCGCGGCGCTTTCAATCCTGGGCGTCGCGGCTTTTTCTCACGCGGGGTGTCGCGCGGCGCGAGGGGGAGGCGCTGTTCGATCTGGTGTCAGGATTTGCGCAATCACAGGTTTTATTTGCGTTGGTCGAGTTGCGTGTGCTGCATCTGTTGCTGGAGCAGGCGGAAACGGCCGACGCGATGGCGGCGCGGTTGTCGCTGCCGCCAGACCGTGCACGGGTGTTGTTGCACGCCGGTGTTGCGTTGGGCCTGTTGTCGGTGACGGCGGGACGGTATCGGACAGCGCAGCGCGGCGCGGCCCTTTTGGGTGTGCCTGGTCTGGAGGCGATGATTTCGCACCATGATGTGTTGTACCGCGATCTGGCTGATCCGGTGGCGTTTTTTCGTGGCGAGACCGAGACCGAGTTGGCAAGGTTCTGGCCCTATGTCTTTGGCGCGGGGGGGGCTGTCGAACCTGCGGTGACAGCGCGGTATTCCGATCTGATGGCGGACAGTCAGGGGCTGGTGGCCGAAGAGACGTTGCGCACCGTTTCGCTTGCCAAGGTCCGGCACCTGATGGATGTCGGCGGAGGTTCGGGCGCATTTCTGACCCATGTTGCTGAAAAGATGCCAAAAATCGGGCTTAGTCTTTTTGATCTTCCGGTGGTGGCACCGACAGCACGGGCGCGGTTCGTGACAGCAGGAATTGCCGAGCGGGTCACGATCATCGGCGGATCGTTCCGGGATGATGCCTTGCCATGTGGGGCTGACGCGATCAGCTTGATTCGGGTGCTGTACGATCATTCAGACGCCACAGTTCGTGCCCTGTTATCAAATGTTTACAGAGCCTTACCGGATGGTGGGCGACTGATCGTGTCGGAACCGATGTCGGGCGGGGCTGTGCCGAACCGACCGGGGGATGTGTATTTCGCGCTGTACTGCATGGCGATGCGCACCGGGCGTGCCCGGTCGGCGGATGAGATTGCCACACTACTGGGCCAGGCCGGGTTCAGCCAGGTGCGCGTGCGCCCGACATCGCGGCCTTTTGTAACCTCGATTGTTGAATGTGTACGAGATTGACACACCAACTGTCTAAATAGGTTGACAGTTCGATGTGTCAGATTAAACTGACACATGAAGCGTTACACAGAACGACGCAGAATCATTCCAGCGAATCAGGGAGAGACCATTTGCAAACCACCGCCGTCATCCTGACCGGACCTCGCGATTTGGCGGTGGAACAGGTTTCGCTGAATGCACCGGGTGCGGGTGATCTGGTGGTTGAAATCAGCCATTCGGGAATTTCCACCGGAACGGAAAAGCTGTTTTACAACGGAACGATGCCGCCGTTTCCAGGCATGGGTTATCCCTTGGTGCCCGGATATGAATCGGCGGGCGAAGTTGTCGAGGCTGGGGCCAATACGGGATTTGCCGTAGGTCAACGGGTGTTTGTGCCGGGCGCGAATTGTTACGGCAACGTGCGCGGCCTGTTTGGCGGCGCTGCCAAATGTCTCGTGACGGCATCCGACCGGGTAACGCGGATTGATCCGACGCTGGGGGCCGAGGGGGCGTTGTTGGCGCTGGCGGCCACCGCGCGTCACGCCATGGCAGGGCTGAACGTCGTGATGCCCGATCTGATCGTCGGGCATGGTGTTTTGGGCAGGCTTTTGGCGCGGTTGACGGTCGCTGCGGGTGCGCCCGCGCCCATCGTCTGGGAAATTGATGCTGATCGGGCCAAGGGTGCGATCGGTTATGACGTCATTCATCCCGATGCGGATCCGCGGCGGGATTACCGCGCGATTTACGATGCCTCGGGGCGGGCCGATCTGTTGCCCGGTCTGATTGGCCGCATTGCCAAAGGTGGCGAGATTGTTCTTGCCGGATTTTACACCGATCCGATCAGTTTTGCCTTCCCGCCGGCCTTCATGAAAGAAGCCCGGTTTCGGGTCGCGGCGGAATGGACGCGCGATGATCTGTTGGCAACGCGCCAGTTGATCGAATGCGGCGCCCTGTCGCTGTCGGGGCTGATCACACATACCGCTCAGGCAACCGATGCGCGCGGAGCCTATGCCACCGCGTTCAGCGATCCGGCCTGCCTTAAAATGATACTGGACTGGAGGGGCCACGCATGAGCCTGGATATGCCGAATCTCAAGGATTACGATGCGAAACTGAGGGCCGAGGCGAATGAGCCGACGCTGGAGGTTCCGCAGGGCGAACCCACAAGCAAGACGCAGATCATCGCGATCTATGGCAAGGGCGGGATTGGAAAATCCTTCACCTTGGCCAACCTCAGCCACATGATGGCGGAAATGGGCAAGCGGGTGCTTTTGATCGGCTGCGATCCGAAATCCGACACCACCAGCCTTCTGTTCGGCGGCAAGGCCTGTCCGACCATCATCGAAACCTCGTCGCGCAAGAAGCTGGCCGGGGAAGAAGTGAAGATCGGCGACGTGTGTTTCAAGCGCGGTGGTGTTTTCGCGATGGAGCTGGGCGGACCCGAAGTGGGCCGGGGGTGTGGCGGACGTGGCATCATCCATGGCTTCGAGTTGTTGGAAAAGCTGGGGTTCCATGACTGGGACTTTGACTATGTTCTGCTGGATTTCCTGGGTGACGTGGTGTGTGGCGGCTTTGGCCTGCCGATCGCGCGGGACATGGCGCAAAAGGTGATCCTCGTCGGCTCGAACGACCTGCAATCGCTTTATGTTGCCAATAATGTCTGTTCGGCGGTGGAATATTTCCGCCGGCTGGGTGGCAATGTGGGCGTGGCCGGTCTGGTCATCAACAAGGATGACGGCACGGGCGAGGCCCAGGCATTTGCTGCGGCGGTGAACATTCCGGTGCTGGCCGCTATTCCGCAAGATGACGATCTGCGCAAGAAATCCGCGAATTATCAGATTGTAGGCACCCATGAATCGCAATGGGGCCCGATGTTTCAGGGGTTGGCCGAGGCCGTGGGCATTGCCCCACCGGTGCGCCCGACGCCTTTGGATCAGGACGGCCTGCTGGGCCTGTTCGATGCCAAGGACACCGGCGGCGATTACCAGTTGGTGCCCGCCACCGACATGGACATGCGCGGCAAGAACGCTGCACCCAAAGCCAGCCTGGAAGTGGTCTATGACGATGTCTGAGCAATTCCAGGATCAGGCAAACGGTCAGCTCCGTGAGGTGTTGGCCAAGGCCAGCCCCGAGCAGATCCGTCGTCTGATCGCGGATATTCGCAAATTGACCTCTACAGAGCGCCAGCAATGACCGATGAAGTAACATATGATGCCGCCGGACAAACCCCGGTGATCGAGGGTCAGGCCCGAGATCCGATGCCGGACGCGACGCAGCCTGTTGATGGTACGGGGTGCCACGCAGGTGCTGGTGCAATGGAAGCGGCGGCGCGGATGGCTGGCAAATCTGAAATTCTGGATCAATATGCCAAGGATTATCCCAAAGGCCCCCACGACCAACCCCAAAGCATGTGCCCGGCGTTCGGGTCACTGCGGGTGGGTCTGCGGATGCGGCGGACGGCGACAATCCTGTCGGGATCGGCCTGCTGTGTCTATGGCCTGACCTTTGTCTCGCATTTTTATGGGGCGCGTCGGTCTGTCGGCTATGTGCCATTCAACTCGGAATCGCTGGTCACCGGCAAGCTGTTCGAAGATATCCGCGACGCCGTGCACGAAATGGCCGACCCCGACCGGTATGACGCGATTGTCGTGACCAACCTGTGCGTACCAACGGCCAGCGGCGTGCCTTTGCGATTGCTGCCCGAAGAAATCAACGGTGTGCGGATTGTCGGCATTGATGTGCCTGGCTTTGGCATCCCGACCCACGCCGAGGCGAAGGATGTGCTGGCCGGTGCAATGCTGAACTATGCCCGTCGCGAAGCGATGGCAGGGCCGGTTCAGAAGCCTGCCGGTGGCAAATCCGACCGCCCCACAGTGGCGCTGTTGGGCGAAATGTTTCCGGCCGACCCGATGATGATCGGCGCAATGCTGGCCCCCATGGGTCTGGCCGCTGGTCCGGTCGTGCCCTGCCGCGAATGGCGCGAATTATACGCCGCGCTGGACTGCGGCGTCGCCGCCGCGATCCACCCGTTCTACACCGCCGCCACGCGTGAATTTGTCGCCGCAGGCCGCCCCATTGTGGGCAGTGCGCCGGTGGGCCATGACGGCACCGCCGAATGGCTGAAAAACATCGGCGCCGCCTTCGGTCTGTCGGCTGACAAGGTGGCCGCCGCGCAGAACGCGTTTTTGCCCGCGATCAAGGGCGCCTTGGCGGCGATGCCGATCAACGGCACGATCACCCTGTCCGGATATGAAGGCAGCGAACTTCTGGTGGCGCGCCTGCTGATCGAAAGTGGTGCAACAGTGCCGTATGTCGGCACGGCCTGCCCGAAAACCGACGCTTCACAATGGGACCGCGAGTGGCTTGAGGCGCGGGGCGTAAAGGTGAAGTACCGCGCGTCGCTGGAAGACGATTGCGCCGCGATGGAGGCTGTGCGCCCTGATTTGGCCATTGGCACCACCCCGGTTGTGCAAAAGGCAAAGGAAATGGGCATTCCTGGCCTGTATTTCACCAACCTGATTTCGGCGCGCCCTCTGATGGGGGTGGCCGGTGCCGGCAGCCTGGCCGAGGTGATCAACACCGCCATCGCCAACAAGTTCCGCATGGACAAAATGAAAGCCTTTTTTGAAGGTGTTGGCACGGGCGATACCGCAGGTGTCTGGGAAGGTGCGCCGAACCTGCGCCCCGATTTCCGTGCAGCGCACCAGAAAAAGCTCGACAAACAGGCGCGTGCCGCAGCAGCGGAGCAAATGATCTGATGCTGGTTCAAGATCACGACAGAGCAGGCGGATACTGGGGCGCGGTCTATGCGTTCTGCGCCGTCAAGGGATTGCAGGTTGTCATAGACGGACCGGTCGGTTGCGAAAACCTGCCCGTCACATCGGTCCTGCACTACACCGACGCCTTGCCGCCGCATGAGTTGCCGATTGTGGTGACCGGCCTGGGTGAGTCGGAAATGGGATCGGGCACGGAAGAGGCGATGAAGCGCGCCTGGGGTGTGTTGGACCCGGCCCTTCCCGCCGTGGTGGTGACAGGTTCGATCGCCGAGATGATCGGTGGCGGCGTGACGCCGCAAGGCACCAACATTCAGCGGTTTCTGCCGCGCACGATTGATGAGGATCAGTGGGAAGCGGCCGATCGCGCCATGACCTGGATCTTTACAGAATTCGGGATGACCAAGGGGCGGATGCCCCCCGAGAAGAAGCGCGAAGAAGGTGCGACGCCGCGGGTCAATATTCTGGGGCCGATGTATGGCGTGTTCAACATGCCGTCGGACCTGCATGAAATCCGCCGCCTGGTGACCGGGATTGGCGCCGAGGTCAACATGGTGATGCCGCTGGGCGCCCATCTGGCCGAGATGCGCAATCTGGTGAATGCTGATGTGAACATCTGCATGTACCGCGAATTCGGTCGCGGCCTCGCCGAGGTTCTGGGCAAGCCCTATCTTCAAGCACCCATCGGCATCGACAGCACCGTCGCCTTTTTGCGCAAACTGGGCGAACTGCTGGGCCTTGATCCCGAACCGTTCATCGAGCGGGAAAAGCACAGCACGATCAAGCCGGTCTGGGATCTGTGGCGTTCGGTGACGCAGGATTTCTTCTGCACCGCGTCCTTTGCCATCGTCGCAAATGAGACCTATGCCCGGGGCATCCGCAATTTTCTGGAAACCGACATGGGCCTGCCCTGTGCCTTTGCGGTGGCCCGTCTTCGCGGCAAGAAGACCAACAACGAAGAAGTGCGCGCCCTGATCGGGCAGAAGAAGCCGCTGATCGTCATGGGCAGCATCAACGAGAAAATGTATCTGGCCGAGCAGAAAGGTGGGCATGGGCCCAGCCCCGCGTTCATCCCCGCCAGTTTTCCGGGCGCTGCGATCCGCCGCGCCACGGGCACGCCCTTCATGGGGTTTGCCGGTGCGACCTATCTGATCCAGGAAATCTGCAACGGATTGTTCGACGCGCTGTTCCACATCCTGCCCCTGGGCAGCCAGATGGACGCCGCCGATGCCACGCCCACCACGCTGCGCCGCGATTTTCCGTGGGATGCCGACGCCCAGGCGGCGTTGGATCGGATTGTCGCCGAACACCCAATTTTGACCCGCATTTCCGCCGCCAAGTCGCTGCGCGATGCCGCCGAACGGGCTGCCTTGGCCCAAGGCGACGAGAGGGTCGTCAAGGAAACGGTCGAGGCACTGTCGCCCGCGACCAACAGCACGCAACAGAAGGCGTACCCCGCCTCAGGAGGAACGACATGAGCGATTTCACAGCGCAGACAACCGAGACGATGATCCGCAGCCGCAAAGCGCCGCGTACTGAGTTTTATGTCTATTTCGCCCTGATTTTTGCGGCGACCCTGCCTCTGGCCTGCCTGACCTGGGGTCTGAGTGCGGCACGCCAGATGAGTTTGCCGTCCAAGGGGCCGATCGCGCGCGCCTGGGGTCAGGCCCGGATCATCACACCGGCGATTTTTTCTGCCTGAGGGCGGACGCCCCGATGGGGCGCGGAATTTCCTGCCACCTGGCGGGATGCCTCTGGGTTCAGAGGCACACAGATTTCCGGGGTGGAGCCCGGAATAAATCATCTGCCCCTGACCGGGGCGGATATCGACACCAAAAGTCGAAAACCCGGCCGTGGGGGACCCGCGGCGTCAGCTTTACGATCACGAGGAGAGTTTCAATGGCTGATAGAACTGACCTGTCATTCACAGGTCTTACAGACGAACAGGCGCAAGAATTGCACTCTGTCTACATGAGCGGGCTCTGGCTGTTCTCAGCCGTTGCCGTCGTTGCGCACCTGGCGGTGTTCATCTGGAAACCCTGGCTCTGAAAGGACCTGAAAAATGGCAAAATTTTACAAAATCTGGCTGATCTTCGACCCCCGTCGCGTATTCGTGGCACAGGGCGTTTTTCTGTTCCTTCTGGCGGCGATGATTCACCTGGTCCTGCTGAGCACCGGCGCAGACGGCTACAACTGGTTCGAAATGGTCAAGGCGGAAACCGCAGCGGGCATGTAAGCCCCGCCTGGTTTCGTGACCATGCGTTCCGATACGGTACCAACAGCTGTGGGCGGCGTGCCCGTCGTGCCGCCCCAGCCAATCCAAAATTCATGACGGCTGTACGTCAATAAAGACAAAGCCGCAGAGCGGAGAGGGAAGTATGGCACTGCTCAGCTTCGAACGAAAATATCGCGTACCGGGTGGTACGCTTGTCGGCGGTGATCTGTTTGACTTCTGGGTCGGCCCGTTCTTTGTCGGCTTTTTTGGCGTAACCACCGTTTTCTTCGCCGGTCTCGGGACCATCCTGGTGTTTTACGGTGCAACTTTGCAAGGCACCTGGAATCCCTGGCTGATCTCGATCAACCCGCCGGCAATCGAATACGGCTTGGGGGCTGCCCCCCTGGCGGCAGGCGGATTGTGGCAGGTCATCACGATCTGTGCACTTGGCGCCTTCATCAGCTGGATGATGCGAGAGGTCGAAATCTGTCGCAAGCTGGGCATGGGGTATCATGTGCCCTTCGCCTTTGGTGTGGCGATCCTGGCCTATGCGACGCTGACCGTGATTCGCCCGGTTTTGATGGGCGCCTGGGGATATGCCTTTCCCTATGGGATATGGAGCCACCTCGATTGGGTCAGCTACACCGGCTATCAATATGGTAACTTCCACTATAACCCGGCCCATATGATTGCGGTGACGTTCTTCTTCACCAACTGTCTGGCGCTGGCCTTGCACGGTTCGCTGATCCTGTCGGCGGCCAACCCCGAAAAGGGCAAGGAAATGCGCCAGCCCGAGCATGAAGATACGTTCTTCCGGGATTTCATCGGTTATTCGATCGGGCCCCTCGGCATTCACCGTCTGGGTCTGCTGCTGGCGCTGAACGCCGGGTTCTGGAGCGCGGTCTGTATCGTGATCTCGGGCACTGTCTGGTTCGACCAGTGGATCGTCTGGTGGGATTGGTACCTCGAACTGCCCTGGTGGGCGGATCTGTAAGGAGAGATGCAAATGTTCAAGACTCCAGCTTATCAAAACATCTTCACGCAGGTTCAGGTTCAGGGCCCCGCCGAAATGGGCATGGTCGAAGATGTAGACCTGCGTGACCGCACCACCGGAACCAGCTTTTCGCAATTGGCGGGCTGGTTCGGAAATGCCCAGTTGGGCCCGATCTATCTGGGGCCATTCGGGGTTGTTTCGTTGCTGACCGGTGGAATGTGGTTCTTTCTCGTCGGGATCTCGTTCTGGGTCCAGGCCGAGTTTTCGCCGGGCGTTTTCTTCCGCGATCTGTTCTATATGGCGCTTGAGCCGCCTGCACCGGAATACGGGTTGTCGCTGTCGGCGCCCCTGTGGGAAGGCGGGCTGTGGCTTATCGCATCTTTCCTGCTGTTGGTTTCGGTTATCAGCTGGTGGATCCGGTCCTATGTTCTGGCCGATCAACTTGGGATGGGAAAGCATGTCTGCTACGCTTTCGCCTCGGCCATCTGGCTGTTCCTCGTTCTGGGTCTGATCCGGCCGATCCTGATGGGATCATGGTCCGAGGCGGTGCCTTATGGCATCTTCCCGCACCTCGACTGGACCAACCTGTTCTCGCTGACCTATGGCAACCTGTTCTACAATCCGTTCCACGCTCTTTCGATCGTGTTCCTCTATGGTTCGGCCCTGCTGTTCGCCATGCATGGTGCCACGATCCTGGCCGTGTCCCGCTTTGGTGGCGACCGTGAACTGGAACAGATTGCTGACCGCGGCACGGCATCCGAACGGGCTGGCCTGTTCTGGCGCTGGACCATGGGGTTCAATGCCACCATGGAAGGCATCCACCGTTGGGCCTGGTGGTTTGCGGTTCTGACGACGCTGACTGGCGGGATCGGGATTTTGCTGACTGGCACTGTGGTCGACAACTGGTTCGTCTGGGCACAGGATCATGGATACGGCGCCGCCGAAAACTATGTACCCGCACAGACGGCAGCTGACTTCAAAGCCTACCTGCCCCCCGCCAAGTAAGGAGAGATCGAAATGTCGAATAACGAAAAATGGTATCTCGACGGACAGGAACCCAGTCTGCGTATGTGGATTTTCACGCAGATGAGCATGGGGGCGATTTACGCGGCACTGGTTTTCTTTGGCGCGATCGCGTTTGTCCTTGTCCTGGTCGCCATAAGTCGGCTGTTGCCAGACGACCCATATGCCGCTCTTGAAACCGGCAAGGCCATGCTCAGCGCATTGGCTTGACCATTGCAGGGGCGGCCTCATGCCGCCCTTGCCACCGGATGCCGCCCCGCCCCGGGGTGCATCGTGATCGTGCCCTTCGCGGGGCGCGGTATCGGGGGCTCCACACCCCGGTTCCCTTCCTGTTGGCTACAGGACAACTTGCGCTGCAGAGCGAAACATCTCTGCGGCGCATTTTGACAGGGCCTGACAGGACGGGTCTTACCCCTCTGACCGGAGCACTGATATGACCCGCCCAAACACCCCCACACTTGACTGCATTGCCGGACCTGCCGATCTCAAGGCGTTGTCCGATATGGCCCTTGCCCGCCTGGCCGACGAATTGCGCGCCGAAGTCGTTTCGGCAGTTTCGGAAACCGGCGGCCACCTCGGTTCATCCCTTGGTGTGGTCGAATTGACCGTGGCGCTGCACGCGGTGTTCAGCACCCCCCATGACAAGATCATCTGGGATGTGGGCCACCAGTGTTACCCCCACAAAATATTGACCGGCCGACGCGACCGGATTCGCACCCTGCGCCAGAAGGACGGGTTGAGCGGGTTCACCAAGCGCAGCGAGTCGGAATATGATCCGTTCGGCGCCGCCCATTCCAGCACGTCGATTTCCGCCGCCCTTGGCTTTGCCACTGCGCGCGACATGGGGCAGGCGACGGGAGACGCCATAGCGGTGATCGGTGACGGATCAATCAGCGCCGGCATGGCCTATGAGGCACTGAACAATGCCGGGTCCGAGGGGCGCCGCCTGTTTGTCATCCTGAACGACAACGAGATGAGCATAGACACGCCGGTGGGCGCAATGTCGTCGTATCTGTCGGGGCTGTGGGCCAAGGCGCCGCTGCAACAGATGGCCGAAGGGTTCGAGGCGGTTCTGCCCGGCCCGCTGCGCGACCATGCCCGCCGCGCCCGACAGCTGGTCACCGGATTGCCGGGCGGGCAGGGCACGCTGTTCGAACAATTGGGTTTCACCTATGTCGGGCCGGTGGATGGCCATGATATGGGGCAATTGTTGTCGGTGCTGCGGGCGGCGCGTGCCCGTGCGACGGGGCCGGTTCTGATTCACTGCTGCACGGTAAAGGGCAAGGGGTACAAACCCGCCGAAACCGCAGCCGACAAATATCACGGAGTGGCCAAGTTCAATGTCGTCACCGGCGCCCAGACAAAGGGCAAGGCAAACGCGCCGGCGTATACGGCAGTGTTCGGCAAGACGTTGTGCGACCTCGCGGCGCGTGATCCGAAAATCGTGGCGGTAACGGCTGCCATGCCCACCGGCACCGGCGTTTCGATCCTCGCTGACAGGTTTCCGGCGCGCGTGTTTGACGTGGGCATCGCCGAACAGCACGGTGTGACCTTTGCCGCCGGGCTGGCCGCAGGGGGGATGAAACCGTTTTGCGCGATCTATTCCACCTTCCTGCAACGCGGCTACGATCAGATCGTCCACGATGTCGCCTTGCAGAAATTGCCGGTGCGCTTCGCCATCGACCGGGCCGGGCTGGTGGGGGCCGATGGGGCCACCCATGCCGGCGCCTTTGACATTGCCTTTCTCTGCAACCTGCCGGGCTTCACCGTGATGGCAGCCGGGGATGAGGCCGAACTGGTGCATATGGTCACCACCGCCGCCGCCTATGACGAGGGGCCGATCGCCTTTCGTTATCCGCGCGGAGAAGGCGTGGGAGTGGATATGCCGGAGCGCGGCGAGGTGTTGGAAATCGGCAAGGGGCGTCTCGTGCAGGAAGGCACCAAAGTGGCGCTGCTGTCCTTTGGGGCGCATCTGTCGGAATGCCGCATCGCCGCGGAAGAGCTTGAATCGCGCGGCATCAGTGTGACAATCGCCGATGCCCGGTTTGCCAAGCCTCTTGATAGCGATCTGATCGCCCGTCTGGCCCGGTCGCACGAGGCACTTATCACTGTCGAACAGGGTGCTACGGGCGGCTTTGGCGCGCATGTGCTGCACCATCTGGCGCAGCGGGGCGCGTTGGATCGTGGCTTGCGGATCCGCACGATGACTTTGCCCGACCATTTCATCGAACAGGCCAGCCCGAGCCAGATGTATGCCGCCGCAGGCCTGACCGCCCGTGACATTGCCCGCACCGCAATCGAGGCGTTGGGGATCGTCAGTGCCGATTTTGGCGTTCTGCGGGCCTGAAATGAGAGGTGGTCCTGGTTTTTCGACCAGCTTGTCGCCGCGCTAAGCCTAGCATTGGTTTCATTTCCGGCGGCAGCTTTCATGTTCGGGTCTCGAGTATCATGAGCCTCGGCCGGGGTCAGCAGACCCTGCGATGAGTGCGGGCGTTTTTCGTTGTCGTAGCCAAGCCACG
>Ga0100401_1000455_pt1 | contig 33459 bp, 21 predicted proteins | sample CryGeymeta201525_FD_80421 | JGI IMG/M metagenome (GOLD analysis project Ga0100401, IMG submission 80421) | Groundwater microbial communities from Crystal Geyser aquifers in Utah, USA - Crystal Geyser metaG 2015-25 | ecosystem: Environmental > Aquatic > Deep subsurface > Groundwater | place: USA... | reverse complement strand
TGCCGAGTGGTATCGCTGCTGGCTGTTTGGGGAAGGTGTGGAGGTAGAGGCTTCAGCGGTATCCTCGGGACGGAAAGGGATCTCGAAGGAGGAGGCGAAGCAGGTTTTGGAGAAAGGAGGACAGCTGAGTCTGTCGGAACTGCTGCGATGCCGGGTGCGGTATTTCAGCGAAGGGGTGGCGATTGGGAGCCGGAGTTTTGTGGAAGGGGTGTTTGCCGAGAGGAGGGAGCATTTTGGGGCGAAACGGAAGGACGGTGCGCGGAAGATCGGCGAGACAACTGCAGGTTTGTTCTCACTGCGTGCGCTGAGGGTGCGAGCGGTGGAGTAGGGGGAGACCCTGGGGGGCAAGTGTGCAAAGCGAGGTTGCTTGATTTCCTGAAATACGTTGAGGCGTAGCGCTTGCTGTGAGGAGCGGCAGGTGTGTCGGTTCTCTTCAGACGTAAGGCAGCGCGGCGGCGGTGGCTTCGATCTTGGACTCGTTGTCGAGGAGTTCTTGGATCGGGTCCCAGCGGCCGGCGGTGAGGGCGTCGCGGGCGGAGTCGGCGATCTGGCAGGGGAATTCGTGGCCAGCGGAGGAGCGGACCTGGAGCTTTTCGAGGTCGATGCTGATTTCCACGGACGGATCGGCATTCACGGCTTCCTTGAGCTGGTCGATTTGATCAGCCGTCAGGGTCACGCATGGCATGCCGAGGGTGGTCGAGTTGCCGAAGAAAATCTCGGCGAAGGACTGGGCGATGACGGCCTTGAAACCGTATTTGTTCAGTGACTGCGGGGCGTGCTCGCGTGAGGAGCCACAGCCGAAGTTCACGCCGGCAATGAGGATGGTGGCGTCGTCAAAACGGGAATCGTTGAGCGGGTGATCGGTCTTCTTGCCGGTGTCTGGATTGAAGCGGACGTCGTAGAAGGCATACTCGCCGAGTCCGTCGAAAGTGACGCATTTCATGAAGCGGGCGGGGATGATGCGATCGGTATCGATGTCGGCGCCTGGGATGTAAACGGCGCGACCGCTGACGGAGTTGATTTTCTCGAGTGCCATGGGAGTGAGGTCTTGTTAGAAAAAGAGGAATGGTGGTGGCGGTCGCATCATTCGGTGATGCGGGTGACCTTGTAGCCTTTTTTGGTGAGGAGTTCGCCGACGTTGGCTTTACCGATGTAGTGTCCGGCGCCGACGGCGAAAAAGTGGGTGCTGTGAGGTTCATCGGCGAGTTTTGCGGCGATGAATTTGGCCATGTTCTGGTTGCGGTCGTCGAAGAGGCGCTTGAGCAGTTTTTCTCCGAGCTGCTTGTGGTCGCCTTTGGCCATTTCGTTGATCTGCTTTTCCATCTCGGCCTGGATTTTGACTTCATCGCCGAGGATGTAGGCGTCGACGAGGGATTGGGTGGGGTTCTCTCCGGATTCGCGGGCTTCCTTTTGACCGCGTAGGCTTTCGGCGAGGAAGACGACTTGTTCTGCTTCGGTGAGGTCGTCGAAGATGCCGAATTGGTCTTCGGGTTTTTCGATGGCGGCGGTGATCTTCTTTGCTTTGCTGGCGCGTTCCCAGAGGATCATGTCGAGCGCTTGGGTTCCTTTCCCCTGGAACTCAAGCATTGGCAGGGTGACGGCGACGGTCCAGGTCTTGAGGGCCTGGAATGGAGTTGAGTTGAGGGCGGGGTTGATGGCTCTGAGTTCGGTGTCGAGCTGCTTGGAGAGTTCACCACCGATGGCGTCATTGAGGGTTTTGCCGTCCTTGCGGATGAAGTGCTGGGCGAGGCCGATTTGAGTGGCCATGTCCATGGGGACTTCGGTGTAAACGGCGTCGGAGCTCTCGAATGCCGCTTCCGCTGCCGGATGGAGGGTGGCGATGGGACCCTGACCGATGTGAATGGTGCCGAAGAGCCACGACGGTTCCTTCAGGCCCTTGCCTTCGATTTTCCAAAGCAGGGGTTGGTCGGGATGCTGTTTTTCTTCCGCAGCGGACAGACCGAGCGGGGTGAGGGCGAGCAGTCCGAGGCAAACAAGGCGGGTGAGTTTCTGCACGTTGGGTATGGGTTGGGGAGGGTCAGGCGGCGGCGGTCGATCCGGAAAGGTCGAAGACCTCGCGGGCATCGGCGATGCTTCCATTGATGGCGGCGGCGGCGACCATGACGGGTGACATGAGGATGGTCCGCCCGGTCGGCGAACCTTGGCGGCCCTTGAAGTTGCGGTTCGAGGATGACGCGCAGACCTGATCGCCGACGAGTTTGTCGGGGTTCATGGCGAGGCACATCGAGCAACCTGCGCCGCGCCATTCGAATCCGGCTTCTTCGAAGATCGTGTGGATGCCTTCCTGGCGGCACTGGTGATCGACGATCTGGGAACCGGGGACGGCGATGGCTTGGACGTTCGCGGAGACTTTCTTGCCCTTGAGGTAGCGGGCAACTTCGCGGAAGTCGGAGAGGCGGCCGTTGGTGCAGGAGCCGATGAAGGCGACATCAATTTTGACGCCCTTGATCGGGGTGCCGGCGGGCAGCTTCATGTAAGCGAGAGCCTCCTCGACGCTGGCCTTTTCCTCGGGAGTGGAGGCGGTGGCGGGGTCGGGGATGTTTTCGGAAACGGAGATGCCGTGGTCGGGTGAGATGCCCCAGGTGACGGTCGGTTCGATATCGGCAGCGTCGATTTTGACGATGTCGTCGTAATGCGCATCGGCATCGGAGGCGAAGGAAAGCCAGCGGGCAGCGGTGGCGTCGAAGTCGGACATGTCGACGTAGGGACGGCCGCGAAGGTATTCGACGGTTTTGTGGTCGGGATTCACGTAGCCACAGCGGGCACCGCCTTCGATGGCCATGTTGCAGACGGTCATGCGTTCTTCCATGCTCATTCGGTCGAAGACATCGCCGGCGTATTCGTAGGCGTAGCCGATGCCTCCTTTGGCACCGAGCAGGCGGATGATGTGAAGGGTGACGTCCTTGGCATAGACGCCGGGACCGAGGTCACCGTTGACTTCAATGCGGCGGACCTTGAGCGGCTCCATGGCCATGGTCTGGGTGGCGAGCACGTCGCGCACCTGAGTGGTGCCGATGCCGAAGGCGATGGCACCGAAAGCTCCGTGGGTGGCGGTGTGAGAGTCACCGCAGGCGATCGTGGTGCCGGGCTGGGTGATGCCTTGCTCGGGGCCGACGACGTGGACGATGCCTTGCTTTCCGGAGGCGAGGTCGAAGTAGGTCACACCGAAGTCATCGGCATTTTCGCGCAGCGCCTGCATCATTTCTGCGGCGAGCGGGTCCTGCGGGGCGTCCTGATTGATGGTCGGGACGATATGATCGATGGTGGCGAAGGTGCGACGCGGGTATTTTACCTTGAGTCCGAGGTCGCGCATCATGCCGAAGGCTTGAGGCGAGGTGACTTCGTGAATCAGGTGGGTTCCGATGAAGAGTTGCGTGCGGCCGTCGGCCAGCTTGCCCACGGAGTGGGTGTCCCAGACTTTTTGGTAGAGGCTCTTGCCCATGGTAATAATGCCGCGTTCCGAGCGGCGGGGCGGCACGTTGGTTCAGCGCAAGCAGATTGTCAAAGCACGATCGCGCTTGGTGGAAACAGGGCGATTAGGTTGGGAACGTCCAATGAGGGCACGAAAAAGCACCGACCACGCGGGGTGGCTGGTGCTTTTGAGAATTTCCGGCAGGGCCGGACGTCCTTCCTTACTTCGTGTATTCCACTTCAGCAGCAGCGGGAAGCTCCTGGAATTGTGGAAGGGGGCGAAGTCCGGGAGCCTCAGGTTCGCTCGTGCAGGGAATGCACGAGGTGCCGAGGAACAAGAAAGTGGTGGCGCAGATGGCAGCGATAACGCGGGTCATGATCGGTTTTTGATGAAGTTCAGGAGTTACGTCCACAAAAGTGCGGGGTAGACCGGCAATCAGTCCACCCCGCTTTGAGTCATTATTTTCCGATCGACCGAAATCGACACGGAAAGCTTGTAAATTACTTGGATGGAGCCACGTAGGTTGGAGCGGCAGGAGCAGGAGCGGGGGAGCTCGAGCAGCAGGAAGTGGCGAGGAGTGTGCCGGCAGCAGCTGCGGTAAGGAGAGCGATCTTAACGATTTTCATGATCTTGGTTATAATTGGTGTTGGTTGCTGAGTGGCGCTTGAGCATCAGGCCGCTGCGCCGGGCGAAGACTAACGGGTCGCGGCGCGTGGAGGAAAGCAAAAAGACAGGGTCGGAATCTTGACGATTGGATTGCCAGCCATGGATCCCGCCCTACACTCCGACCCCTTTTGAAATTCATGACTAAGACCCCAAAAGTCGCAATCGTCGGTGCTACCGGCGCGGTGGGCGAGGAAATGCGCCTCTGCCTTGAAGAGCGGAATTTTCCGCTGGAATCCCTGACGCTGCTCGCTTCGGCGCGCTCGGCGGGGAAAAAAATGAGCTTTCGGGGGGAGGAGTTGACGGTCAAGGAGCTGACTCATGACTCATTCGAGGGGATCGATATCGCGCTTTTCTCCGCAGGCGGCGGGATCTCGCTGACCTATGGGCCGTCGGCTGCTGCGGCGGGATGCATGGTGATCGACAACTCATCCGCTTTCCGCATGGACCCGGAAATCCCGCTGGTGGTGCCGGAGATCAATCCGCAGGCGGTAAAGCACGCGCCCAAGAGCATCATCGCGAACCCGAACTGCTCGACGATCATCGCGCTGATGGGCCTCGCGCCGCTGCATGAAGCATTTGGGCTGTGCTCGATCATCGCATCGACCTATCAGGCGGTGTCTGGCTCGGGCGCTCAGGGGATCATCGAGCTGGAAGAGCAGATGAAGGCGCTGGCTGCCGGCCAGCCAGTGGAGCTGAAAGTTTATCCGCGCCAGATCGCGTTCAATGTGATCCCGCAGGTCGATGCGTTCACGGACAATGGCTACACCAAGGAGGAGCTCAAGATGCTCAACGAAGGTCGCAAGATTCTCGGGCTCGCTGATCTGAAGGTTTCCTGCACCTGCGTCCGCGTGCCGGTCTTCCGCTCGCACTCGATCTCGATCACGGCGCAGTTTGAAAAGCCGGTCGATGCCGAGGCGGCGAAGGCGGTTTACGGAGGCAGGGCCGGCGTGAAGTTGATGGATGATCCGGCGAACGGCGTCTTCCCGGTGCCGCTGGATACGACGGGTAAGGACGACTGTCTTGTCGGGCGGATTCGTAAGAACCTCGTCTTCGACAACGCCCTCGACCTGTGGGTGGTGGGCGATCAGGTGCGCAAGGGTGCGGCGCTGAATGCGGTGCAGATCGCTGAGCTGTTGTGATTTTGGAAATGCCAAGACGCCAAGTTATCTGATTCGAATTTCCTCCTTGGCGGCCTTGGCGTCTTGGCGGTGAATCCCAACCTAACATCATGGAGGATCTTAAGAGCTATTTGCAGGAACGTGCCGCTGAAGTGGATGCCGCGTTGGACCGCTTTTTGCCGAAGGCGAAAGAGCAGCCCGGAACGATTCACGAGGCGATGCGCTACAGCGTGTTTGCCGGAGGGAAACGTTTGCGGCCGATCCTTTGTCTCGCGGCGGCGGAGGCCTGCGGTGGCGATCCGGAGTCGGCCATGCCGCCGGCTTGCGCGGTCGAGCTGCTGCACACCTACTCGCTGGTGCATGACGACTTGCCGTGCATGGACGATGACGACCTGCGGCGTGGGCGTCCGACTTGTCACAAGGTTTACGGCGAAGGCATGGCGGTGCTGACCGGCGATGCGCTTCTAACAGAGTCTTTCCTGATCCTCGCCGAGACGCCTCCAGCAAAGCGTTATCCGGCGTCGAGTTATATTGCCGATCTCGCCTTGGCGGGTGGTTCGATGGGGATGATTGGTGGTCAGGTGATGGACTTGGAAGGGGAGGGGAAGAAGCTGAGCAAAGCCCAGCTTGTGAAAATCCACAAAGCCAAGACGGCCGCGCTGCTGACCACTTCGATCCGCCTTGGTGCGATGACGGCCAATGCCACGGAGGCCAAGCTGGAGTCTCTAACGGTTTTTGGTCAGGCGCTTGGTTTGGCCTTTCAGGTGATCGATGATATTCTCGATGTCACGCAGTCCACCGAGAAGCTCGGCAAGACGGCGGGCAAGGATGAGGCGGTGGACAAGGCGACTTATCCATCGATCATTGGTTTGGAAAAATCCCGCAAAGAAGCGGCGAAGCTGACCAAGCAGGCAATGGCTGCGCTTGAGCCCTTTGGAAAGAAGGCGCAGCATCTGAGCCAGATCGCGGCATACTTGCTGGAGCGGGATTATTGATTGGGCTTGTAGTTGCCTGTGATGCCATCGTGAAGTGGTGACATGAACTGCAGCAACTGCGGCGGGCGGCTTGAAGGGAATCTAACGATTTGTCCGTTTTGCCAAAGTCGGCAGGACATTGATCTGACGCAGGTGCATTTCCGCAATCTCGGCGCGCAGGGGAGTCTGCCTTGTCCGGGCTGTGAGAGTTTTCTGGAGGTGATCGAGTTCGACACGGTGCCGCCGATTCAGATCGTGCGATGCGGGTCGTGTCGGGGGCTGTTCTTTAATCCAGGAGAACTGGAGGCGCTCCTGGAGGCGAAGATCGATCAGGCGGTGTGGGTGGACGGTCAGCGCTTGCAGGAGATCGCGCAGAATTACGGCTACACGCACGTGGTGGAATACTTGAAGTGCCCGATGTGCGCGGAGCGGATGAGTCACATCAATTTCGGCGGGAAAAGTGGTGTGATCGTCGATCGCTGCGGGGCGCACGGCGTGTGGCTTCAGGCTGGGGAGTTGCGGCGTTTGATGGAATGGTGGCGAGCTGGTGGCAAACACCTTCATCAGAAAAACGAGCTGGAAAAACTCGAGACATCGAGGCCGACGACGAGCATGAGTCACTCTGCGGCCTTTGGTGATTCTTCGCCCGCGATGGAACCCCTCTGGGGCGAAAGATCGAGCAGCCCCAACTGGGACGTGGTCAAAGGAGTCGGTGCCGTCCTTGCTGGAATTGCGGCGGTGCTGTTCGACTGAATGCCTAAACCGACAGCGGTTGGCAGAGCTTGAGAATGGACGGGTCCATCACGTATTTGTTGTCGCAGACCTCGTTGATCGGGAGATGCCCGAAGGCGCCTTTGCGATAAACCATGATCGCGTTTTCCTGGCCGGAGATCAGCGAGTCGACGGCGGCGACGGAGAATTTGTAGGCCATGATGCGGTCGTAAACGGTCGGTGAGCCCCCGCGTTGGACGTGGCCAAGCACGGTGAGGCGGGCTTCCATGCCGATGGAGTCATTGATCCATCGCGTCACGTAGTCGCCCATTTTGGTACCTTCGGCGACGATCGCGAGAATGAAGTCGCGGCCCTCGTGTTCGATCTGGTGCTTGAGGCGTGCGCCGATACTTTCGAGATTGTAGGGGATCTCGGGGGTGAGGCAGATTTCCGCACCGCTGGCGAGGGCGCTGACCATCGCGAGGTAGCCGCAATGGCGGCCCATGACTTCGATGACGAAGGCGCGGGAGAAGGAAGTCGCGGTGTCGCGGATCGAGTCGATTGATTCGCGGATCATGTTCAGCGCGGTGTCCACGCCGAGGCAGTAGTCGGTGCCGGCGATGTCGTTATCGATGGTGGCGGGGATGCCGGCGAAGGGCATGCCGAAGTCGGTGTAGAACTGGTTGAGGGCGCGGAATGAGCCGTCGCCACCAATCACGAGCAGCTTGGTGACGCCTCGTTTCTTGAGGTTCTGATAGGCCTGCTCGCGGAAGGAGAGTTCGAAGAACTCCTTCGAGCGTGACGAACGCAGCACGGTGCCGCCGCGGTGGAGGATGCCGGAGACGAGCGAGCGGTCGGCTTCGACGATCTTATCATTGATGAGGCCATTCAAGCCACCGTAGACGAGCCAAGGTTTGAGTCCTCTTTTGCCTGCGTATTCGGCGGCGCATTTGACGGCTGGGTTCATTCCAGCGGCGTCTCCTCCTGAGGTGATGATGGCGATTCCTTCGGACATGGGTGGGGCGGCAGCCAAGGCCATTCCGACTTCGTTTACAAGCATCAGTCGTGCCGAGATGCGGGAATTTCCAAATGGGGAAATTGGCCGCTGGTTGCCATGGCAGGGTGAAATATGCCAGCGTGCCGCCGCCCGATGAAAACCAGCCTGATTCTGTTGCTTACGCCTGCCCTGCTTGCCAGTGCACTGGCAAAAGATGCCAAGGGTGGGCTGCCGTTGGATAGTGAGCCGAGTTTCCTAACCTTTTACCTCGATAACGATCTCTTCGGGGGAAAGGATCAGGATTACACCAATGGCGCGCGGCTCTCATGGATCTCGGGGAATCGGGGCATTGACGAGTTGGGGCGGATCCAGCAGCTGCTGCGCAAGATCTCGGGTGACCCAAAGAGCTTCAAGGCTTTCCAGTATCTAACAGGATTCGAGGACCCGAACGAGATTCGCTACAACTACGGTTTCTCGCTGACCCAGCAGATGTTCACGCCGGAGGATCCGAATTCTTATACGCAGCCGGTGGGCGAGCGTCGCTACGCTGGGTGGCTTGGGCTCGGTTTTTCACTCCACGTCAAAGACGAGCGGATTCTGAACTCGGTCGAGCTGACCTTTGGCACGACGGGAAAGAACTCGTTCGCGGAGGAGACGCAGGACTTCGTGCACAGCTCGCAGGGCATTCCGAAGTTCAATGGCTGGGAAAATCAGATTCCCGGTGAGTTCACGGCGGATCTGAGTTTCATTCAAAAGCGCCGGATCGATTTCGGGGACTTCGGATTCAAGGGCATCCGCTTTGATGGCTTGAACGAATGGGGCACGAGATTGGGGAGCTTCCGCACGGAAGGCCACATCGGTGGCTTCTTTCGGGCGGGCTACAATTTGCCGCCCGACTTCTCCGACCCGCGGGTTTCGACGACTGCCTATTCTCACCGCTACTTCCGGTCATCGAGTGACGATGGCGGCGACTGGTCGATCTATGCCTTGTTTGGATCGACGCTGCGTGCCGCCGCCTTCGATGCGACGATTGATGGGCCTTTGTTTCGTGACTACGACACGGGGATCGATCGTGTTCCTTTGGTGGCCGAGGTGTTTTTCGGGGGAGGGATTCGTTATCGCGCGCTTGAGCTTAGTTACGTCCACACTTGGCGCACGGAGGAATACGAGACGCAGCGGGGAATCGCGAATTTTGGGTCGGTGGCGGTGAGATTGCACTTTTGATTCGCTGAGCCCTGAAAAAGGGATTTCCTGATCATGCGCTCACCGGCTCAAAATCAGGGGTCGCCGCTGGTCCCGGGAGAATTTCGTTAGAAGCCGAGGTGCCGCGCGTATGCATGCGAACCGAACTCGTATCCATGCTTTGCCGACCTTTCCACCTCGCCCTGACTACGGCTGTTGCCGTGTGCCCTGCGGCGGAAATTCCGGCGGGGGTTGATGGCTTCGATCAGGGGATCAAGCCGTTTTTCGAAGAGCACTGCATCCGCTGCCATGGGCCGGAGAAGAGCAAAGGCAAGATCACGGTGCACAGTCTGGACGGGGATCTCGCCGCAGGCCACGAGCTCGAGCGCTGGGAGCTGATTCTGGAAATGATCGAGGACGGTGAGATGCCGCCTGACGACGAGCCTCAGCCGGACGATACCGAGCGTGCCGCAGTGGCGGAGTGGATTGATTCCGGCCTGCGTGCCTACGTAGAACGGGCGAGTAGCGAAACGGTGGCTCCCACGGCGCGAGGCCTGACCAACTTCGAGTATCAGAACACGATGCGCGACCTGCTTGGCATTGATCTGATTTTCAGCGAAAACCTTCTGGCGGACCCAAGCATTCCCTACAAGTTTAATAACTCCGCTGAGCTGATGCGGATGGTGCCTGAAAAGGTCGACCGCTATCTGGAGAACGCCCGGCGCGCCATGGCCAGTGTCATCGTGGATCCCGAGATGCCGGAAGTTCACAGGTCTCGGCAGGAGTGGAAGCCCACGAATGCAGGGAATGGTCTGGGTGCGGACGAGATCGCCCCATGGGGCAACACGAAGAACAGTCCGGGGAAGGAAGGCATGGGCCTGAAAAGTTTCCCGAGCACCGGCGAGTTTCGCATTCGGGTCAAGGCATCAGCGATCCTGCCGGAAGGTAGCTCGGAAGTCCCGCTGCGTCTGGTGATGGGCTACAATCTGAACGAGAACCAATCAACCCTCCGCATGGAGCCGGTCGGCATGGTGAACCTGAAGAACAACCCGGATCACCCGGAGGTGTTCGAATTTCGCGGACGGATCGAGAACTACCCTGTTAGACCGGGAAAACTGAAGAACGGCAAACCTCTGCCGAACACCCTCACCATTACCGCCCAGAATCTTTTTGACGACGGCACGCTCAACGACTTGAATCAGTTTCTCTATTGGCCAAGGCGGGCGAGCGTCCCACGGGCAGTTGTTGAGTGGATCGAGTTTGAAGCCCCGGTCGTCGATGTCTGGCCACCCGCCCATCACACCAAGATCCTATTTGATTCGCCGCATCGGGAAAGCGATCGGAATGCCTACGTCCGCGAAGTTCTGGAACGCTTCATTTCCTGTGCCTTCCGACGTCCGGCGAAAAGCGAGGAGATCGATCGCTTCGTGAAGATCTATCAGATCGTTTCACCGGAGATGGAGTCCTTTGAAGCCGCGATGCGTGAAACGCTCTCGATGGTGCTGATCTCACCCCAATTCCTGTTTCACACTCAGGCCGACGGAGAAGTCGTCACGCCTTCGTTCGAGATGGCCTCCAAGCTCTCGTATTTCCTGTGGGGCTCCCTGCCGGACTGGGAGCTGCTGAGCGCTGCGCTGGATGGGTGCCTCGAAGATGAATCGGTGATCGAGCAGCAGGTGTTGCGGATGCTCGAGGACGAGCGTTCGAACGACTTTGTGGACAACTTCGCCCGGCAGTGGCTGAGCATCGACAAGACAAAGACGGTGCCGATCAACAAGGATCTGTTTCCCCGATTTCTTTTCTACGTCCCCGCAGGCGAGCGTGCCGGGACTGAGGAACCCTACCGACCGACCATCCGGGACTACATGATCCAGGAAACCACGGGCTTCATCGCGGAGCTGATTCGGCGCAACGCGAGTGCCATGCAACTGGTCGAATCCGATTTCGCTTATCTCAATGAACCTCTCGCCGCCCACTACGGAGTCGAGGGGGTGCATGGTCTGGACTTCCGTCCGGTGCCGATCAAGCCGAGCGATCAACTCGGCGGCCTGCTGACCCAGGGGTCGGTGCTGATCGGTAATGGCACCGGCTCGGCACCGCATCCGATTTACCGCGCCGTTTGGCTCCGTGAGGCCATCCTTGGCGATGAAGTCGCACCGCCACCGGCCGAAGTGCCCGCGCTCTCCGATACCGCCGGAGAGTCCGCCGAAAAAGCCCTGACCATCAAGGATCTGCTCGCCAGGCACCGTCAGGAAGAAAGCTGCAATGACTGCCACGCACGCCTCGATCCGTGGGGGATCCCTTTCGAACATTACAACGCCATCGGGAAGTTTCAGCCTGCGGTGCCCAAGCAGGGATCACGCATTTCCGGTTTCAACAATCAGCAGCACGGCGACCTCGACGGCTACCAGGCCTACCTCGCTTCCATCAACACGCAGGAAATCGAAGCTGTTGCCCGAGTGCCTCACGGTCCTGAAATCCACGGCATGGGGGAGCTCAAGGCCTATCTTCTCAAGGACCGGAAGTCGGACATTGCCGAGAACCTTGTCCGTCGCCTGCTCGTTTACGGCATCGGCCGCAAGCTGACCTATCAGGATCGCTTTGCCGTGGAATCCCTTGTGAGCGAGGCGAAAAAGAACGACTACAAGGTGCGCGACATGATCGTGGCCGTCTGTAAAAGCGATTTGTTTGTCGGTAGGTCCAATCCCCAGTAATCACCTTTATGAAACAGAAATCCTGGCACCTGAATCGACGGGAGTTCCTCCGCGGCGGTGGAGCCGCACTGGCATTGCCTTTCCTCAATGGCATGAGCTGGGCGGCCGGAGCACCCGGCAGCAAGGCCTTGCCCAAACGGATGCTGGTCAGCTACTTCGCCTATGGGGCCTACATGCCGGGCACCCCGTCTGGCATTCCCACCGACGACACGCCGCACCACGACTGGAACTGGTGGCCGTGCACCAAGCCGGGGCCTCTCACCTTCAACCAATCGTCCGCGCCTTTTGAACCGCTGAAGGACTATGTGAGCTATCTCCGCGGTCTCGACCATGCCGGCGGCTGGGGACTCGGAGGCCACAGTTCGGGCGATGTGTTTGGGACCGGTGCCGACATGGCTGGCACCCAAAAGACCAACAACATTTCCATCGACCAGGTGGCAGCCAATCACAGCGGCCACGAAACCCGCTTCGCCTCGATGGTGCTGGGAACCGAGGGCGGCACCGGTTCCTATGGATTCTCCAAAACCCTCTCCCACCGCGGTCCCGGCAGCCCGGTTCCCGCGCTTCACAAGCCGCAGGAAATCTTCAGCCGGCTCTTCGAACCCTACAATGGCAAGGGCGTGGAAGACGTCCGCGCCAGCCTGAAACGGGAAGCCAGCATTCTGGATTTACTGATGGAAGACAGCCGCAGCCTCAAGGGGCGGCTTGGAAAAGAAGACCAGGGGAAAGTCGACGAATACATGGACTCCATCCGCTCCCTTGAGCAGCGGGTTGAACGGACCAGTCAATGGACCCACGAAGAGTTGCCGAAGATCGACACCAAGGGCCTCAACCTCGAAGTCTCTCACCGCGAACCGCAGGAGTATATCCGCTGCATGTATGATCTGATCTATCTGGCATTCCAGACCGACTCGACACGCTTCGCGACCCTGATGCTGGAGAGCGAGCAGTCAAACGGCAGTGAGATGTGGAACTACGCCAACTACGTGCTCGGCTACAAAGGCGCGACGCATGACATCGCGCACAAGCGCCCGGATGGCTACTCGGGCCAATGGGACCGGTGGCGGGCCGAGCAGCACGCCTACTTTCTCAATCGACTCCGCAATACGCCTGAGGGCGATGGCAACATGCTCGACCGCACCGTGGTGCTATGGGGTTCCGCACATCCGCACGGGTCGCATAGCACCAAGAACTATCCGATCCACCTCGCCGGCGGTAACCAGCTTGGCTTGAAGCATGGAAATTTGCACGCCTTCGAGGGCGACAAAAAGGTCCCATTGGCCAATCTCTACGTGTCCCTTTTGAATGCGGTGGGCGTGCCGAGCAAGTCGTTTGCCGATAGCACGGGCGCGATGACCGAGATCCTTTCCTGAGTGATGCCTCTCATCCGACGATTCCGGAGCGTGCTCATGGTCGCCCTCTTCGCGGCAACCTGCCACGTCGCCGCTGCCAAACCGCAGGTGCTCATTTTGGGCGACTCATACGCGAGAGGGCATGCCGCTGAAGTCAGCAAGTTGCTCAAGGATCAGGCCGACCTCGTCTTCATAACGACGCCACCGGAGGAGGTCTATGACACGGCGACCGTGCTGACGAAAATCGACGCGTGGCTCGGCGATCAGAAGTGGGATCTCATCTATTTCAACATCGGCCTCTACGACCTGACCTACCGCGCTCCTGGCATGAAATCATTCCGTGTGATGAGTCGGAGCGGCGGAGGCGTCCGAAATACCAGCCCCGAGGACTATGAAAAGAATCTCCGCGAATTGGTTCAGGATTTGTCGGCCACCAAGGCGAAGCTGGTCTGGGCGAGCACCCTGCCGATCGGTCAATCGTTGTTGGATATCCATGAGCCCGGCTCGGAGATCGAATACAATCGAATCGCCGAAAAGATCATGACCGAAAAGGGGATCACAATTCATGACCTCCACGCCTACGGACTCACGTTGCTCAGCCCGAAGGAGCGTGAGGCCGGGGTCCAGCCTGGTCAATTCGTCAGGAGACCCATCGATTCCCCGATGACCGCCGCGATCTGCAGGGAGCTGAATCTGAAGCTCCCTCCTCAGACTCATGAGGAAAAGAAGAGGTAGTCATTCGGTAAAATTCGAAATCGTTTTCACTAACAAGACAGATTGTTCAACAGGCCTCGCTACAACTTCCGGAATTGACGTTCCTTTGGTCTCGGCCAAACGCGCAGGAGTTCCATTGATCAATTTTTCCTCCTTGGTTGAACGTCGTCCTTTTGGTCGAAACGCCAGCGGAGCACCTAACTAACGAACTGTATGAATGCTCGGATACTTGACTGGCGGACTCCCATGGCAGCGGGAATCGCATTGAACCTCCTTTTCGCTGCAAGCGCTCACGCCCAATCGCCTCCGCCACCCGAACCCACGGCGAAAACCGAGCACCGGGATTTGTCGAAGCCGCCGCTGCGCCTGCTCAAAGCGAGCATCTATGCTCAGACCCCCGGCTGGAACGAGCACCTCCAGCAGGCGTCCGGCCCTGCCGCCGTGATCCGCTTTTCAGGGCCGGCGGCTCCTTTGGAAAAAGTCGGCAAAGCACTTGAGGTGGGCGAGCTCCGGATGACTCCCGAAGTCGCCGGGGAATGGAAGTGGCAGCAGGCCGATCAGCTGATTTTCTCTCCCACCGCTGGCTGGCTGCCGCCCGGAGAATATCGATTAAAGGCGGGGCCGGGATTGCTAGCCGATGACTGCCAGTTGGCACCGAGAAATGACTTCAACCAGATGCTGAAAGTGCAAACGGTGACAGCGCGGTTCCAGGCGAGGGACTACTATATCGATCCCGCCACGCCGAACTTGCAGCAATTGGTCACCACCGTCGACTTTACCCAGCCGGTCTCCTTGGAGGAGGCCCGTCGCCAATTCTCGGTCACCAGCGTCACGGGTATCGAGATCTTCCAAGCCGGCAGCCAAGCCCAGGTCTTGCCCGAGCCAAAGAACCCGATGCGCTTTTACCTTCGATCACCCTTGATGAAGCCGGGTGAAAAGGAGGACCTCGTGCTGTTTAGTTTTCAGGCGGGTCTCAAGTCGATTGTCGGCGGGAAACCCACCACCGAGAACCTCGAAACAAAGCTCACTGCTTACAGCAAGGACTCCCTGTTCTTCGTCCAGTCCGTCAGCAACATGCTGCGCAGGACCTCTGAAGGCGAACCCGAGCAAAACATCCTCGTAGAGCTCAGCATTCCTACCCGCACCGTCGAGCTCGCGAAATCCGTCGAGGCCTGGAAGCTCCCACCCGAGGACAAGGACAAATACGGTGGCTCCATCGCATGGACGAAGGAGAATGTCACCGATGAGATTCTTGCTCGTGCGGAGAAACTGCCACTGGAACTCATCACCACGCCCGACGCCCCACCGATGGAAGCGGCCATGGCCTTCCGAGTGAAGCAGCAGCCCGGAGGAAAGGTCTTGGTGAAAATTCCCGGAGCCACGCCCGGTCCCGGCGGGTTTGTCACAGCGGAAGACTTCCTCGCCGTCACGATGCTGCCAGAGATCCCCAAGGAAGCGGCGCTGATGGGAAATGGAGGCCTTATCGCCTTGAATGGCGAACGGAAAATCAATGTCCAGTCGCGCGGGATCGACCACCTCCGCTACACTGTCGCGCGGGTTCAGACGGACCAGATCAACCACCTGGTGAGCCAGACCCGTGGCAGCTTTGAATCCCCGAGTTTCCGCAGTGGCTTCGGATTCGAGGATGTCTCGGATTACGAGCAATCGGTGCAGCCGATCGTAAAAAAGGGCGACTTTGCCATCAACTACTCGTCCTTCGATTTTTCCCCGCTGATCCGCGCCAGCCAACCGGATTCGCCTGCCGTGCACGGCCTCTTTTTCCTGCAGGTCGAAGGCGTCCGGCCCCGCACGCCAGATGAGGGAAGCGCGGGAGAGGGCAGTCCGAACTCTGATTGGGTGCCACTCCAAGTTGGTCGAACCCACGACTACGAATCGAGCTATCGTTTCGGTAGAAACTCAAGTTCCACCTATCCCACCGGAGATACACCGCAGGACCAGCGCTTCATTCTCGTCACCGATCTCGGCCTCATCATGAAGGAGGCCGCCGACGGCAGCCGCATGATCTACGTGCAATCCTTCGGCGCTCGCGGACCGGTCGAAGGCGTCGAGATCTCTGTGCTCTCACGGAATGGCACGGTGCTCAAGAATGCCACCACCGATGCGCAGGGAAAAGCCTCACTACCCTCGCTCCGCGGCTTGCAACGGGAGCAGGCACCGGTGGCCTTGATCGCGAAAAAGGGCGACGACCTCGCGTTCATCCCATGGGCGAAAAACGACCGTCACCTCGATACTTCCCGCTTCGATGTCGGCGGCACCTACTACAGCGAAAAGTCCGCCCTTCAGGCATCCCTTTTCACTGAACGCGGAATCTACCGTCCGGGCGAGTCGATCCATGTCGGCGGCATCGTCCGCCAGCGCGACTGGGCAGGCGACCTCACCGGGCTTCCGCTTGAGTTGGTGGTCATCAATGCCAAGGAAGATGTCGCCGGACGCTACCCGCTGAATCTCGAAGAAGACGGCGTCTTTTCGCAGACCATTCCCACCGCGGAAACATCACCCACCGGCCCATGGAGAGTCCAACTTGTCAGGCCGAAGCCAGCGGATGATCGATCCGGTGAAGGATCGGTCTATCTCGGTGGAACCTATGTTAGAGTCGAGGAATTCCAACCCGATCGGCTCAAGATCAAGGCAAAGTTTGAGCCCGGCACCAGCGACGGATGGAGCTCGCCCGACGGCCTCGCCGTGGCCGTGCAGCTCGATACCTTGTTTGGTATTCCCGCCGCCGGACGTCGCGTCGCCGCAAAGCTCCATCTCTCTCCGACGACCCCGTATTTCTCAAAATGGCCGGGCTGGCAGTTCGGAGTTTCGGCGGCCCGCTCCGAAACCAAGGAGATGCCCTTGCCCGATGGCACCACCGACGAACAAGGCCAGGCGAACCTCCCCCTCAAGCTCGAAGCCCACACCGCCCCGATGCTGCGTGCCCGCGTGGAACTCGAAGGCTTCGAAGCCGATGGTGGACGCGGCGTGCGCACCGAACTCAGCACGCTGGTCTCCCGCCAATCCTTTCTGATCGGCCAAAAGTCTGACCAAAGCCTCAACTACCTCGAGGAAAAGAACCCCGTCTCCGTTTCCATCGTCGCCATCGGCCCCGACAGCAATCCCGTCGCCGTCGCCGACCTGACGCGAGTCCTCATTCAAACCAAGCATGCTTCCGTCCTGACCAAGCAAAGAAACGGCAGCCTCGCCTACGAGTCGCAGTCACGTGATGAAGTCATCGAAACCGTGAACGTGACCCTGCCCGCAGCAGAGGAAAAGCTGAACCTGCCCTTGGAAACACCCGGACGCTTCCGCTACGAGTATCGAAATGCCACAGGTCAGACGCTTTGCTCGATCCCCTTCTTCGTGGTGGGCAAAGGCGATGCTTCCAAAAACCTCGAGCGCAGCGGTGAGTTGGAAATCAAATTCCCCGACAAGAAATGGCTGCCGGGCGAGGAGCTCGAGTTCTCTCTAACAACTCCTTTCACCGGAGCCGGTTTGATCACCATCGAACGCGACACCGTTCTCGAACAAAAGTGGTTCAAGTGTGATTCCAAATCATCCGTGCAAAAAATCCGACTACCGGCCGATCTCCAGGGCGGTGCTTACCTGCACGTCGTGATGGCCCGCGCCCTCGATTCACCCGATGTCTTCCTCAATCCCCTCGCCAGCGGCATCATGCCCATCCCCGCCGCACGCGACCAACGCGAGATGACCGTCACCCTCGACACGATCGACCGCGCGCGTCCCGGCGAACGCCTGACCATCGGCTACACCGCACCCAAGGAAGGCCGCATCGCGATTTGGGCAGTAGACGAAGGCATCCATCTGGTAAGCGGCTACCAAGCGCCGGACCCGCTCGCCAATCTCCTGCCGACTGCCGCCCTCGAGGTGCAAACCTATCAGTTGATGGACGTCCTTCTCCCCGAGTTCAGCCTGCTCCGCAACGCGCTGGCGATCGGCGGTGATGGCGATGGCGAAAGTATCGGCGGAAGCATCCCCGACCTCAAAATGGGGCTCAATCCCTTCAAGCGCCGCCGCGATGCGCCCGTCGTTTACTGGAGCGGCTTCGTGCCCTGCGGTCCCGACCGCAAGGAGGTCTTCTACGACATCCCGGAATACTTTGCCGGTCGCCTCAAGATCATGGCGGTCGCCGTCGCACCGGATTCGGTCGGTGTCGGCCAGGAAGAAACCATCGTGAAAGGAGACTTCGTCCTCACCGCCACCACGCCCCTGTTCGTCGTTCCCGGCGACGAGTTCACCGCCTCTCTAACAGTCGCCAACCAACTGGAAGGCGACGCAAAGACCGATCAGGTCAGCGTCAAAGTGGAAACCGAAGGCGGCGTGGAAATCATCGATGCCGTGACGGAGATCCAAACCATCCCCGTCGGCAAGGAGGTCACCCTAAGCTTCCGCTGTCGTGCCACCACCCAGTTGGGAAATGCCGAATTGAAATTCACCACCTCCAGCGGTGCCGCCCGTCAGGAGTCGCGCAGTTCCTTCAGCGTGCGCCCCGGCGTCGCTCGTGCGGCCAAGGTCCAGAGCGGCTGGTTCCGCAACGGCTCGCATGACGTGCCGGTCAATCATCCGATGTTTGATCAACTGTCCGAACGGCAGGCGGTCATCTCCACCACACCCCTCGGTCTGGCGCACGGCCTGTCGGCCTACCTGAAGGAATACCCGCACGGCTGCACCGAACAAATCACCAGTCGCGCCTATCCATGGTTGGTGCTGAAGGACGACGCCAATTTCGGCCTCGATCCGGCGGAGGCGGCGCGCACCCTCGCCGATACGATGAATCAGCTCTCGCTCCGCCAGGGGCGCAACGGAGGATTCGGATACTGGTCGACCGACGAACAGGAAGGCTTCGACTACCTCACCGTCTATGTCGGACATTTCCTAACAGACTGCAAAGCCAGCGGCATCCCCGTCCCGGCCCGACTCTATCAGGCCACGCTGCGACGCCTTCGCTACATGGCGGACGCCAAACTGACGGACCCCACCACCTACAACGGTCGCACCTACTACTGGACGACCCGTTGGCAGGCAGAGATGCGCGCCTCTGCGATCTACCTTCTCACAAGGAATGAAGAAGTCACCACCAACTACGCCCTGAAGCTCCAGGATTACCTCGATGCGAAAGTGCCGAAAGCCATGTGGCACCGGGATTCCACCGCCGCATGGCTGGCGTCCACGTGGCGGCTCTTGAAAAAGGAATCCGCCGCCGTCCCGCTGATCAAGGCACACCGCGCAGCCCTGAAAGCGCCACTGCCGAAGGATTGGGAATACGGCTATTATTACTACACCAGCAGGCTGACCCGCGACGCCACCGCCTTCACCGTGCTGTGCCGACATTTCCCCGAGATCGCGAAAAAGCTCAGCTACGAGGAGATGAAGCCGCTCACGCAAATGATCGAGCAAGCCGACTTCAACACCCTCTCCGCCGCATGGAGCGTGCAGACCCTTAAAGCCTACTCGGACCTCGCCGCCACCCAAGGAGTCAAGGCGGGCATCGCCTCTGTTAGAGGGCAGGATGTGGAAGTGCTGGCCGAACCCGCGATGGGACAATTGCAGGTCAAGGTGCCGGAAGGCATGGTCCGCTTCTTCTTCGCCGCCGGCGCCCCCGAGGGTCTGGGCGCTTGGTATCAGACGATCGAAAAAGGCTTTGCCAGAAACCTGCCCGTGGAAGCAAGCTCGACGCATATCGAGGTCATTCGTGAACTGGTCGATGAAGGCGGACAACCCGTCACCCAAGGCAAGCTTGGTGAGACTTTGTTTGCGAAGGTAACCATCCGCAACCTGACCAAAACCGACATGCCGAATCTCGCCATCACCGAGATGCTGCCCGGTGGCTTCGAGTTCGCACCGCCCGGTGAGCCGGACTCTCTCCGTCCCGGCCTCGCCACCCGACAGGGCACGGATTACATTGATGTGAGAGAAGACCGGGCCCTGATTTATCTCGGCCTGCGCCCGGAAGGATCGCTCACCCTTCAATATGCTCTCCGCCCGACCTGCGCCGGAACCTTCGTCGTCCCGCCACCCTACGCCGAAGACATGTATGAAGCAAAGGTCCGCGCAAACGGCACCGTCGGCCAACTCATCATTTTACCACGGGGATAGTCGCTCTAAGTCCCATGCCCGCCAACCGAGCTAAGTTTCGCTTCGGAAAGTTCTGCCTCCGCTGGCTGAAGCGGATGGCTGTTCTTTTAGTGGCACTGGTCATCGCCTACGGGCTGCTGCCGAAGCCCGACTTGCTGCCACCCGATTTGGAATACTCGCGCAGCGTGCTCGATCGCGACGGAAAGGTGATCTTCCTGACTACCACCTCGGAAGGCATCCTGCGGCTGCCCGCCACCCTCGATCAAATCTCGCCGGAGATGTTGGAAGCCACCTTGGAAATGGAAGACCGGCGCTTTTTCAGTCATTCCGGCGTCGATCTCCGTTCGCTGCTGCGGGCGACATGGGGCGTCGTCTCACGACAGAAACTCGGCGGCGCTTCGACCATCACGATGCAGTTGAGCCGCCTCCGCTGGAAGCTCCACACCCGTTCCCTCGTCGGCAAGTGCGAGCAAATCTTCCGCGCCATTCAGTTGGAACGTCACTTTTCTAAGGAACAAATCGCCGCCGCCTACTTCACCCTCGCGCCCTACGGCGGAAACGTGGAGGGCGTGCGCGCCGCCAGCTTCCGCTGGTGCGGCAAGGAAGCGTCCGATCTCACGCTGCGTGAATCCGCAAGCCTCAGCGCCATCCCCCAAAGCCCGACCGCCCGTCGCCCGCGGACCGATGGCAATCCCTCGCTCGCCATCGCCCAGGCCCGCCTGATGACCCGACTCCGCGCGAATCATGGCGAACCCCCAAACGAACTCGGCGCCGAGTTCAAACTCGTGCCCACGCCGATCCCCCGCGAGGCGCCCCATTTCGCTCGACGGAAATTGCTGGAAGATCCCACGAGACTAACAGTCTCCACCACGCTCGACATGGAACAGCAGCACCAGATCGAACAATCGATCCGCGATTTCCTCGACCGCTGGTACTCGCAAGGGCTGCGCAATGCTTCCGCGATCCTGCTGCACGCCCCCAGCGGTGAGATCCGCGCCAGCGTGGGCTCCGCCGATTTCCTCGATACCGGAATCTCCGGTCAGGTCGACGGTACCCGCGCCCGACGCTCGCCCGGCTCCACCCTCAAACCCTTCATCTACGCCCTCGCCCTCGATGCCGGCCTGATCCAGCCCCAAACCCTGTTAGACGACGCCCCCAAGCGCTTCGCCGGCTACAACCCCGAGAACAGCGACCGCGAATTCCTCGGCCCGATCGCCGCCAGCGAAGCCCTTCGACGCAGCCGCAACATCCCGGCCATCGAACTCGCCAACCGCTTGCCGAACGGTGGCTTGGAAGCCTTCTTGCAGGCCTCGGGCGTCGAGCTGCCGGATCGCAGCCACGGCCTGGCCCTCGCCATCGGTGCCACCGAAATGCGCCTGGAAGACCTCGCAAAACTCTACGCCGAACTCGCCCACCCCGGGCAAGGCAGACTTTCACCGGAGGCCTGCTGGCTGACCCTTGATGCCCTGCGTTGCCATCAACCCGGTGCCCCAATTGGACTCTCCTGCAAAACCGGAACGTCTAACGGCTTCCGCGATGCCTGGGCCTGCGGCGTCATGGGCGACTGGGTCCTCTGCGTCTGGGTCGGCCACTTCAATGGTCGCGGCATGCCCGGCCTCTTCGCCAGCGAAACCGCTGCCCCCCTGCTTTGGCAAACCGCCACCCGCCTCCAACTCACCGCCCCACCCGAAGAAAAATCCCGCCCCCCGGACGTCGTGAAAGTCCCGATCTGTGCCGTCTCGGGAGACCTTGCGGGAAAGCATTGCCCCCAATGCCGCGATGATTGGTTCATCGGCGGCGTCTCACCCATCACCTCATGCAAGGTGCACCAAAGGGAGGGGGAGAGCATCGTCGAAGTCTGGTCCGCCGAGCGCCTCGAGCAGTTTCGAAAAGCCGGCTTCCCGCGCGCCGCCACCGCACAGCCTGCCGAAGACAAGGCCCACCACCGCGCCGCCATCATCGGACCTCCTCCCAAAATCATCAGTCCCCAATCCGCTCTCACCTACTACATCCAAGCGAATGCCCATCAGCGAAACCGCCTGATGCTCGAAGCCAATGCCACACCGGGCACCCACCAGATCCATTGGTTCGCCGACCGCCGCTACCTTGGTGCCAGCGCCCCTGCGGAAGCTCTCGCCTGGGAACCCACCGTCGGCGATTATGAACTCCAAGCCATGGACGACGTCGGCCGCGTCTCCTCAACAAGGGTCAGCGTCAGGCTGGCGCTGGGCGAACAGCAGTAGCGGAGTCATCGGCACGGACATTTCGAAGGTCTGATGGGACATGCTCACAACCGCAACGGCGTGGAAAATGGGAAGGAACCTTTGGAAGGGTCGTGAGTCGACTTTAGTCATCGATGGTCGAATTATTTCTGTGGGCGAATTATTTCTTGCGCGGGTCGGGGGATTCTCTTAACAACCGCCACCCGCCTCGGTGGGATGGCAAAGTGTCGAGGGGCGTTAGCTCAGTTGGTAGAGCACCTGCATGGCATGCAGGGGGTCAGCGGTTCGAATCCGCTACGCTCCACTTTCCCAAAAATCCCTTATTCTTCAAGGGTTCCGGCCGATTCAAAGGCTGGGAGGAGTGTTCGATGTGACCTAAAGTGTGTCCTAGTCAAAAACCCCGATTTCTCAAGGGTTCGAGTCAAACATTGGTGACTTCTGCACCCCAGGACGCTTGGCTTTCTCCTCGTGGACGAAGCCTCTGACGAACTCGTCGACCGGATCCGGTGCGGCTTCCCCGGCGTTGAGTAGGATCAGCGAGGGAACGTGCTTGCTCAGCATGTTTCCCCGTAGCTGATGGAGACTCACGACCAGGGAGGCACACGCCATCGTGGTGGTGGCGGACTCTGACGAGCAGCGGGAGACGAGCTCTGAGAGCATCTGATGCACCGGCTCGGTCAAGCGCCCCAGATGCGCCATATCGAGGGTGTTGGGCGCACGACGAAGTGGGTCGCACGGGTCAGCGATCATATTTCAAGCGCCAGTAGGCCGTTAGGATTCTTGGGCAAGGTGGCACCCTCGATGCGTTCCCACTTTTCATCGCGCCGCCTCAAGCATCGGTCGTCCACAAGCTCGACGAGTAGGTCTTTGGCGTAGTCGGCAGATAGGTGGAGCAGGCGGTAGGTGGACCGGGTGTCCAAAGATCCGTCCGTCAGCCGTTCGAGGATCCTTCGCTTGTCGCTCAGCCTTCTCGCCTCCTCAGCGGAAAATAGAATCGACGCCCGGGCATTCGCCATGCGTTGGATCAGATACTTGGTGAGGGCCTCGATGCTGGCCTGGTAGTGGATGAAGCCTTCGGGGAGCTTCGCCGCTTTTACCAGACGTTGCAGGCCGAAGGTCAGGCTGGCGAGCAATGGACGTGCGGTGCCCTTGATTCCCGGAAGACTCCTTTCCATGTTGGAGAGGAAGCTCATCCAGCGCGCTTGGGATTCGCCGAAGTTCCCATCGAAGTCCAACGACACTGACTCTTGAGGGCTGAGGCGCTCGGCTAGGATCAGCCCGACGGCTTTCTTAAACCGGTCGCTTAGTTGAGGAAGGGTGACGATCCGATCAAGACCGCAATACCGGACCGGAAGGCGGGGAAATGGGGGTTATGTTGCGGTTGTCATCCACTGTGACAGTCCGGTTGGCGGTGATGATGCTGCCGAAGGTGGCGGTGTCGGTGTTGGTCGTGCCGCTGGTGGCACCGGGAGCTGAAGCAGGGCTCCAATTGCCGCCAGTCGCCCAGTTGCCGTCGGCGTTCACATTCCACGTCGCGCTTGCGGCGTAGGCGGAGGATGCGGCAAGCAGGATGGCACTTGGCAGGAGCAGTTTGCAGATTGCGAGTTTGGATTTCATGGGTTTTTCGGATGGGTTGGGTGCTGGAAGATGGGGTTTCTGAATGGAAATTTTGTGATTTTTCCATGCTGTCGATTTCCAGGGCGGATGCCTAGTGGGCAAAACTACCCATGGGAGTTATGGCGCGACCCACACCTGAAGGCGGGCGAATTTCGGCAAGGCGGAAAGCGGAACAACGAGCGTGATGGTGTCCTGCCCGGTGGCGGGATTGTTTTTCTGCACCGTGAGGCCGGGGTTGTTGGAAACGGCGGTGTCGGGGACGGGGTGAATCTCGGGCCAATCGACCAGGTTTCCCCCGACTTGGATCGCCACGGTGGTCGAGCCGTCGATGGATGCCTGGTCGCGCACGAAGGTGAACACCATGTTTCCGCCGGCCGTGGTGGCGGTGGGGAGTTTGGCGAGGTCGTGGGTGGCGGCGGTGCCGCCGAGGAGGTATTCGATGGCATTGGGCACGCCGTCGTTGTCGAAATCATCGGCAGACGTGCCGGTGGGGGCGTTGACGAGTTTCCATGCCGGATAGCCGGTGAGCGGGATGCCCACGAGGTAACCTTGGGAATCGAGGGAAAACGAGGAAAAGCCGGTGCGGGTGATGGCGGCGAGCTGGGACGGCGTGAGGCCGTTGGAACCGGTTCCGAAACGCAGCGAGGCGCCGGAGACGAATTCTCCTGATAGATTCAGCGTGCCGCCGGACCAATCGGTCGCACTGCTGTTGGCGAAGGAAACCGCAGCTCCGGTGCCAAGGTTGATGGTGGCGGTGCCAGCGACGTTCAGAGCGCCGAGTGTGTCGGTAAAGGTGCCGGCGTCGAGCGTGGCGGAACCTAACAGAATCGAGGACTCATCCGCGATCACGTCGTTCGCGCCCCAGGCGAGCATGCCCGCCGTGACGGTGGTGGGGCCGATGTAGGTGTTGGGCAGCGTGAGCACGGTGACGCCGGTTCCGACCTGCGAGAAACCACCGTCGCCGGTGATGGCGACTTTGAGGGCGCTGTTTCCCTGGGTGAGCGTGTTGCTCCGGTTCACCGCGAGCGTGGCTCCCGGTTCCACGATGATGTTCTGGGAATTCGACGAAACTCCTCCGGTTGTGCCGCCCTCGCCGATCATCAAGGTGCCGGATCCGACAATGGTGTCGCCCCAGTGGCTGTTCTGCGCGGTGAAGGCGAGCGTGCCCGCACCTGCCTTGGTGAGGATGTTGGCGGTGGGGTTCGTGGTGCTGGAACCGCCGGTGATGATGCCGCTGATTTTGGCGTCGATCGGGGCCGAGCCGTCATCGACCTGGATGATCCGGGCGAATCCCCAGAGGGAAAGGTTCTGTTGCCAATCGAGCATGGCGTCGGCGGTGTCATGACCGAGGATGAGCAAATTGCCGGCACCGATGAAATCGGCGGCGGTCCAGTTGATGGCCGAGTCGCTGAATTTCACCGTGCGGTCGGCGCCGAGGGCGGCGAAGCCACCCGAGCCGAGCCATCGGACCTGGTTGTCGTCAGTGCCGATGGTCCGGTTGGTGAGATCTCCCGCCCCCAGACCGAGCACGCCGCCGCCGGCGAGTTCCAGATTGCCGCTTGGTAGCGCGGCCGCGTTTTGCAGGCGCAGTGCTCCACCATCCACGGTGGTGGTGCCGTTGTAGGTGTTGGCATTGGTGAGCATGAGCACGCCGGGGCCGGTCTTGTTCAAGCTGCCGGGTGGCGTGGTGAAATCCGCAAGCACACCACTCAAGACGGCATCCACCGCCGCCTCGCCATCCTCCACCCGCACGGTCCGCTTGGCTCCGGAGAAATTGATGCTGTTTCTGAAATCAAGCGTGTGCGTGGCCGTCGGATGCCCGAGAATCAGGGTGCTGCCGTTTCCGAGAATTCCGGAATACCAGGACAACGAGCCGGTGCCATTGTTGAGCCGCACCTGGCGATCCGCACCGAAAGCGGCGAAGCCGCCGCTGCCCGCGCCACCGGTGTCCGGATCCCAGTTCAACTGGCCGGCACCCGTGCCGAGCTGGCGTGTGAAATCCCCGGTGACAAGCCCGAGCACGCCGCCTTTGAGGAAAAGCGTGCTTTCTCCGGCACCCACGGCGTTGTCGATGCCGCCGGGCAAGCCGTTGGCATGGTCCAGCCGCAGCAAGCCGTCTTCCAGCGTGGTGGCGCCGGTGTAGCTGTTAGAAGATGAGAAGACGACGGTTCCCGCCCCGGCCTTGATCAATCCCCCGGCACCGCCGATGCCGCCCGAGAAGCTCAGGTTTCCGGAGGCGGACTGGGTGAGAAGCAGGTCGCCCGCGAGTGACATGGGTGCCGTCACCGCATCATTGCCCCCGGTGGTTTTGCTTAGCTCCGCCGGGCTGGCAAATGCGAGCGACCCGCCACCGGATGCGAGGGTGAAGGCGTGAGTGCTGTCGGAATCGCCCAGAAACAACCTGCCGATCGCGGTGGCGCTGGCGAGCTGGATGGTTTGGTTGCCAGTGATGTTGTTGTTGATTTTCACGTTGGGAGCGGCACCGATGGGCAGGCTTCCCGCGACCCAGTTTCCCGTAGTGTCCCACTGCTTGGTGCCGCCGCTGGTGGTCAGCCAGGTGAAGCCGTCCGGCACCACGCCGGTGACGGTGAGGTTGTATTGGCCGATGCTGGCGTAGTCCGAATACCCGTAAGCGAGGGGATCGCCATTGCCGATGCCGTCCACGGAAATGTAATAGACCCCGGCGGTGACCGTGCGATTGAGCGTGACCGGCTGGGTACCGCTGCTGGTGTCGGCGGATGTGGCGGCTTGCAAAAACGTGCCGCTTGAATTGTAGAGTTTCACCTCGAGACGCAGGTTGGGCCCTTTGGGCGAGGGCTTGGCATCGACCACCAATGAGCCGCCGGCTGATTCGATCTGGAAAAAATCGAGGTCGGTATTGCGCCCGATGACCCCATCGACCGTGGCGGTGCTGGTGTCGGCGCTGAGCTTGGTGGCTGCGGCAACCGTGTTGCCATGGTCGTCCGGGCGGAAGACGGCACCGTTGTTGCGCATGACGGCAAGGTCGTCCTGGGTGTTGCTGGGTTTGGCATATTCCCCCTTGCTCCACTGGCTGATGGTCCTGACGTAGCTGTTGCCCATGATGGGTGCCCAGTTCCCCTGGCCGGAGTAGTAGGAGGTGCCACCTTCGATGCCGTCGTGGAGCAACCCAAGCGTGTGACCGACCTCGTGGCTGGTGGCCTCGGCGATGTTTTTCGCTCCATATCCGGAGCCTGCGGGAAACACCCAGCAGGGAACGTCATTGCCGGAGTTGAATGTCCCCACATAGGCGACGCCGCCCACATTGCTGCCAAACCAGTCGTTGCCGCTGCCGCCGATGCAGACGCGGATGCCGTAGCGGGCATCGTTGGTGCTGGTTTTTTTCAAATCCGCAATGGCCGGCTCCTCGGTCGTGACGTTGATGTCAAACATCGAATAATCCTCGGCGACGCGCTGCCAGATTTCGATGATGCGGTTGCGCTCATCGGTGCTGAACGTGTCGGGATTGCTGTTGGGGACATTGTAGGGCGGCGCGGTGGCCCCGGCTTTCCAGTATCCCGGGGTGTTGTCGACGTGGCCGTCGAAATCCAGATAAATCACCAGGTTCGCTCCGGGGCGGCTGTGCAGGAGAAAGGCCTCGGATGTGTCGAATGGCCCGGGATCGGTGGGCCCGATGCTTTCCGCAATGATCCCGGATGCTTCCGGCGCTTCATGGACGCAATGTTCGCATGCCGGCGGGCAGGCATAGAACAGGCGGCCCTGCGTGTTCATCCACAGCGAGTCATCCTTGCGGAAGATCTCACGGAGCTGTTGTGCGGATTTCCCGTGGAATGCGGCGACTTCCGGCAGGCGTTCACCGAGCGTGGCGATGGCTTTTTCGCCGCGAGCATTCTCCACAATGCGGATTCCTGCGGGGAATCCGGCGTCGATGGGGGGCTCACCTCTCGCGGTGGCGAACCATGCTAGAAATACGACAGTGGCGCCGATGGATCTCATCGCAGCGGTGCCCTCTGAGCGTCGATTCCTGTGAGACGTGCGCAGCATGGGGTTAATTGATTGATTGCTAGGAATTTGCTTCTGAGGGAGGCCCCTGAAAGAGCCATTGGGTCGGACCGGAGGGCGGGGAAATGGGGGTTGGTCACGTGGACGCCCTGCGACTTGAGATCCTTAGCGAGTTTCGAGTCAATCGCCATAAATCGTGAAGTTGGGTTTAGGGATGCCACGCCAGTTGAGCAGTCCTTTGCTCCACGCCCAGAGGAGTCCCTCGGCAAGCAGCAGCAGGAACAGCATCGCGACCACGAAGGCGCCGATGCTCAGGTCGAGGAAAGCGACGGCGAAGGGCAGCAGGAAGATGGTCTCGACGTCGAAGAGCAGGAACAGCAGGCCGAAGAGATCGTATTGTGAGTGAAAGCGGACCTGGCGCTCGGCGAGCGGTTCGACCCCGCATTCGTAGAGCGCGTTCTTCTCCTTACCGCGCTTGATCGGAGTGAAGAAGGTCATCCAGACCCGCGCCAGCACCAGCGCTCCAATCGGCACGGCGAGCGCGATGGCGAAGAAAACCAGGACCGGAATGAAGGGGTGATCCATGCGGCGATGAGTAGGGTTTTAGGCTTCTCGCCGGTCACTTCCGGGCTCTGGGCCGGAACGCGAGCTTTGGAAGCAGAGCCGACGGCATTGGCCGAGGACTTTCTCAATGGCAAGTCGTGCGAGGCTCCTTCGGGGCGGAATTTCTTCCGCTTCCGAATCGTCCCTAACAATGGAGGTGGCGGCGAGGATGAGTTTTGATGGCGTATCCGCTGCAAGATCCTCAGGCAATCATGGATCAAAATATCCAAGCGATTGCGCGCGCCTGATCGCCTCAGCGCGGTTTTTGGCGTGCAGCTTGGCATAGATATTTTTGACATGGTTGTGCACCGTGTGCTGGCTGATCCCGAGGGAATCGGCGATCTCTTTGTAAATCCTGCCGGCTGCCAATAGCTGAAGCAGCTCGCTCTCCCGCCTCGAAAGACCCTCTGACTCGTCCTGCGGTGCGCTGGTTTGGAATTGTTGGATGAGGTGGCTGGCCATCGAGGGGCTGATCGGCACATGGCCTTGGATTAGCCCGCGCAGGGACGCGACCAGCTCCAGCGCAGTGCTGCCCTTGATGATGTACCCGGAAGCGCCGGCACTGAGTGCGGCGAAGAGATTCTCCCGGTGTTCGTGGATCGTGTAGGCGACGGCCAGCAATTTGGAATTGCGATTCACCGCTGCGCCAATGAGCCCCACACCCGACATTCCCGGCATTTCCAGATCGGAGAGCAACACATCCACGCTCGACCAATCCTCGTTCATCATCGCCTCTGCCGCCGAGGCATAGGCCCCCGTCACGACGAAATCCGCCTCCCGCGAAAACAGCTTCTCCAGACTATCGAGCAGCGCCACGTCATCATCCACCATCGCAAGCCGAATCATTTCGCTCGGAGAGTGGCCAATTCTTCACCGCTGGCAAGTTCGCTGCGAATTTCATCCGGTGTTTCGAATGGAATCATGAAGGACAAACGTGAGCCCTTTCCCCTGAATACTCTGAGCCTGCCGCCAAGATCGACGACCCGCCGCCGCATGTTTTCCATGCCGCGGCCACTGCGAGTCCCTGCCCCTAGGCCGATGCCATCGTCGCTGACGACGATCGCTATGGCCTTCGGAAAAAACCTCAAGCTGACCGTGACTTTGGTGGCCTGCGCATGTCGACCCGCATTATTTAAGGCCTCCTTGATCGCCCGCATCATGGAAATCGCAGCAAGTCCTTCGCCCACTGGCATTTCCGGCGGTTCCCCGCGCTGCTGCCATTTCCATTCCAAAGCATGAGCAGCCGCGAGCTTGTCGCCGTAGTTGCGCAATCCCTGAATCACGTCCTCCCAGCGCACAGTCTGGCTCTCGAAAACATCCAGCAACATCCGCACTTCTTGATTGCCCTCCGCCGCAAGTTGCTCAATCCGCACAAGCAATTCCGCTTTCTCGTCGGCTCCGGCATTCCGCCCCATGCCAGCCAGCAAGGTGAGGTTGGCAGTGATGCCGCCCAATCCGTCGTGCAAGTCCCGCAGGATTTTGCGGCGCTCGTGCAGCAGTCGTTCGGCCATCCGCTCGCGCTCCAGTCGCGCCAGTTCTCGCTCGGCCAGTGCCCGTAGTTCTTGTTCCTTCGTCGTTTCTTCGGCCGTTCTGCGGATTTCAAGTACCTGTCGTTGATTGATCAGGAGAATCGCCCCAAACGTCCATAGCGGAGTCCAGATCATTACTCCGAGAAACGTCAGAATCTGAGGCGTAACATCAGCGAATAGCGGGATCGCCAAATCGTTGCCGAGAAATGGCAGTGCCAGTCCCCGATAGCAAAGGACGCCGCAAAATAGCAGGGACGCCAGCGCCGTGAAGCGCGCTGAAAACATCAGCCCTTCACGCCGCTCTCTCCATAATTCCCGCACGCCGAGCAGCAGGAAAAGCAGAAACAAGGGGCTCGTCAGCAGCGGGCGGATCGGCAGATGCGGATGAAACCAAACCAGCCAGAAGTAGATCGCGAATAGTCCCGCAGCCACCCGAAACGGCCAACGCGCTGCCTGCCTCGCCCCACCGAAAGCGACCGCACCCCGATAAAAACACGCCGTCCCAGAGGCATTCAGCAGTGTGGGTAAAATGGATGCCAGCAAGGGATTGTCCCCACCGGCCCATACCCCGAACATCGGCAGGCCAAGAGCAAAACTGATCGAGGATGCCATCCACCAACGAATTCCCGGCATCTTGGGATTGATCCTGGCCAGCACGGTGAAAGCCGCCGCCTGCAGCAGGCTCAAAATGCCGGCCACCAGCGTCACGGTCGGCAAATCCAATTTCACCTTCGAGCGCATCGCACACCCGCTCCGCCGCCGTCAAGTCCTCGCCGCGAAAATAGCCCGAAAATAGCCCGAAAATAGCCCGAAAATAGCCCGAAAATAGCCCGAAAATAGCCCGAAAATAGCCCGCTAGGAACCTTCCACCACATCGCTTGCTCCGGCTATTCTCATCCTGCTGATCAACCCAGAAAGGCAATTCCTTAATCATCGGTGGAGGATCGTAACAGGCCTTCATGATCGAAACGCCCAACATCCATGAACCCACCCCGCAAAGCCCTGCTCATCGGTTGGGACGCGGCTGACTGGAAAGTCATCCACCCGCTCCTTGATGCCGGCAAAATGCCCCACCTCGCGCGCTTTCTTGAGCAGGGCGTGATGGGAAACATCGCCACCCTCCAACCCGCGCTCAGCCCCACGCTGTGGACGTCCATCGCCACCGGCAAGCGCCCCTACAAGCACGGCATCCTCGGGTTTTCCGAGCCTGACCCCGTCACCGGCGGCATCCGCCCGATCACCAATCTCTCGCGCAAGACCAAGGCCATCTGGAACATCCTCAATCAGGAGGGAAAAAACACCATCACCGTGGGCTGGTGGCCGTCCAACCCCGCCGAGCCGCTTTCCAAGGGCGTCATGGTTTCCAACGATTACCAGCAAGCCCACGGCAATGCCTACGAGCCCGACAAGTGGCCGCTGAAGCCGGAAACCATCTACCCCGAGCGCTTGGTCAAGTATCTCAAAGACCTCCGTTTCCACCCGGCGGAACTCACCGAGGACGACCTCCGCCCCTTCCTGCCGGGGCTCGACGGCATGTCTCGCGAGGATCTCGACAAGGCGGAGAAAGACCCGCGCGTCCAGTCGCTCATGAAGATCATCGCGGACTGCACCAGCGTCCACTCCGCCGCCACCGCGCTGATCCAGAACGAGCCGTGGGACCTGATGTCCGTTTACTACGACGCCATCGACCACTTCGGCCACGCGTTCATGAAATACCACCCGCCGCAGCGCCCGCAGGTGGCCGACTGGGATTTCAAGGTCTTCCACCACTGCGTGGAAATGGGCTACATTTTTCATGACGCCATGCTCGGCACCCTGCTCGATCTCGCGGGAGAAGACACCACCGTCATCCTCATGTCCGACCACGGTTTCCACCCGGACGACCTGCGCCTGAGCAACATCCCACGCGAGCCCGCTGGCCCGGCTGCGGAGCACCGCCAGTTCGGTATTTTCGCCGCCAAGGGCCCTGGCATCCGGCGCGACGAGCGGGTTTACGGTGCCAGCCTCATCGATATCTGTCCGACCCTGCTTCACCTCTTCGGACTGCCCGTGGGTGAGGACATGGACGGCAAGGTCCTACTCGATATTTACGAAAACCCGCCCGCAGAAATCCAGCGCATCCCGAGCTGGGACGCGGTGCCCGGCGATCACGGCATGCACCCGCCAGACAAACAGATCTCCGCGGCGGATTCCAAGGCCGCGCTCGAGCAGCTCGTCGCCCTCGGCTACATCGAGGAACCCGATGCGGATCAGTCCAAAGCCATCGAGCAAACCGTGCGCGAACTCGACTACAACCTCGCCCAGGCATGGATCGACGGCGGCTTTTATGCGGAGGCTGTGGCTATCCTCCAGCGCCTCTACGCGAAGTGGCCAATGGAGCACCGCTTCGGTTTCAAGCTCGCCACCTGCTACCAAGCCCAAGGCCGCCCGGCAGAGCTGCGCAAGATCGTCACCACCGTGAGCGAGCGCCGCATGCAGGAAGCCAGCGAGGCCATCGCCACCCTCAAGGGGCTCAAGCTCGATGACGAAGATGCCCAACAGGCGGAAAAGGAACGCGTCGAGGCGATGAGCGAAAAGGAGAAGGAAAAATTCGGCCGCGCGCGCCGTGAGCTGCTCGCCCAAGCCCGTCCCAACTTGTTTTCCCTGCGCTATCTCGAAGCCTGCGCCGATATGACGGAAAAACGCTACGAGGAGGCCCTTTCCAAGCTCGAACGACTCGATAGCGACTTCGGCGCGCGCCGCAATGCGCTCACCCTGCGCGGCGAGCTGCTCCAGCGCCTCAAGCGCTGGGATGAATCCCGTGCCGCCTTTGAAGAAGCCCTCGCCATCGATCGGGAAGCGCCCGGTCCGCTACTCGGCATGGCCCGCGCCGAGCTGGCCGCGCGGGATTTCGAGAGCGCCATCCGCCACGCCCGCGCCTCGCTCGGGCTGCTCTACTTCCAACCGAAAGGCCACTACCTCCTCGGCATGGCCCACTACCGGCTCGGGGAATTGGCGGAGGCCAAAGACGCCTTCCTCACCAGTGTCACCCAGGCACCCTTGTTCGCCGCCGGATTCCGGATGCTCGGCCAGATCGCGCGTCTCGAGCACGATGCCCCGGGGCAGACCCAGAGCGCGCTGCAAATGCGCTACTCCCGAGAGCGCCTTGCCGCGCTGCGCGCCTCCAAGCACTCAGAGCATCAGCAGCTCACCGGCAGGTCGCTGCACGGTGGAGACAATCCGGAAACCCGCCCCATGCCCGAGCTCCAACCTCGTCCGGAGGCCCTTGCCGAGGTCGCTCCGGAGGAAATCATCACTCTCGTCTCCGGCCTGCCACGCTCCGGCACCTCGCTGATGATGCAGTTGCTGGAAGCCGCCGGCCTGCCTGCCTTCACTGATGGCCACCGCCAGGCAGACGACTCGAATCAGAAAGGCTACTACGAGCACGACCGCGTGGCCGCCCTACTCACCAGCCCGGACAAATCCTGGCTCGCCGGTGCCCGCGGCCAAGCCCTCAAAGTCGTCGCCCCGCTGCTCACCGCCCTCCCATTCAAAATCCAAAATTCAAAAT
>Ga0100401_1000451_pt1 | contig 33536 bp, 29 predicted proteins | sample CryGeymeta201525_FD_80421 | JGI IMG/M metagenome (GOLD analysis project Ga0100401, IMG submission 80421) | Groundwater microbial communities from Crystal Geyser aquifers in Utah, USA - Crystal Geyser metaG 2015-25 | ecosystem: Environmental > Aquatic > Deep subsurface > Groundwater | place: USA... | reverse complement strand
TTTCATCAAACTTGCTCAGACTGTCGGCATGCCGCAGATCCAACTCCCTATCTTTCCGGCCAGTAGCATCGACTCCACTTCCGACCTTTCCTTCGAGCAGCGTGACGGGCAGGTCTATTATTTCAACGGCCACCTTCCCGTCTTCACCCATCCCGCCGCTGACATCGCATCGTTCCGGTTTTTCACCAGCCAACTCATCGCCAACAAATCAAGGGTTCCAGCGCCTCAGATGGGCGAAATTTGGCAATTTTTGAATCTAACAGCGAAAGCCGGGCTAGAGCCCAAGCCAGCCACTTAAGCACTGAGCAGGCGTCGCTCCACTTAGCCGCCGGTCCTTGGACCGCGTTTCTTCCTCGGAGACTCGTCCTCGACCACGCGGCCTCGGGCTTGTTTCATTTTTTGCTGCTGCTCGGCAGCGGCGGCCATTTTTTCCATGAAGGACTTTCCGCCACCACCGGCCTTCGCTTTCAGCTCAGGCTCTGGCATGCGAGCCGTCAGCCATGTCTGGAAAATCGAGAAAATGTTCGAAGTCGTCCAGTAGAGCGCAAGTGCCGAAGCGAAGTTGTAGCAGAAAAAGAAGAACATCAGCGGCATCAACTTCATGATTGTCTGCTGCGTCTTGTCGCCGGAGGTATTCGGCATCATCTGCATCTGGGCGAAACTCGAAATCCCCATCACGATCGGCAGGATGTTCAGCGGGTAGCCAAAGACTTGCGCCACGGTGTCCGGCATTGAAAGGTCATTGACCCACAGGAAACCATTACCCCGAAGCTCGACCGCATATTGAAGCATCCGGTAAAAGCCGAAAAAGATCGGAATTTGCGCCATCATCGGCAAACAGCCACCCACCGGGTTAATACCAAACTTGCGGTAAAGCCCCATGACCTCCTGCTGCACCTTGGCGGGATCGTCAGGATACTTCTCCTTGAGCTTGTCCATCTCCGGCTTAAGCTTCGCCATCCGCTTCATCGTGCGGTTCGAGCGGGCATAGAGCGGCCACATCAGCGAGCGGACCAGCAAGGTCACGATGATGATCGCAAATCCCCATGACCACTTGTCGGAGACCTTGCTGACCAGATCATGGATATGGACCAGCAGGAAGTTCATGAACCGACTGAAAATACTAAACCAACCGTAGTTCATGATATCGCCCCAGCCCTCGCCCATCTGGCGCAGCATGCGGTTGTTCTTCGGCCCCATGAAGACCCGGTAGTTGTAGGTCTGGCGCTCACCCGGATCGAGAGTCTTGGTCGGCAGATTGTAACCCGCACGCACACCGAGCACTTGCTTGTCGTCGTCGGCTGAAAGCTTGGTTTCAAAGCCCTTGCACCAAACGCCGCCCGTAGCGACTTCGGATGGACGGATCACCGTGGCGAAAAGCTGGCTGGAAACTCCGACGTAGTCCATTTCCTCAACCGAATCGGAGATCAGACTCTTGGCTTTCGAAAACATGCCACCCTTGAACTCGGTGGCATTCTCGTTGTGGAAGCTGCCATCTTCTCTCCAGAAAAAGGCGGAAGGGGTAAGCTCCTTCGAATGGAGCGGCTTGGCGCGACCGAGGAACAAACTGTATTGCTCAAGCGGGACCCTCGAAGTGGCGTCGCGTGAGTTCTCGATATCCAATTGGAGATCAAGCAAGTAATTCGAACCCGCTTCATCCGCAGGAACCTTCGACCAAGTCTTCTTGATGATCAGTCCTGAAGGATGCTTGCCGAGGAAAACCACCTTCTCGCCGGGAATTGAATCTTCTTGACGGTAAACGTAATTGATCGTCTCCAAGCGGTCAGGACCATCGGACAAAGCGCCAACTGGGCTCGGCTCGCCTTCATTGAGAATCACATGCCCGTCGGGGTCGATCACCGACTTCTGGTTCTTCAGTTCGGCCGTCTTCACGCCGCCGCCGAGACTTGTTAGAGTGAAGATCGTGTCCTCGGTCTCAAGCGTCACCGTCGCGCTCTCCACCGGAGGCTCGATCGGTGTCTCGGTCAGCACTCCGGGTTTCTCCTCAGGAGTGGAGACCCCACCGTTCTCCGAGGACTCCGTGGCAGGAGGCGCAGTCTTCGGTACAGGTTTCGGAGTAAAATAAATGTTAAGGCCGAGCAGTATGGTGCAGGCGATGACAACAATCCAAGTCTTACGATCGTACATGAGAAAATCAGGTGTCCAGGTCAGTGGTTTGTTTCGTGGTGATCCGCACCCTTCACTGGAGGCACGGGGTCATAACCATGCCCCCCCCATGGATGACAGCGGAAAATCCGACAGATGCCGAACCAGGACCCTTTCCAAGGCCCGTGGAGCTCGACGGACTGAAGAAAATAGTTCGAGCAAGTCGGCTGATATCGGCATCCCGCCATCGGTCCGGCCAGCGCTTTCAACACGGGGTTGAGGAAGCGCTGATAGAATCGGATCACCAGACGGATGAGGAAAGCCATGGGCGGAAGAAGCTGGTCATTAAGCGCGAAAGGAGAAAACGGCGATAAGAACCATTCGCTCAGTTTGGAACGCCGGGTTCGTTTATTTTCCTCGGAATCAGGCCCAATCGCTGAGCCTGCTTGAGCCAATCCTTCTCCAGCTCTACGAAACTCGCCTCGCTGGCACCCGGACGCGGAATCGTCACCAGGTAGCGGTGAACATCGCCGAAACTCTCGGCATGCTTCTGGACCATCGCGCGGAAGCGACGCCGCAAGCGGTTGCGGTCGTGGGCCTTGCCGACACGGCGGGTAGTGATGAAGCCGACCATCAAGTGGGGCAACTCCGGAGCATCCAGCGTGCTCAAAACGACAAAGCGGCCTGCCTTCGCCCGACCGTCGTGGCGGACCCGAGAAAAATCGGCCCGAGTCGTCATGCTGTGCTTCCTTGGGAGGCGCATCGCCCGGAAGCGGCTGGGGGTTAGCGCCCGTGCTGCGTGGTGTGACGCTCGAACTGAATCTCAGCACCCTTGGGAATGAGGCGCTTGCAGCCTTTACGACGGCGGTTCTTGAGAATTCTGCGACCTGCCTTCGTGGACATGCGGGCGCGGAAACCGTGCTGGAGCTTGCGGGTACGCTTGGAAGGCTGGAAAGTGCGTTTCATGGCAGTTGGTCGGTCAGAGATTCGATGCACCCTACGGCGCGGGCGCGCACTCTACGGAAGGTCGGACCCTTGTCAATGCGCCAATTTGCCCGATTTCGTTAAATTTCAACTCCCAATAGTGGAAAAGTCCGTGTCCCCTTCCCCAATGCGTGCCAACCTGCCGCCCGTGAACGACCTGTCCCCGACCATCTCCGCCACGGCTAGAACCGACTTGCCCAAGGTCGAGCCCGCTACCATCGAGGATTTACCGGCCCTCGTGGAGCTTACCATGAACCTCTTCTCGGGCTCAGACGACTTTACTCCCGACCAGATCGCCCAGGAAAGAGGCCTCGGGTTGATCCTAGAGCAGCCATCACGCGGGCGCATTTTTGTGCTCCGCAACGGCAACGAAATCTTCGGAATGGTGAACCTCTTGTTCACTATTTCGACCGCCATGGGTGGATTCGTCATCCAAATGGAAGACGTCATCGTCCATCCCGACCACCGTGGACAGGGATACGGCACCATGCTTCTGGAGCACGTCATCGGCTTTGCCGCTCGGAAGGATTTCAAACGGATCACCCTTCTAACCGATAAAATTTCGGCGGAATCTCAGAACTTCTTCCGCAAGCACGGCTTCGAGTATTCGAACATGATCCCGATGCGGCGCATCATCCCTGCGGAATGAGCATCTTGTTAGGCGTCACCGATTCCGATGGCTTCGCGATCGCGATGCTCGCCATTCTCGTCACGAGCTTCAGCTTTGTGCTGCTGATCGTCGTCGGGGTCGTGCGCAATGCGCGCAAGCACGGTCAGGCGATCGAGGAATCCGCCGAGGATGAAGCGAACGTCCAACCTGCCGGAGAGGCACACGAAGAGAAGAAGCCAGAGCCTTGGGAGAAACCGGCGGACTGGTGGAAAGGCGACGCCTGAGGTTCACAAACTCCAAGTCCTCGCCACTAGGCGGACGACTTCGAACTGCCGGATTTCGGCGTTCCATCGCAGCTCGATCGTGACTGGCACCCGCCGTCCTTCCACCATCTCGGCAATCTCGCGGGCCAACAAATCGGTCGCACCGACCACCACGGTATCCATCCCATCGCGGTGCTCCATTCGGAAGAAAGACCAAAGCCGTTCGCCCTTGACCGGCGGCTTCAAATTCTCGGCTAGACCCGCCAGATAAACCCGCATGGTTTGAGTCTGCTCAGGTCGCGTTTCGATCAACTCCGCCCAGTCCATCGTGCCGTAGACGCTCAGGCTTTCCCAATCGACCAGGAACCGATCGCCACTCCACTCCATGGCCACGGGGTAGGTCACGCCGTCGAATCCCTGCACTTCGAAAAAAACAAATCGGCGCTCCCCCAGATTGACCGGCTTGCCCGGCGAGATCTTGTTCATCGCCGGCAGCGGATGTTTCCGCACCACATGATAGTCTTCCATCATCGGCTCCACGCGTGCCGGATCCCGGACTTCGATCAGCCTTGAGCTGAAAGTCGGAGCTTCCACGTAGCGCTCCCACGCCTTCAGCGCGAGCGCCACCGCCTCGTCCGGATCCTCCGGGTAGCGATCAACCACCGGCACCGGATTCACCTGCTCTTGAGGGTCGATCAGGATGTAGGCCGCGAAAAAGGCCCACACGCCCAAGACCGCCGTCAACACGATGGTAATCGCCACCAGCTTTCGCCCCCAACCGGCGGACACCTTTCCGTCAAAATCCTCTTCAGGATCGGTGGGGATCTGTGGATTGACCATGGCTTGAGGTTCTCGATGATGGCCGGCTCAGAATCTCAGCCGAGCAAGTACTTTGCCGCCTGCTCGACATCCTTGTCACCACGACCGGAAAGGTTGGCGATCAGGATGGAATCCTTCGGCAAGCTCGATGCGATCTTCGAAACGTAGGCCATCGCGTGGGCACTTTCCAAGGCCGGCAGAATACCTTCCGTATAGGCCAGCTCACGGAAGGCATCCAAGGCCTCCTCGTCGGTGGCATAAGTGTATTCCACCCGACCGATGTCCTGAAGATAAGCGTGCTCCGGCCCGATCGCCGCGTAGTCGAGACCAGCGGAGACCGAGTGGGTCAACTCGATCTGACCATCGTCATTCGCAAGTAACCAGGTCTTCGTTCCCTGCAGGACTCCCAGCTTTCCTCCCTGGAATCGCGCCGCGTGCCTTTCAGGAATGATCCCATCACCGCCAGCCTCCACGCCGACCATCCGGACGTTCTCGTCATCGAGGAAGGGATGGAACAAGCCAATCGCATTGGATCCACCGCCTACACAGGCGACGAGCAGATCCGGCAAGCGACCCTCCTTTTTCAGCACCTGCTCACGCGCCTCCACCCCGATCACCCGGTGAAAATCGCGCACCATCATCGGAAAGGGATGCGCTCCCAGCGCCGAGCCAAGAATATAGTGGGTCGTCTCCACCGAAGCTACCCAGTCGCGCATCGCCTCATTCACCGCTTCCTTCAAGGTCGCCTGACCTGCCGTCACCGCTCGCACCTCAGCCCCCATCAAACGCATCCGCGCCACATTCAGGGCCTGTCGCTCCATATCGACCGCGCCCATGTAAACGACGCAGTCCATGCCGAAGCGTGCACAAACCGTCGCCGTCGCGACGCCGTGCTGGCCAGCCCCGGTCTCCGCGATGATCCGCTTCTTGCCGAGGCGCTTCGCCAAAAGAATCTGGCCGATCGCGTTATTGATCTTGTGCGCCCCGGTATGCAGCAGATCTTCGCGCTTCAGATAAATCTTCGCACCACCCAGCTTCTCGGTCCACCGTTCGGCAAAATACAGCGGCGTCGGACGCCCACAGTAGTCGCCGAGCAGATAATCGAGTTCCTCCTGGAAAGCCGGATCCTTCCGCGCCTCGTCGTACGCCTTCGTCAGCTCCTCAAGCGGAGACATCAAAGTCTCCGGCACAAACATTCCGCCGAACTTCCCAAAGTGTCCGGTCGCATCTGGCATCGTAGGCATTGGCATCGTGCGCGCAACAAATCACAGCAAAGGCCACCTGACAGCAGAAATTTCCTGCGACCCGATGTGGATCAGCGAAAAGACGCCTTATGGGCACCTTATGGGCACCTTATGAGCGACGCCGACGGAACGCCAAGCAACCGCCAAGCAAGAACAGCAACGACGACGAAGCCTCAGGAATCAGTTGATAACCGATCACGTCAAAGGCCATGAGATCGAGAGCTCCGAGATGATTCTCGTTGCCGGGTGGAGCGGCATTCGGATTGCTCGCCGTCGGATCCATAAGGCCGAGGCCGAGATTGTCCTTCCAGTGACTCGCCTGCCGCCCATCACCATTGAAGGCCCCAGTCGAGAACATTCCGAGACTGGTGGTTCCCCCATCAAGCGAGAAATAAGGAGACCCTCCATAGGCGTAGTCGAGCTGCCCCGCTGCACTGTAGCGATAGAGATCCCAGACCGTGACCACGCGGAAAGTATCGAGATCGATGGGAGCAGAGGGACCATCGGGGTTACTCACCGCATCCACATCATCCACGCCGCTGACAAACCCAAGGGCGTGCCCAATTTCATGCACGGTAACGCCAACAAAATCCTGCAAGCCGGCACCCACTCCATCCGACTGATCGAAGTCCCAACTGAACGCAGTGTTGAAAGCAATGCCCGCGTCGGTTGCCGAATCATTGGCGGTTCGCAAACCCAGCGCCTTTGCGTTCGCCGTATTGACGTTGAGAATTTTGTTGTTGTTGGTCCCGTCGTCGTCCGTGACCACGTTCCCGGTAGTCGCATCATTCGTCAGAAAGGAAAGGGCCGATCCAACTGGCAAATTCGCAACCGCCACGGCGTCGTCGGCCGAAGTTGCTTTCCCGACCAAGGCCGCACGCACGGCGGAGTAGGTCAAACCCTGATTCGTCGACCCCGCGGAACCAAGAGTCGTTCCACTCATGGGATTCCCGGAGATGTCATTACCATCAAATCGGATGTCAAGATTGATGGTGATCGCATCACCAATGTTCGCCGACCAGATGTTCGTAGCTTGCGTGAAGCCCGCCAACGCCTCGGCAGACATGCCCCCTGGCGTGACGTCATTCAGAACAAAAGTCAGTGCTGAGACCGGGGACCCGATTCCAGCGGCGATAATCGCCGCCGCAGCCAGCTTTCCTGACCATGAATTTATGGGTTTCATGAGGTGACAGTTTTGTAAATAACAATCGCCTGAGCCAGCGAAAACTTCACGTTTCCAAAAAATTCTTCGCGAGCGCTGCTTTCGGAACTTGGCCATTTCTCAGGCCAGCGCCTTCCGACCCGCTACAGCAGTTTCAGAAACGGCTCCACATCCAAGAAATCCTGACCATGGATGATCTCCGCCAAAATCGGTGCCTCGGTCAGTTCCTCGATGACGCCCTTGTTGGTGATCGCCGCCGTGTCCTGCTCTTCCTGCATGTTGTTGAGCACCAGACCTGCCACTTCCAGATCGCTCGCCCGGATGTCTTCCACCGTGAGGATCGCGTGGTTCAAGGCACCGAGCCGATTTCCCACCACCACGATCACCGGCAAGGCCAGATCCCGCGCAAAGTCGGCCATGTCATAGCCCGCCGCCAGCGGAACCCGCCAACCGCCTGCTCCTTCCACCACCGCCGTGCCATGCTTCTTCTGAAACATCCGCGCCGCCACGATCATGCTGCCCACATCGATATCCACATTGCCCAGCATCGCTGCGATCTTCGGCGCAACCGGAGCCTTCAGCCAAAGCGGGTTCACTTCATCAAGATCCAGCCCTCCCGACACCTCGGCCAGCACCACCGCGTCATCGCGATCACCACAGCACACGGGCTTGTATCCCGCCGCCTGGTGACCTGCGGCCCGCAGCGACTGCACCAGCAGGCGGCTGAACCAAGTCTTTCCCACTCCCGTATCCGTCCCTGTAATAAACCAGCTCATTGTTCTCCCTCGTTCTCCTTCTTCAGCTCGCTCAGGACGCTTTCCAGAGCCATTGTTTTTGCACGAAGTTTGCGCAGGTCCTCCTCCAGTTCCGCCTGGGTCGGCTTGTCCGCGCGCGGCGGATTCTGTTCTACCCAGAGGCCTTCGCTCTCCAAGTTCGATCTAATCAGCATCCATATCGCCGTCGCTAGCACCAGCGCGACGAGTTTCGGTGCCCAGTTTCTCCGAAGCGCTTTTCTCATCGATATCCATGTTGCTCAGGAAGAGTTCCCCCATCCGTTCCCGGAAAGCCTCCTCTCCAAGATTTCGTTCCATCATTCCATCCTTACAAATTGAAATCGCTCCCGTCTCCTCGCTAACCACCACGCAAATCGCATCGGTCTCTTCTGTTAGACCCATCGCTGCGCGATGCCTCAGACCGGTCGATCGGTCCGCCAGTTCCCGCTGGCTCACCGGGAAAACGCAAGCCGCCGCCGTCACTCGCTCGTCCGCCAGAATCATGCCGCCATCGTGCAGCGGCGACTTCGGGAAAAACACACTCATCGCCAGCTCAGGCGAGAACGTCGCATTTAGCGCCACCCCCGTTTCCTGCTGGGGCTTCAGCGAAATATTCCGCTCAAAAGCAAACAAGGCCCCGATCCGCTTTTTCGAAAGCATCACCACCGCCTCATTCACACTCTCCAGCAGGTCGATCTGGCGGCTGTCATTGCGCAGCAGCCAATCGAGCCAACGACTACTACCGACCCGTGCCAAGGCCATCCGGATCTCCGGCTGGAAAATCACCGGCAACATGACCAGCAGCACCAGCATCGCCCGGGTCACGATCCAGGTGATCACCTGGAATTTAAAAAGCTGCAAAAGCGCGGTTAATCCGACCAAAATCACCACCAGCCCCACCAGGATGCGTGCGCCACGTGTCGCCTTGAAGGCACGGTAGATCTGATAGATTCCGATCGTTAAAATCAGAATCTCAATCGCGTAACGCCAGTTCTTCTGGATGATCTCCCAGTCCATCGCCGCCGAACCCTAACGCCCCCTACCCCGATCTGTCACTAGCTACTTGCGCATCCCGCCTCGACTCATGCCATCGGGTCTTCCAAAAGCCCCTGACGTTTTCCGTCGGCGCTCTCCATCGCAACCTTTCGTCGACCGCCGGAATAGAAAACAACGAGAAACCCGCAGAAGGGCTGCGCGAGCCCGGCTCTGCACGATCATTTCAGACCCAAGAAAAAAGCAGACAGTCCACGGCACCATCGGCCGCCCCATCTGGACCGAGACTCAGACATCCAGACCCGGGAGGAAAGGCGCTGACCTCAGGGGAATGTTTTTTTTCGATAGCCGCCAATTTCGCATCACGGTCCTTATCCGCTGCTTGGCGTTGGGCGAGATCGGAGCCATCGGAGACGCGGCGGAGGACGAAGGAGAAGGCAATCGGGAGTGACAGCGGCCGTCCCTTGGCCCCAAGTTGCCCTCGCGATGACTCCCAGACCTGCCAACTCCGATCCACAAGCCTATGACCTGATCGTCGCAGGAGGAGGAGCAGCAGGCTTCTTCGCGGCGATCACTTTCGCGGAAGCTCGACCCGGTTCGAAAGTCGTCATCCTTGAAAAAAGCCGAGAAGTCCTCGGAAAAGTGAAGATCTCCGGCGGTGGGCGCTGCAATCTCACCCACGCCTGCTTCGACCCACGGGCCTTAAGCGCTTTCTACCCACGTGGCTCGAAGCAACTCATCGGCCCTTTCCACCATTGGAGCCCGACCGATACCATGGATTGGTTCGAAAGCCGCGGCGTACCGCTCAAGATCGAATCCGATGGCCGCGTCTTCCCCCAGTCCGACAGCTCGCAAAGCATTATCGACTGCCTAACAGGAAGCGCCCGCGAGGCCGGCATCGAGGTCCGCGAATCAACCGCCCTCAAGTCCGCAACCAAACTCTCCGACGGCGGATACCAAGTATCCCTCAGCGAAGGCAGCACCCTCCTCACACGCGCCCTGATGCTGACACTCGGCGGCACCCGCAACCGCATCGGCTCCAATCTCGCCGAACAGTTCGGACATCGCACCCAGGTCGCCGCCCCATCCCTCTTCACCTTTAAGATCGACGACCCCCGCCTCATCGACCTCCCCGGCCTTTCCGTCGAAAAAGCCGGCGTGAAAATCGGTGGACTCAAACTCACCTCCACCGGCCCCGTCCTGATCACCCACTGGGGTCTCAGCGGCCCCGGCATCCTGCGCCTTTCCGCATGGGGAGCACGTGACCTGTTAGAGCGAGACTACCGCTTCGAAGTCATCGTCAATTGGTGCGGCGAGCTGAGCGAAGAAGTCATCATCGCGGGCTTCGACCAGCGCCGCGTCGCGTCGCCGCGCAAAAAGATCGTGAACGACCCGCTGTTCAAGATTCCCGGCCGCCTCTGGAAAAAACTCGTCGAGAGCGCCGCCGGAAACACGGATGCCGACTCACTCCACTGGCCTCATCTCACCAAAGACACCGCACGCAAGCTCGCTGCTCAACTCGGTGCCTGCCGCTTCCAAGTCGATGGCAAGAGCATGAACAAAGACGAGTTCGTCACCTGCGGCGGCGTCCACCTTGGCGACGTGAATTTTAAAACCATGGAAAGCCGAAAGTCTGAAGGGCTCTACTTCGCCGGTGAGATTCTCGACATCGACGGCATCACCGGCGGCTTCAATTTCCAAGCCGCCTGGACCACCGGCCGCATCGCCGGAGAAGCCATCGCCGCAGCGCTCGATCAGTAATCGCCTCAAGGCATCTCAGCGACTCAGCATTCAGGCGCTTCACGGCCCCCTCAGCTTCGTCAGCTGACGCTCATCAGGTAGCCAACGGCAGATCCGCACAGCTCTCCTGAAATCCGCGAATGCGGTCCTTCTTCAGTCTCAGAACCAACTCACGGTTTCACAAAGTCCGCAAAGCGTAGCTTGGCCAGCTCGCTCTTGAGCATGCGGGTGGATGCGACACCTCCGAGTTGAGGGTCGAGATTGCTTTTATACCACATCGCCCCAGCGATGGCCTCGGGCTGATTCGGATCGCCGATCACCACGGGATAGCCGCTCCACCCGCCAATTCTGTAGGGAGGAGAAACCTTCACCCAGGAATTCACGGCGTCATCCTGATGGATCACCCCCGGAATCCAGCCACCGTTCCCGGTAAAGATTTTCACCTCCGCATCCGTCCCCTGCCAAAGCTCGAAAAGCGGACCGTCGTAGCCCCTAACAATCAGAAACGCCCCATCATGTTTCGCCACCTGCGGCATGGCTTGGGCCGGAATATTGCCGACGATCCGGTATTTCGGATCCGGATCTCCCGGAGTATAGATCCAGACGCTGTTCGGACGCACGTGGTCGCTGGTCAGCCACGCCGTGAGATCGCCCTGCCGAGCCACCGGGTAGTGGCGCAGTTGTCGGCTTCTCGTATCGTCCGGGTGATGCGAGAGGAAGTAGGACGGGGCCGTGTGCGAGCCGCAGGCTGAAAGCATCAAACCAAGGACGGCACAGAGTAGTAAGCGCATGGGACGAGTGTGGATGAAATGGAGCTCCGGTGACGATCTGAAAATGTCTCTACTTTGCCTCAATGCAGCAAGATTTCGAGCGTGAGAAAGCGCTGCTGATCTGTCGCTGACACCGTGGCCTTATGGGCTTCCGGTCCAGACGGATTGGGAGCTCCATCAATGGTGTCCACCACGCCGGTTGGCGACCAATCGACAAGATCGGTTGCACTCAGGACACGGTATTGAACATCCGTCTTGGAGTGATCACGAATGTAATGAAGCTCCAAGGAGTTGGCTGTTAAAACGGCTTCGGGCGCAATGGAGCGCGAGGCTTGATTCGGGTCACCGCCAAGACCGTACTCGGAAAGCGCACCGAAGCCATCTCGATCGTGGTCCAAGAACCAGGACGCATCGTCGAGTGTGGCCGCACCGAAATGCGTGAACCACCAAGCCTCAGCCGGCTGATCCCCCAGGTCGACGGTGGCGCTGCGCGGGCTGGAGAGAAGATAGCGATCACGCGCTGCTGAGGTCTCCGTAATAGTATCGGTTCGCGGAACGAGGGTCAGCGTCAGCGTCTCAGGCCCCTCGGCCTTGTCATCGGCAGCAATACTCAGGGCAATCGGCTGAGAAGTCTCGCCTACTCCAAAGTTGAGCGTGCCCGAAAGGGCAGGAGTGTAGTCGGCGGCAGCGGCAGTTCCGGACATGACGTAGTCAATCGTGAGCGGCAGATCGGTCGCACCAGTTCGGGTGATCATGAGCGTGGCGCTGCTATCTGCCGATTCCTCAGTCATGGTGGCATCAGTGGTGCCAGCACTCAGGGTGGAGCCCTTGAGAATCGTGAAATCGTCACGGACCTTGCCATCGCTATCGAGATAGACGGCATGCAACGTGTGACCATCGATATCAACGACCATCGACCCAAGAAGTCGGAGGTTGGCGATGAAGACCGGATGCGGGGCAGGATTGACAAGCGCGGACGATCCGTTCGTCCAGTTGGAGACCTTACCGGAAGAGCCTACAATTGACGATACCTGCCCCGCGTTCCCGGCAGCAAGCGGTTTTTGATACGCCCCATCCGCCCCTCTGAGGACGAAATTCCCAGAACTATCGATGCTACCGACTTCCGAGCCATTGCCCGCATCGATCGCATGGAGTCCGGATACATAGCTACTAGAATCCCCGTAGTGCCCATTGATCAGACGGGATCGCTCGTAGGAATGGCTGTGACCCGAAAGAATGAGATCGGTCCCGTATTGTTCAAGGATCGAGAGAAGGTTGCTGCGAATCGCGATGTGTTGCGACTCGGTATCGGAGTTATGCGATCCCTTGGTGTAGGGGCCATGGTGAAAATAGGCAATGATCCAATCCGCAGAGGTAGCTTCAAGGTCGGCCTGAAGCCAATCGGCCATACCTCCACCACCCAGTGTATCGTTGTAGTTGCCGGAGGTTTGGGAGTCGAGGCAGACGAAGTGGATGTTTCCGCGATCAAAGGAATAGTAAGCCTCGGTGCCGGAGGCCACCCCGCCACATTCACCACCGGCGGGAAAGTGGAACATCGAATAGTAGGGGGCACCACCAGAGGTGTAGGAGTCGTGATTCCCGAAGGTCGGCCAAAGATGGGTGTTGCGCAGGAGCTCGGGATACATGTCAAAGAGAGCCGCCTGATACTCCTGATCGGTCCCGTTGTTGTAGGCGTTGTCGCCAAGCATCAGCCAGACATCGGTGTGATCCTGGCCGTTGTAGCTGCGAAAGGCGTTGTAGACATTGGCTGCATCACTGTTGGCAGTTCCCGCATCACCAATCACCCAGATACGAGCGGGCTCCGCAGTTCCCACAGCAGGCGAGGTGGTGAAAAAATGGTCGGCGTTAGTGGGTGAGATGCCAGTCTGGCCTGCGCCATTATCGGTTTCCACCCGATAAAAATAGGAAGTGCTCGCTGCCAATCCCGTGAGGGTGACCTCGTGGTTCGTTCGCGAGCCCGCGACGGTCACCGACTCACTAAGAACGCCTTGCGTGGTGCCGTAGCGCACGGTCGAGTTACCGGCGATTTCGGTTCGCCAGCAGATGGTGATGCGATCGTTCGCCGCTGACTGTAAATAAGGACCGCGCAACAAGCGAATCCCGGCGGGATCATTAGCGGTGGTAAAGGATCCGGTCTCGCTTGCACTGAATGAATCACCGTCGCTCGTGACCACCTCGAAGTAGTAGGTTGTATCCGGAGTCAGGCCCGCGAGTGACACCCGATGGTCCGTGCGAGAACCCGCTATGGTTGCCGATGCATTCAAGCTCCCCGATGCGAGCCCATAGTTGACGGTCGAGTTCCCCGCCTGGTTCGTGCACCACGTCAGATCAGCACTCGTGTGGGTGAGATTGCGGGGATAGACGGCACCGATATCAGGCAACCCGACTTCTCCCGTAAGCCTGATTCGAAAGCCAAGATCTGAGCTGGTGGTGCTGACCTGATGGACGGATACCGCGAGAAGGTTGGGCCCTGGCTTCACCAACGGCTGCGTGGTTCCCAAAAAAGGGACGAGCGAGAAGTCCGTTTCGCTACCGATCGCTCCGGTTTGCAGTTCCCATGTATCGGCGAGATCACCATTCAGGTTCTTCGCCGCGATACGGTTGCCGTTGAGATACACGAATGCCCCGTCATCGGCGAGGAGAGTGAGCGCCAGGTTCGAGTAGCCGCTTGCTCCGCCATCAAGCTCGTAGAGAAAGTAGCTTGTGTAGCGCGTACCGCTAACAGGCACCGTCAAAATGGTGCCCGGTGTAATCCCAGACACACCGCCATAGTCGAAAGGTGCCGTGGCCCCACCGATAAAAGCTGGTCCGTTATAGCTGGTCGCACCGTTGTAGGCACCAAAGTCCTGATCAAACCAACTGGCATCAAAGTCTGCGTCCAAAAGCGCGGGAACCGTTCCATTGTTGGAGCCATCGAGGGAGTGAAGATAGGCCCACCCGGTGGCATTCTCAGTCAGCACATCGACGGTTTGAGCTACGAGCTGGGTGGCGAAAAAAGCACTGGCCCCTGCCAAAAAAAAATGGAGTCGTAATGAAGGCTTCACTTGGTATTAACGTTGAGAGATTTTTCGAGCTGATCGAGCGCCTCATTGATGTGCTTGCCGAGGGCCCGCATCGCAGCTTGGGATTGCCGCTCGGGAGGCAGCGAGACAAAAGCAAAACGGGCTTTGAGGAACGCAGACCGCGCTTCGTTGAGCCATTGATTCTTGAGCCAAATTTCCGCCTCCTCCATGAGCAGCCGAACCTCCAAACTCGGATAGTAGCCGCGCAGTGCAGCGAATTCTCGCCTAGCCGCAGCGTGATCGTCGAGTTCGATGAGTAAAGCCCCCGTCCTCTGCCGAAGCGAAATCACTCTCGGATGCCGCTGAATCGCCTCTCTAAGAACCACAACTGCGCGCTCGGTGGAGCCCGCACGGCAACAGGCATCAGCATAGGACAACGAAACTTCGAGCGGCGGGTTCGGCGATGCCTTCAGGCATGCTTCCCAAGCAGAGGCGGCTTCGCTCCATTCACTCCCCGCCACATGAATCCGTGCCTTTTCTTCAAGCGCCAGCGGGTTTCCGGGATGACGCCAGAGACAAGCATCAACCGAACTCAGAGCCGCAGCCAATTGATCCGATTCCCTTTGAAGACGAGCCAAAGCGAGCAGGAAGGCCGCATCCTCCGGGCAAATCGCAAGTGCGGTATGCAAATCAGCACGAGCCGCTTTCGCATCGCCATGCTCACGATGAAGCTCAGCACGCCGAGCGTAGAGTGCGGCATCATCCGGCTTCTCGGCCACCTGCTTGGTGAGCCCGGCAATCTGGTCTTCGATGAGTCCGTGCGCGAATACCTCTGGCGCAGGAAAAAGGAAAAGCGCCCCCAAAAACAGCCTAGAGGCGATACCGCGATCAGCCAGCATTAGGGCTGCAGGCTAAAACCCGGACTGGCCCTTGTCACGGAGAAACCCGACCCCCGCCTGCCCCACGCACAAAGCCAACCATAGAACAAGTTGCGCCCGCGAAAAGATCACCGAAGATCGGAGCATGGAGATGGTGAAAGCCTGCAAATGCTGCGGCCGCACGATCGAGTGGCGAAAGAAGTGGCAGGACTGCTGGCAGGACATTCAGTATTGCTCCGAGAAGTGCCGCCGATCACGTCGCAGCAAGCTCGACGAACAACTCGAAGCCACCATCATCGCGCTCCTCGCAAAGCGCCCATCCTCCAGCACCATCTGCCCCAGCGAAGCCGCCCGCCTTTGTCTTGGCGAAGATGCCTGGAAACCCGAAATGGAGCGCACCCGCCGAGCCGCGCGCCGACTCGTGGCCCAGGGCCGGATCCAATTCACGCAAAAGGGCATCATCGTCGACCCTTCCACCGCCAAAGGCCCCATCCGCCTCCGTCGCGGGCCTGATTTCTAAGCATGGCCCGCGAGATCCAGATCCAAGCGCGCCCCGCCGGCATCTACCTGCCAGAGCTCGACCTTTGGCTCGATCCCCGAGGCCGCCAGAAGCGCGCCTTCATCTCCCACGCCCACGCAGACCACCATTCGCGTCCGGAGCAGGCCATCTGCTCACCCGAAACCGCCCACCTTCTTCACCGCCGCTTCGGACTCAAAAAGGACACTCTAACAATCATCGCCGCCGGAGAAACCATGAAGCTCGACGGCTTCGAACTCAGCCTCTTTCCCGCCGGCCACGTCATCGGCTCATCGATGCTTCATCTGCGTCGCCTCAGTGACAACCAGACCCTCCTCTTCACCGGCGATTTCAAAACCATCGCCACCCGCACCTGCCCGGCCGCGCCTGCGGTGAAGGCCGATACCCTCATCATCGAAACCACCTACGGCCGCCCCGAGTATGTCTTCCCTTCGAGACAAAGCGTCGAACGCTCGATCATCAGCTTCATTCACGCCGCCTTCGACTCCGAAGAAGTCCCCATCCTTTGCGCCTACTCGCTCGGCAAAGCCCAGGAACTCTCCGCCCTCCTCGCCGAACACGGCATCCCTTTCCAAGCCCACCCAAGCGTCATCGAGATGAATGACGCTTGCCGCGAGCTGGGAACCAAACTCCCCGAGGCCGGAAAAATCCAAAGCCCGATCCCCGCGAACCACGCCATTCTCTGCCCACCAAGCGCCATTCGCTCGACCGCAATCCGCCGCCTCAAACACAAGCAAACCGCGATGATCAGCGGCTGGGGCATTCACCCGAACGCCCGCTACCGCTACCAGGTCGATGAGGTCTTTCCCCTCTCCGACCACGCCGACTACCACGAGTTGTTAGAGTTCGTCGCCGCCGTCGATCCCTCGAAAATCTACACCGTCCACGGTTCCACCCGCGAGTTCGCCGCCGACCTTCGCGCCAGCGGACGGCAAGCCTGGTCACTTTTCACCGACGACCAGCTCGAACTCATTCCAAAGACTCAAAATCAAACCTCCCTCACCACCGAAACCTATACCACCGATCGCCCTCTCAGTGATCTCAATGAACAACTCAACGAGATCGCCACCCTTCCCTCACTGAAGAGCAAACGAGAGCTTCTCGCATCGCTCATCTCACCACTCTCCGATTCCGAACTCGAAACCCTGATCGATTGGCTGTCCGAGCGCTCGCTCAAACTCGGCTTCGGTTTCGCCTCCATCCGCCTCGCCCTCCTCAAAGCCTTCTCCATCACCCTCGCCGAGTACCGAAGTATCTCCGATCAGCAACAAGACGCCGCCCGAACCGCCCGCATCCTCTCCGGACTGCACGGCGAGCGAAAAGACTTCGATCATCCCTTCACAGACCAAGACCTCAGATCACTGATCGGCCAGCTTCAAAAAACAAGCATCCAGCTCGATGCCATCCATGAACTCGCCAGCACCCTTCGCCGACTCCCCCCACCCGAGGTCGAGTTCGTTATCCGCGTGCTGACCCGCGAGTTCCGCATCGGCAGTCGCGAGGGACTTCTCGAAGAAGCCATCGCCGAAGCCTTCACCTCCGACCCCAAAGAAGTCGCCCGCGCCCACATGCTCACCGGCGACCTCGGAAAAACCGCGCTCCTCGCCAAGCAAAGCAGACTCCACGAAGCCGACCTCCAGATCGGCACAGCCCTAAAAGTCATGCTCGCCTCACCCGCACCGGATGCCGCATCGATCCATGAAAAACTGGCCGATCAAAACGGCAAGGTCTGGCTCGAGGACAAGTTCGACGGCATCCGCGCCCAGCTCCACAAGTACGGAAACGAAATCCACCTCTTCTCACGCGATCTCCGCTCACTCGACAACGAATTCCCCGAACTCATCAATGCCGCAACCCAACTCCCCGACTGCCTGTTAGACGGCGAAATCATCGCCTTTGAAGAAGGCAAAAAACTCAGCTTCTTCGACCTCCAAAAACGTCTCGGCAAAAAACAAAAGAATCGCGCCCAGACCGACCTTTTCCACCCACAGGAAATCCCCGTCCGCTTCATCACCTTCGATCTCCTCGCCCACGAAGAGACATCCTTTTGGCAAAAACCCCTCCGCGACCGCCGCGCCCAGCTCGACGCCATCGACTTCAAAGCCCCCTTCGAACCCGCGAACCACCTCACCGCCACCAGCGCCGAGGAAATCGACGCCCATTTCAAGCAAGCAAGAGCCCGCGCCAACGAAGGACTCATCGCCAAGGACCCGGAAAGCCCCTATCAATTCGGAAGACGCGGCCAATCATGGCTAAAGCTGAAAAAAGCGGAAGTCACCCTCGATTGCCTCGTCACCCACGCCCAGCAAGGCCACGGAAAACGCGCCGGACTTCTATCCGATTATACTTTCGCCGTGCGCGATGAATCCAACGGCCAGCTCCGCATCATCGGCAAGGCCTACAGCGGTCTAACAGACGCTGAAATCGAGGATCTCACCGAGCATTTCAAGAAGACCACCATCGAAACCAAGCGCCGCGTCCACAGCGTCGAACCCCAGATCGTGTTAGAAATCGCCTTCGACTCAATCCGCCCGAGCAAGCGCCACGACAGCGGACTCGCCATGCGCTTTCCTCGCATCAAGGCAATCCGCCGTGACAAAACTCCGGAGGAAATCGACACCCTTCAGTTCGCCCGCACCCTCGCCAAATGAAGACGGCCCCCACACCCATCGCCACCTTCTTCAAGAAGCGAAAATGGAAGCCGAATGACTTCCAAATCGAAACCTGGAAGGCCTACGCCGACGGCCAATCCGGCCTGCTCCACGCACCCACCGGGCTCGGCAAAACCCTCGCCGTCTGGATGGGCCCCGTAAACGAAGCCCTCACCGCAGACAAGCCACCCACCGCTTGCCAGGTCCTCTGGATCACCCCTCTCCGCGCCCTCGCCAAGGACACCGCCCGCTCCCTTCAGGAACCCCTCACCGAACTCGGCAGCTCGCTTGAAGTCGCCCTGCGCACCGGCGACACCTCCGCCTATCGCAAGGCCAAGCTTCGCGAAAAACTCCCCTTCGCCCTTGTCACCACACCCGAGAGCCTCTCGCTGATGCTCACCTACGAGGATTCTAGTAGCAAACTCTCCGAGCTGAAATGCGTGATCATCGACGAATGGCACGAACTCCTCGGCACCAAGCGCGGCGTCCAAACCGAACTTTGCCTCGCCCGACTCAGAACCTGGGCCCCAAAACTCCGCATCTGGGGGATTTCCGCCACCTTGGGAAACCTCGATGAAGCCCGCCAAAGCCTCCTCGGAAAACAGCACGAGTCCGGAGTCACCATCCACTCGACCCTGGAAAAAAAGCTCAAAGTCGAAACCCTGATTCCCCGCGAGATCGAACGCTTTCCCTGGGCCGGACACCTCGGCACCCGTCTCGCCAAACGAGTGGCCCAGTCCCTCCACAAAGCCTCCTCCAGCCTGATCTTTACCAACACCCGCTCCCAAACGGAGATCTGGCATCAGACCCTCCTCGAAACCGATCCCACCCTCAAAGACCGCCTCGCCATCCACCACGGATCACTCTCACGAGAAGAGCGACAGACCACCGAAGACGCCCTGTTTAACGGCGAACTCCTCGGCGTCGTCTGCACCTCATCGCTCGACCTTGGCATCGACTTCGCACCCGTCGAACAAGTCATCCAAATCGGCAGCCCGAAAGGCGTCGCCCGCCTCCTCCAACGCGCCGGCCGCTCCGGCCACCAACCCGGCAAGCCATCGCGACTCCTTTGCGTCCCGACCAACGCCCTCGAACTCCTCGAATTCGCCGCCGCCCAAGACGCCCTCGAAGCCCGCGAAATCGAATCCCGCCGCCTCCTCGCAAAACCCCTCGACCTCTTGGTCCAGCACGTCAGCACCTGCGCCATCGGCGAAGCATTCGATGAAAAATCCTTCCGCCAGGAAATCACCTCAACCCACAGCTACCGCGATCTAACAGACGACGAATGGCAATGGGTGCTCGGCTTTGTCTCCAACGGCGGCAGCGCCCTCCACGCCTACCCGCAATACCAGAAGGTCATCCGTGAAAACGGCACCCTGCACTTCACCGACAAGCGCATGATCCAGCTTCACCGCATGAACATTGGAACCATCACTTCCGACACCGCGATCAGCCTGCGCCTGCGAAATGGACAACGCCTCGGCACCGTCGAAGAAGGCTTCATCACCAAGCTCAAGCCCGGCGCTCCCTTCTTCTTTTCCGGGCGACTCCTCGAACTGGTTCGAGTCCGCGACCTCGTCGCCACCGTCCGCCCCTCCACCAGCAAGAAAGCCAAAGGCGAAATCCCAATCTGGGGCGGAGGAAAGATGCCGCTTTCCACCGAACTCGCCCACGCCGTCGCGCGCCGCCTCAGCGGTGCCGAACTCCCACCCCGACGCGAACTCCGCGCCATCGACGACCTCCTCTCCATCCAGAAAAAATGGTCCGCCATCCCCACCGATGAAGTCCTCCAGATCGAACACTGCCACTCCCGCCAGGGCGAACATCTCTTCTTCTACACCTTCGCCGGCCGACTTGTGAACGAAGGCATCGGCACCCTCGCCGCGCATCGTCTAACAAACGGACAATCGCAAAGCATCCAGGTCACCCAAAACGACTACGGTTTCTGCCTCACTTCGACCAAAGCACTTTCACTCGACGAACCCATCCTCCGCAACCTTCTCCGCCCCGATGAACTTCTCGAAGACCTCCTCGTCTGCCTCAACACTCACGAACTCGCCCGACGCAAGTTCCGCGAAGTCGCCCGCGTCGCTGGCCTGATCCAGCAGTCCCAACCCGGCGCACGAAAGCAAATGCGCAGCATCCAGACCTCCGCCAGCCTGCTCTTCGAAGTCTTCCTCCGCTACGATCCTGACAACCTCCTCCTCGATCAGTCCAAACGCGAAATCCTCGAAGGCCAGCTCGAGTTCTCGCGCATGCAGGAAGTCCTCACCGAAATCTCTAACAAACCCTCCCGCCTCATCGAACTCACCCGCCTCAGCCCCTTCGCTTTCCCGCTCTGGGCAGAGCGGCTTTACTCCGTGATCTCGACGAAAGACGCCATGACGCTGATGGAAGAAATGCTCAAGGAACTCGAACAGCAAGCCAACAAATCCCTCCGCGCATGATCCCCGGCACCCAAAGCATCGACTTCCACGACGAAGAGCTGATCCTTCATCCCGAAGGCGTCATCTGGTGGCCCACCACTCGCAGCCTCATTCTATCCGACGTCCATCTCGGAAAATCCGCCACCTTCCGCCTCCACGGCATCCCCGTCCCCGAAGGAGAAAGCGATGACGACCTCAAGCGCATCGAACGACTCGTCGCCGAATTCGAAGCGTCCTCGCTGATCATCGTCGGCGATCTCATCCACTCCGGCACCGTTCTAACAGCAGCCTTCATGGAAAACCTCAACCACTGGTTCGCCGAACTCCCCTGCCAATCCCTGCTCATCCGCGGCAACCACGATCCCAAACCCAAGAAGCTCGACGAACTCCCCGCCGTCGAGCACGCCGATAGCCGACAACTCGGCCCCATCCATTTCGTCCACGACCCCGCCGACTCCCCAAAGCAAACGCCGACCCTCACCGGCCACCTTCACCCGCTTTGCCGAGTCGGCCCCAAACGAGGCCCCAAAATCCGAGTCCCCTGTTTCCTCCACCACGGCGAGATCCTCACCCTCCCCGCCTTCGGCACTTTCACTTCCGGAAGACTCATCGAAACAAGCCACAGCGACAATGCCTTCTACCCGATCGCCGGTGGCCGTGTTTATCGACATACCATAACCTAATCGAGAGCGACGATTGAAGAAAACCATCGAATTTTCAGGCCTTCAGAGTCCTTCTCAAAATTTTCGCTGGCATACTTGGTTTCCGAGCTAGGTTTCCGAAAGTGAGAAAAACAATCGTTTTATTATCCCTTGCCATGACCGCTATGGCTTCAGCTGGCACCAAGAACTCCGTGGTGGAATTCGACCGCAAGGAATCGAGCAAACTTGATTGGCAGGTCGTCGATGATGGCGTGATGGGAGGACTTTCAAAAGGAAAGCTCGAGATCAGTAAGGATGGCATTCTAAGTTTTAGCGGAATCCTCTCGCTCGAAAACAACGGAGGCTTTTCATCGATCCGAACTGGCGACTTGGAACTCGACCTGAGCAACGCAAAGGGACTCGTCGCACGGGTCAAGGGCGACGGACGAAGCTACCAGATGCGTTTCGCTACCGACGCCAGATTCCGTGGCATGGAGGTCTCTTTCAGCGGTGAATTCCCTACCAAAAAAAGCAAGTGGACGGAGGTCAAGGTTCCCTTCGATCATTTCAAAGGAAGCTTCCGTGGCATCCAGCTCAAGGATGAGAAATTCGACCCAGCCAAAATCCGCCGCCTTGGAATCCTGCTAGGCGACAAAAAGACAGGCCCCTTCGACTTGCAGGTCGATTGGATCCGAACCTATGGGGAAGAGGCAGAGGAAAACAGCATTGTCAGTCTCGCCGTCGCCGATGGCCGCTTCAAAACTTTGGCTGCCGCCTTGGGCGAAGCTGGGCTCGTGGAAGCTCTAGGCGGCGCTGGGCCCTTCACGGTCTTCGCCCCTACCGATGAAGCCTTCACTAAACTCCCAAAAGGCACAGTCGAAGATCTGCTCAAACCGGAGAACCGGGAAAAGCTGCAGGCGATCCTGAAATACCATGTGCTTCCATCGTCCGTCGACCTCGCCTCAGCTCTAAGTGCGGAAAAGGCAAAGACCATGCTCGGCAGCGAAGTCGCGATTGGCTTCTCCAAGGGTCAGGTGAAGGTGAACGACGCCGGACTCATCGATGCCAACATCAAGGCAGCGAACGGCATTATCCACGTCATCGACTCCGTCCTTCTTCCCCCGGCGCCAAAAAATGACATCGCCAGCGTGGCGAAAAGAGCCGGCAAGTTCGAGACACTTCTGGCCGCTGTGAAAGCCGCAGGTCTGAGTGATGCCCTTTCCAGCGAAGGCCCCCTCACCATTCTCGCCCCGACCGACGACGCCTTTGCCGCCTTGCCAAAGGAAACCGTGGAATCCCTTCTCAAAGAGGAGAACCGAGAGCAACTGACGAGCATCCTTTCGATGCATGCCATCAAAGGCAAAGTATCCGCTGGCGACGCCCTGAACGCAAAGTCCGCAGCATCAATCAACGGCCAAGCATTGAAGTTCACCATCAAAGACGGATCCTTTAAGGTGAACGACGCCACCATTCTCAAAACAGATATCATCTGTGACAACGGAGTGATTCACGTCATCGATAAAGTCTTGCTTCCGGAGAAAAAGAAAAAGGCGAAAGGCCATTCACAAGCGGCTCAATCAATGTCTCCGAGCCAACGCATTGAAGCGGCCATCGAACTTGGCGTGCCAATCTTCAATCAAGGGGACCACGAAAAGTGCGCTGACATTTATAGTCAGTGCCTGACCGAACTAACCAAGGATCAAGCAATCGATTCGTCCGTCCGCAAAGCACTGGTCCAACTCGTTGCCCGAGTCGATGACCGCGAAGCGACCGAACGCGCTTGGCTCCTCCGTGCGGCACTCGATCGGGTCTATGAATCGGTGACTCGCTAAGCTTCAAAACACCTGTTAGGCTACCATTCATCATCAGGCCCTAACATCACTGGGCGACGGCATCTTCATGGAGACCGTCGCCCTTTTGATATCTTACTTCTTGAATGCAGCAGCGAGACTTGCAAAGGCATCACCCCCCGGGCGATCCGCTTCAAGGATCGCCGCCTTTTGAAGCGTGATAAGTTCTCCCACACCTTTTTCCGCAAGGGCGAGCATCGCGTCCATCTGAGCCTTAGTGAAAACCGCTTCCTCGCCGCTTCCCTGGACTTCGACGAACTCAAGCCGTTCGGTCATCACCACGTTGAAGTCCACCGACGCGTCCTTGTCTTCCGGATAGTTCAAATCCAGCACCGGCACGCCCTGATAGACGCCTGCCGAAATCGCCGCGACCAATTGTGTTAGAGGAAACTCCTTCAGCTTCCCGGCACCCATCAAACGATTGAGCGCGATCGCCATCGCCACACAGCCCCCGGTCACCGATGCCGTACGCGTGCCTCCGTCTGCCTGGAGCACATCGCAATCGATCCACACCGTGCGCTGACCCAGCTTCTTCAAATCCACCACCGCACGCAGCGCGCGGCCAATCAATCGCTGAATCTCAGACGAACGCCCATCGAGCTTACCGCGTGAGATGTCGCGCGATTTGCGCTCAAGCGTTGAGTAAGGAAGCATCGAATACTCCGCCGTCACCCAGCCACCCGCAACGCGCTGCTGCTTCATCCAGCGCGGCACATCCTCCTCGATCGTCGCCGTGCAGATCACCCGCGTATTGCCGAAAGACACCAGCACCGAACCATTCGAGTGAGGAGCCACATCGGGAATAAAGGAAATCGGGCGGAGTTGGTCGTTGTTGCGTTCGTCAGGGCGAGTCATGACCGGCAGTCAAAGGCCTCCCCCCTCGTAATGAAAGCGCCAAAACTGATTTCATAGGTCCATTATACGGATCTCAGCCCAAATGATTCACGTCATGCTTCCAAGCATCAGATGCTTGGAAAAAATCGTCATCTTCCGCGCCTTCGAAAGCCGGTAGCGCTGCTTGTGCACGCGGAAGCCATCCTTCCGCATCTTGCCGAGCAGGGTGTGATAGATCTCCCGCATCACCTCGGCCGCCACCATTGCCTTACGATCCCCATGCTGAAGCGACTCCTCCGCCTCGCGATAAAACGCATCCGCTCGGTCCGCCTCATAACTCATCAGCTTGAAGAAATTCTCGTCCTGCACCTGCCCGGCAAGGTCCGCTTCGCTGTAGCCAAATTTCCGAAGGTCAGCCATCGGCAGATAGATCCGCCCGCCATTATCAAAGTCCTCACGCACATCACGCAGGATGTTCGTGATCTGCAAGGCATGGCCAAGAGCCACCGCATACCTTTCACAGCCCGGAACTCCGCCGCCAAAAATCCGCATCGCGATCAAACCGACGGCGCAGGCGACTTTCCAAGTGTATCCTGATAGATCCTCCCACGTCTCAAAGCGTTGCGGTCGGAGATCCATGCGGCATCCATCGACAATCGCCACCAAAAGCCCGGTCGGAATCTCGCGACGCTTCTGCATGGCGAGTACATCCAGTTGCAGCACATCCGCATCGGGAAATCCCTGTTCAAGACCATCACGCCAAGCCAGCAGACCTTTTTCGCGCTGCTCGACGGGTAGCGTCAGATCATCTGCAAGATCATCGATCACCCGACAGAAGGCATAAAAGATCACCGCATCGTCACGCCGCTCTTTCGGCAAGATGCGCAAGGCAAAGGCCAGATTGGACTTTGCCTGGCGGGTGATCTTAGCTGCTTCAGTCATGCGGAGAGGTGCGATAGCCTTAGCGCCATTCGGAAAAAGGGAAATGCGTGCATTTGCGCAGCAGAACGGGAGCCAAGACAGCCTCAATCAATGAAGCCCCAATGCCCCGAACCAAATGGCCACAGCGAAAACAGAGCAGGCCCGACGACATTGAAGCCGTGCACCTGACCCCAGTAGCGTGAGTCGAGCGAGTTTCCCGTATTATCACCGAGTGCCGCATACTCACGCAAAGCCGGCGGAGCATCCGCTTTCAGCTTGAAGACATCGTCTGGTCCCTCTAGGGGCGAGCGAGCGAAATTGTTGGCACGCGCACCAATGGCAAATCCGTAGCCGCTCTGCCGCCGATCACCGACCCCCGCTGCATACTCGCCTTGAGCTTCCGCCACGCGCTTGATGCCGGGCTCCTGGAGAATCACGCCCTTGTTGAGCAAATACGGGGGATCGATCGAAATCTCATCACCTGGAACCGCACATAGCCTCTTGATGTAGTGCTGACCACCGGACTGGCCACTCATGATGCCAGTCACTTCGCCGTGAGTCGGAATCGCTCGGGTATCAAAAACAAACACCTCACCACGCTTCGGCTTGCGGAAGTGATAGGAGAACTTGTCGACGAGAACGAGGTCACCCGTGGTGATCGTTCCACGCAAAATCGGATCACCCTTCGAGTAATGGTTGGCCACCATCGTCACCTTCCCAGTCCTCGCGTCGCGCTGACCCCGCACACCCAGAAGCTTTTCAGTCTCACCCTTCGCGGCAGAAATCCGAACACTCGTGCCATCGTTGAAATCCACCTTCGTCCAAGTAAAGAGAAACCACGAAGCATCGCGGATCCCCACGACGTCCTTCTCTCCATCGGCGATGATGTTCTTGTAGGTCCGGCCTGCAAACAACCAGTCAAAGGCCTGCTTACCAAACCACGGCACTGCAAAATCCTCACCCTTCTGCTCGATGACAATGCCGTTCAAAGTCGGCTGCATCGATCCGGTCGGGATTCGGAAAGGCTGCAAGACATAGGCCCGCAATCCCAGCGCCACGACCAACGCGACGAAAATCACTTCGACGTTCTCTTCCCAACCATTCTGGCGAGTCGCGCGCGGCATCACGTTCTCGCAAGTTGCCCGCAACTGCTTGCCAGCCTCGGCCGCTGCCTCCTTGTCGCCGGACTTCATCGCCGCGAGTAAATCATCGCGCCGCGACTCGATTTCAGCGATCCGGTCCTCCTTGAGAAGGTCCCGCTTGTAGTGAAGAAACTTTTTCGCCCCCTTGTGGAGGTGCTTCGCCTCCTTTTTCCAGCGGGGCAGCATGAAATCGAACATCGGGCGGAGCATCCACGGCGAACCCGCCACATGCAAGCCCTCAGCGGGACTTGTCAGAAGGATTTCCGACTCCCTTCAAGCTCCTACCGTCCGCCTTCAGCCCGGTCATCCACCACTCGTGTGCCTTCACGTGAAGCGGCCGTTCGACCCATTCAACGAATCTTCCCGGCCACACCGAGCCATCCACCGCCTTCCAATGCTCAAGGAATCGCACCTCCACATCCGCTCCTCGCGTGCTTTCCAAACCATTGATCGTGAACTGCAAACGCCTCAACCACCGCGACTCCCGCCCGACCCACGCAATGAAACGATCCCCCTCTGAAAACCCAAACCCGGGAACCAGCCGACCCTGCACCCGGTCACACATTTCGCCATCGAGTTCCTCCGCTTCCAGAAGCTCAAAATCCCGACCCGTCTCCTTCAACCACGAGCTCCCGAAAAGAAATGCCGTGTAGGCATCCGCCACCAAGGCTGCGGCCTCGCGCGTGACCTGATCCGCTTCAGTCTCACTTTCCCCATTGTAAACCACCGCCACATCTCCAGGACGCCGCACCACCGATTTCGTCCCGCCCGGCCCCTTGTGAAGCTGTTTCACCACCTGCGTCCTCGTCTCATACGTCTCCACCGAGGCCTTGCGGAAATCCGCATCGACCAGATCCGGCTGCACCCGCTTCGCAATGCCCGTCCACTCCCCATCATAAGCGACCTCCACTTTCCGATAGCGCGACCACGGATCGCCCACTGCCTTGGCTGACTTTTCCATCACCGCCATCGCCTCCTTTTTCCCCGCAATCGGTCGCCCCTCACCGGGAACCACCAACTGCGAGCACGACGGAAGCAGGCCAAGCAACAAGAGTGCGAATTTCCTCATGTTAAGCCCATCAGCACGCCAAGCCCGCCCGTCAAGCCCCGGATTGCCCTCTCCACTCATGACCCCGCTCTGATTTACCATTGAACAATGACCCAAGTTCACTAAACCCTCCCCCCACCATGCCCAAGGTCCACATCCGCACCTACGGTTGCCAAATGAACGAGCGCGACTCCGAACAAGTCGCGCAGATGTTCAGTGAAGGCGGCTACACCGTCACCGGCAACGAAGCGGAGGCCGATGCCATCCTTATCAACACCTGCTCCGTCCGCGACCAGGCCGAACAAAAGGCCCTCGGAAAAATGGGCCACATGGGCAGCCACCGGAAACAAAAGCCGCACGTCGTCTACGGCTTCATGGGCTGCATGGCCCAGTCACGCGGACCCGAGCTTTTCGAAAAAGTCCCACACCTTGATGTCGTCGTCGGCACCCAGAAATACCACAAGGTTTTCGAATACGTCGATCGTATCCTCCAGCGCCGCCTCGAGCGCCGCATGGACGAACTCGAACTCTCCCTCCACGGCGAAAACGTCTGCGACGTCGAAGAGGAAAGCGGCTCCCAAAACACCATCCGCGACCACGTTCCCAAGGAGCACAACGCTTCCGCCTTCGTCTCCATCATGCAGGGCTGCAACATGCGCTGCTCCTTCTGCATTGTCCCCGACACCCGCGGAAAAGAACGCGGCCGCCCGATCCCCGAAATCGTCGACGAGGTCAAAATGCTCGCCTCCCACGGCGTCAAGGAAGTCACCCTGTTAGGCCAGATCGTCAACCTCTACGGCCGCACCGAGTTCGAGAAAATCGACGGAAAATCGCCCTTCGTCCAACTCCTCGAAGCCGTCCACGCCGTCGAGGGCATCGAGCGCATTCGCTTCACCTCTCCCCACCCCATCGGCTACCGCGACGACCTCGTCGCCGCCTTCACCTATCTCCCTAAACTCTGCTCGCACATCCACTTCCCGATGCAATCCGGCAGCGACCGCATCCTCAAAGCGATGCGCCGCCCCTACAAGAACGCCAAGTTCATCGAGATCTGCGAAAAGATGAAGGCTGCCCGCCCGGACATCGCCATCACCACCGACATCATCGTCGGCTTCCCTGGCGAAACCGAAGAAGACTTCCAGGCCACCATCGACACCGTCGAGCGCCTCCAATTCGACAACGCCTTCGTCTTCCGCTACTCGAAGCGCAAAGACACCCCGGCCGCCGAAATGGAGGACCAACTCCCCGAGCGCATCAAAGAAGAGCGCAACCAACGCCTCCTCGAAGTCGTCAACCGCCTCGCCCAGGAAAAAAACCACGCCCTCGTCGGCACCGTCCAACAGGTCCTTTGCGAAGGCCTCTCCAAAAACAACAAAGAGACCCTCTCCGGCCGCACCCCGCAAAACAAGATCCTCATCTTCAAAGGCGATCAAGCCAAACTCACCGGCCAGATCCTCGACATCCAAGTCAACGAGTCCACCGGCTTCACCCTCTACGGCGACGTCCTCTAACGGAGCGCGGACTTTAGTCCGCCCAAAACCCCAGCTTCCCATCACCACTCGGGCAGCCTAACGTCCACCCTCCATGGAGCACAAAGGCACCTACTCTCGCGGATATCTCCCCCACCGCGACTACCCCGACTCCACACAAGCCATCACCTTCCGCCTCGCCGACTCCGTCCCCAAGAAAGTCATCAGCGACTGGAAAGAGGAACTCTCAGTCTTGCTGAACTCCCCGGAAAAAGAGATCTCCGACCGAGCATCCAGCGAACTCCACCGCCGCATCGCAAAGTTCGAAGACGCTGGCCACGGCGCATGCCTTCTTCGCAAACCCGAAGTAGCCACCATCCTCCAGGATAAGCTCATCTCCAGCCATCCTCACGATTACAAGCTACTCGCTTGGTGCATCATGCCCAATCACGTCCATGTCTTGGTCCGCTTGGTCAAAGACCACCCACTCCCAGTGATCGTCAAACAATGGAAAGGCGGATCCGCCATCCAAATCAATCGCCTCCTCAATCAAACAGGAACCCTCTGGCAGCCCGACTTCTACGACCGCTTCATCCGCGACGAAGCCCACTTCTACCGAGCTCTCAACTACATCCACCAGAACCCTGTCAAAGCAGGTCTTTGCCAAACCCCCGAAGACTGGCCCTTCTCCAGCATCGGCATCCAATGGAAACCATCGGAGCGCGGACTTTAGTCCGCCCGAAACCCCAACCAAGCGGACTAAAGTCCGCGCTCCAATCGGATTTGACAAATCCCCCGCCTACACGAACCTCCTCCCACCGATCAGCCTAAGCTGCATCTCCATGACCGCCTTCCGCCAAAAGCTCCAACCACACGCGCTGATCCCCTGGGTCCTCGCGCTGGTCGCTTTGTTCGGATGCAACCTGCTCGCCCAACAAAAGGCCTCACTCCGAAAGTCCGCTCACCTCGATAGCGGCAGCGTCACCCAGCTCGCGGACGAAAGCCTCCCAAGCAGCGCGACCACCAATCCCCTTCTCGGTCTCACCAGCGGCTCCTCTAACAGCATCAGCCTGACAGAGCCAGCCTCCCAGCGCCTCGCCATCAATCCCCGCTGGGAAAAAGCCGAGATCACCCGCCGCAGCGGCACCGTCCAGGGACGCGCGCCCCCGGCCTCAGCATCTTGCTGAAACGCGGCTCCCATCCCGCACTCGCCTCCACACAGGCTTGAGTGCCTCTTGATCCAAAGGGAAGTCACGCGAACTCCACCTGCCCCTCAGGCAGACCTCCTGCCATTTCCTGGCACTCGCCTTCCCTAACAGATTCATCATTCCTGCGGAAAATGACTCCGCACCCATCCATCTATTTCCATGATCACTTTCTCACTTCCACAAATCTTCGGCAGCAAAAACGAGCGCGAACTCGCCCGCATCCGCCCGATCGTCAGTCGCATCAACGACATCGAAGCCAAACTCCAAAACGAGCCCGCCGAAAAACTCCTCGAGCTCACCACCAAATGGCAAGAGCACCTCGCCCGCTACCACCCGCTCGACGTCGCCACAAAGACCAGCGTCGACCAGATGGACGCCACCGCCCTTCAAGAAACCACCCGCACCCTGCAAGCCCGCTTCAGCGATCTGCGGAACGAATTTCCCTCGCTCCCCGCGAACATCGCCCCCAACCCCGAGGCCATCGAGGACGCCAAAGCCGCCTTCCATCATATCGAGGACCACTTCGCCAAATCCCGCGCCAAGTATCTCCTCCAAATCCTCCCGGAAGCCTACGCCGTCGTCAAAAACGCCGCGCGCCGCCTCTGCGGCAGCGAAATCCTCGTCAGCGGTCAGCCACTGAAATGGGACATGGTCCACTTCGATGTCCAGCTCATCGGCGGCATCGCCCTCCACCGCGGCCTCATCGCCGAAATGCAAACCGGCGAAGGTAAAACCCTCGTCGCCACCCTGCCCGTTTACCTCAACGCTCTAACAGGCCTCGGCGTCCACGTCGTCACCGTCAACGACTACCTCGCCAAGCGCGACTCCGAATGGATGGGCGCCCTCTACCGATCGCTCGGACTCAGCGTCGGCTGCCTGCAAAACCAAATGCGCTCGAAGGAACGCCAGAGCGCCTACGCCTGCGACATCACCTACGGCACGAACTCCGAGTTCGGCTTCGACTACCTCCGCGACAACGGCATGGCCCAAAGCCACGGCGAGCAGGTCCAGCGCGGCCACTACCTTGCCATCCTCGACGAAGTGGACTCCATCCTCATCGACGACGCCCGCACCCCGCTGATCATCACCGGCCCCTCCGATCAATCCTCCCAACCCCTCCTCGACCTCAAGCCCAGCGTCCAGAAACTCGTCAAAGTCCAGACCGCCCTCTGCAACCAACTCGCCGCCGACGTCAAGCGTCTGTTAGAATCCGGCGACCTTCCCGCCGCAGGCCTCGCACTCCTGAAACTCAAACTCGGCCAACCCCGCCACCGCCAGTTCCTGCGCTTCATGGAAAGCTCCGAACTCCGCCGGCTCGTGGAAAAAACCGAGCTCCAGTATCAACGACAGGCTTTCGGTAAAAACATCCACGAGATCAAGGAAGAGCTCTATTTCTGCGTCGACGACAAACGCCGCGACGCCGACCTCATGGAAAAAGGCAGACTGCTCCTTTCCCCAAGTGATCCCGACACCTTCACGCTCCCCGATTTCACCGCAAAACTCACCGCCATCGACGCCGATCAAAGCCTTTCCCGCGAGCAACGCGCCGCCGCCAAGCAAGCACTGCACGAGGAACGAACAAAACGCGCCGCATCGATCCACGGCATCTCCCAACTGCTCTCCGCCTACTGCCTCCACGAGCGCGATGTCCACTACGTCGTCCGCGGCGGAAAAGTCACGATCATCGATGAAAGCACCGGCCGCGAAATGCCCGGCCGACGCTGGTCGGATGGACTCCACCAAGCCGTCGAAGCGAAAGAAGGCGTCAAAATCGAAGAGGAAACCAAGACCTACGCGACGATCACCATTCAGAACTACTTCCGCCTTTATGAAAAACTCGCCGGCATGACCGGCACCGCAGAAACCGCCGCGGCCGAGTTTCACGACATCTACCGCCTCGATGTTTTGCCTATCCCGACCCACGCACCGAACTGCCGCATCGATCGCAACGACCAACTCTTCAAAACGCGCCGCGACAAATACCAAGCCGTCATCCGCACCATCGAAGCCGCCCACCAAACCGGCCAACCCGTGCTCGTCGGCACCGCCTCCGTCGAGGCCTCCGAAACCTTGGCACGCATGCTCAAGCTTGCCAAGATCCCCCACTCGGTGCTCAACGCCAAACACCACGAACAGGAAGCAGCCATCGTCGCCCTCGCCGGCCAGCGCGGTGCCGTCACTGTCTCCACCAACATGGCCGGCCGCGGCACCGACATCAAACTCGGCCATGGCGTCGCCGTACTCGGCGGCCTGTTCGTCATCGCCACCGAGCGCCACGCCTCGCGCCGCGTCGACCGACAGCTCCGCGGCCGTTGTTCCCGACAAGGCGATCCCGGAGCCTCGCAGTTCTTCATCTCCCTCGAAGACGACCTCATGCGCACTCACGGAGACCCCGCACAGATGGCCGCCCTCATCGAGCAGTCGAAAAAGAGCGGCACCAAGATTCCCCCGATCGGCAAACTCGTCGAATCCGCCCAGACACGCCTCGAACAACGCGACGCCAAAGGCCGCAAGCAGGTCCTCGACTTCGACGACGTCATGAACCTCCAGCGCGAGATCGTTTACGACTTCAGAAACAACGTCCTCACCACCGAAAACATCCGCGAGCTCGCCCTTCATACCATCGAGGAAAGCATCGCCGACAGCGTCCACGAGCAACTCTCCGAGTGCGACCCGAGCAACCCGGATTTCACCTCTCTTCTCGAATGGGTGCGCCGCTCGTTCCTGCTCGAAATCGAAGACCCCTCAAGCCTCGCCCCCGACAGAATCGAGCCAGAAATCACCAAGCGAATCTGCGCCAGCTACGAGCACCGCGTCGGCGGCGTCCCCCCGGAATTCCTCGACCGCGAAGAACGCCGCGCCCAGCTCTTCGCCATCGACCACGGCTGGCAAGAGCACCTTGCCGAAATGGAAGAGCTCCGCGAAGGCATCTTCCTCCGCTCCCAAGGCCAGAAAGACCCGCTCGTCGAATACAAGAACGAAGCCTTCGAGCTCTTCAGCGCCCTGATGGCTCAGATCAAGAGCACCGCCACCACCAACCTCTTCCACCTCGCCCTCAGCATCGAAGCCCTCAAGGCCCAAAAGTAGCAAGCCGTGGACTGGTCTAGCAAAGTGAAAATGGCTGGAGCGTCCCGCTCCAGTCCGTGGGTCCGGGCGTCCCGCCCGGACCTTCCTTTGCCCTGACTCCGTTCCATAAAACACGACGCGAGCCAATCGATCGCACCAATCAAAGTGCCAGCCCTTCCGGAGCAGCGACCTTATTGTCGCTGGCCAACCCCAGAACAATCGCCTGAGGCGCAGCCTTTGAAACGGCAATCGCGTGAGGCGCAGCCTTTTACGCGACGCGACACGACGCCCCCCACGCCCCCCACGCCCCACCCCGCTCCCCGCCGGGCACCCCCTCGGCATCCGAGGAGTAGGCTCGCCCGAGTGCGCCCAAGCAG